>Ga0209212_1003738_pt1 | contig 19636 bp, 16 predicted proteins | sample RifGroC2_FD_183996 | JGI IMG/M metagenome (GOLD analysis project Ga0209212, IMG submission 183996) | Groundwater microbial communities from Rifle, Colorado, USA - Groundwater C2 (SPAdes) (version 2) | ecosystem: Environmental > Aquatic > Deep subsurface > Groundwater | place: Rifle, Colorado... | reverse complement strand
CGGCATTGACTTTTGAGTTGCTGCGGCAGTTGCGGATGATTTCGGGTCCTGGATTTTGATCATGGGAGCGCCGTATAATTTCGCGAATTCGTTAAAGTAGAGTTGGGCGTAATATTTATCGTGGATAATAACTATATTTTCGTCATTTTTTTTATTAGCGGCCTTGGTGTAGTTATGCGAGCCGGTGATAACGACGGCGGCGGTGTCGGATTCATGGTCGAAGACGGTGAATTTATGGTGCAGTTGGGCGCGCGGGTTGGAGTCTTTTTTAATATTCATCTGGTGTGATAGCAGTTTGTAATAACCGCTGGATGTTCCGCCGGCCGAAAGATCGTCGCACATACCCCGGACTAGAACGCCGGAGTTATGTTTAGAGATAAGAGCATCTTCTATGTCATCTTCGGTAAATGCGAAAATAACGAATGAGACGGCGGCGGCGGCCTTACGGATATAAGATGCAATAATACCGTTAACATCGTCTTCGGGTGAAAAGTAAATTTCGACCTCGACTGAATCGATAAGGATGTTATGTTTAGCGCGTACTGGCGATTTTTTCGAGCCGAACAGCAGCGATTCGTACATCATATTGAATTCTTCGTCATAAATAGTCGCGGCATCGACTGAATCGAGGATCAGAGCGTTATTATGGTCTTTAACGGTGTTATTATCGGTAGCGTTATAGGAGCCGGTCCATACTTTAACGGAATCAACGACGCAGAATTTATTATGGCATTCGCCGCTGCCTTTGGAGCCGTCGGATTCATCGGTCTTGATGATAATGCCGGTAGCCTCGAGCTGACAGTAGAAATCGATGAATTTTTTGCTGTTGTAGTATTTGGATTCGGTAATAATCCTGACATTTTTAGGCCCGAGTTTTTTCGCGGCCCTGACAAAAGCGTCGATAACGGTCTGGCGGTTGATCTGATAAAAATGTGCGCTGACAGACTTTGAAGCGCTGTCGATAAAATTAGCGAGTTCGACATCTATATTTCTGGTATCGGGCGGGTCATTGAAAAATACTTTAATTTTATCGGTAGGAGCGGATTGCGCTGAATAAGGAATTGAAATGAATAAAAGGGCAAAGAGCATAAAACAAAATGATAAAAGAACAAACCTGGTAACGAAGTTATTTTTCACTACATCATCTCCCGAAATAAAAATATATGATAAATAGAAAACAAAACTCAAATAAATTAATGAAAATTAAAAATAAAAATATATAATAAGCAAAAAAAGAAAATCTAACAAGAAATTATCAAGTTGACATAACTAAAATTATCAGACGTTGAAAATCAGGTTTACATAATAAAAGTTATTAGAATGCCTTAAATTGAATGTTTTCTCAAAATTAAAGGGTAAAATCAGTAATTATAAAAATAAATTGATGCAAAAGTTAACAATTTGTATTTCTAACTTGAATTATTGAGGTTTCGGAGCGTTTGATGGCTTCTGATCCTGGTTGGTAAGTTTTAAATATGAGCCGTGGCCTGATTTGCTGTCCGATTTATTTACGCATATAATATCGATCTTCTTGCCGGGAACATCATCAATACTGTAAAATGCATCGGAAGTTCCAAGTTTTTCAGCGTTAGGGCAGCGCGGCGGCGTTTTAAGATAATTCGACTGTATAAGCACGCCTACGGAAATGTTTAAATTATCGCTGGCCACAGGATTTTCCATGTAATACATTCTGACGGCGTTATGGATCGTGCCCATATTGGCAATGCACGCCTTCTTCTTGACATCTTCTTTTATTTTATTGAAATTCAATACCGCGATAGATATCAAAATGCCTATTATCGCGACGACTATCATCATTTCAATAGCCGAAAACGCTTTATTATTTCTTGTGTTTATAAATGAGACCATATATTTTTCCCTCCATGTAAAATGCATGATTTGAATCCTTATTATCCCAACGGCCTTTTTATCTATTTCTGAGCGGACAATTTATTATATTTATTAACCGCGAATCTGTCCGTCATCGATGAAATATAATCGGCGACCGTAGTTTCAAGAGTGTCGCCTTCGTCGTTTTTACGATGTTCGCTGAATAAAATATCCTGGTGCGACGTATAAAAATCGAATAAAAAATGTATGATTTCACGGGCTTTTTTCGCCTCGTCAAATTCATCTTCTTTCAGGTAAACATTTTCAAAAAGATAATCGCGCAGCGAATTAGTGGTGTTGTGTATCTGCTCTGACATAATAATTTCTTTTTTGCCGATGCTGTTTTTGATCACGTCAGTGACCATTTTATCGATACGGCGGGCGTTCGTGTCGCCCAGCACGTTAAAAAATTCCGCGGGTATCTGCGATTCGGTCAAAAGCCCGAATGAAAGAGCGTCGTCGAGATCGTGGTTAATATAAGCTATGCCGTCGGCAATTTTGACGACCATGGCTTCGAGCGTAGACGGGAATTCATCACCGAACGCGGTAAACAGGCCGCATCTTTTTTTAGAATGCTTAGCTATGCCTTCTCTTACTTCATAGCACAGATTAAGGCCGTGACCGTTCCTTTCGAGTTTATCCACGACGCGCAGCGACTGCAGGCTGTGTTTGAATCCGCTTTTTAAGATCTGGTTCAGCACGTGTTCTCCGGTATGCCCGAAGGGAGTGTGCCCCAGGTCGTGACCGAGCGCCATGGCCTCGACGAGGTCTTCGTTCAGGCGCAGCGCGCGCGCTATCGTGCGGGCTATCTGGGTTACTTCGAGCGTGTGTGTGAGACGGACTCTGATATGGTCGGTGCTTTGCCTTATATAGACCTGGGTTTTATCTTTAAGCCGCCTGAAAGACTTTGAATGTAAAATTTTATCGCGGTCTTTCTGATAACAGGTGCGGTAAATGCATTCGAGCTCGGCCCTTTCACGTCCCCGGGTTTTGGACGACAACTGTGCGAATTCTGAAAGGTAGTCGCGCTCTTTATTTTCGAGCATTATTCTTATGAAATTAACGTCGTCTTTTGTTTTCATGTTTTATGCTGCCGCCGCCGGGCTAATCGGATACGCTGCCGTGCCACCTGAAATTAATGTTATTTTCGATGCCGAGGAGCTCGGTGATGTAATAAATAACCGGAAGCGCCACTTCGTCGATGGTTTTCGGATTATGATAAAACGGCGGAGACGCGGGCATGATATCGGCGCCGGCCTTCGACAGTTTCGTTAAATTTTCAAGATGAATGGTGGAAAGAGGCATTTCGCGGGCGACCACGATCAATTTGCGTTTCAGCTTCAACATATTCGAAGCGGCCCTGGTTATAAGGTTGTCGGCGATGCCGTTGGCGATTTTGGCTACCGTGTTCATGCTCGCCGGAACTATTACCATTGCGTCGACGCCGGCGGTGCCCGATGAAATATCGGCGCGCAGGTCGTCGTTTTGATAGATCTGGGAGGCGTATTTTTTCAATTCGGCCTTGCTGACCTTCGTTTCGTCTTCAAGTATTTTATAGCCTTCATCCGTCGCGGTGAATAAGACTTTGATATTACGCCTGATGGTGAGCCATTTCAAAAATTTTACGCAGTAAATTGAACCGGAAGCGCCGGTATGCGCGACTATAATTTTCATTTTTCACCTTTATATTGAAAGTTTTTTATATTATATTCTAATTTTTTGATAAAGTCAACTAATATTAATTATAGCAATATATCTTGAAACAATATAAGGAAAAATTTGCTTATATTTCAGCGAAGAAAATCCGCCGCGGATGAACATATTTTTTATAATTTGATCGTCCGGAAGATTTTTAATGGAATCGACGAGATATTTATAAGCGAAAGCGTCTGTGGAAAAGAGTCTGGCGAAGAATTCTATGAAATAATTATAATAGATGTGGAAAAACTTGAAAATCCTGTAATTAAAAATATTATTGAATTCCAAAATAGCCGCGAGCGAACCGTTTTTATTCATGATCCGTCGCAGCTCGCCGGGGATGAATGATCTGATATTTGAAAAGTTGCGGACGCCGAAGGCTATAAAAACCATGTCGAACGTTGAATCTTTAAAGCATGAACGTTGAGCGTCGCATATTACAAATGATGCATTTATGCCGCCCGCGGAGGATGAATCCAAAATTTTAGCAATCTTCTCCTTTGCCTGCATAAGCATCGGAAGAGAAAAATCGGAACAGCAAATATTTATCGGTCCGGCGCCGCGCAGATCTTCCGAGCGCTTTATCGTTTTAATGATATCGATAGCGACGTCTCCCGTGCCTGAAGCGATGTCGGCGATATTGACAGCGCGCCCGTCCTGTCTGAATAACCGGCTTGTAAAAACGGAAAGCGCATGTTTTACGATATCTTTACGCCAGTAAATATCCAGACAGCCGCTTAAAAGGCGGTTCATGAAATCATAACGGCCGCTGACATTAGCGAACATAGTCTGAATGGTTTTTGAAAATCGATCCACGGGAGCTCCGGTTTACATAAAATAAATTATTGGACAACGGATGAGCCGGTAACCAATCTGTGTTTCTCGTCGATCAGTTCGAGTTTGTCATAATTGGTATTGCGGCGCGCCAGTTTATAACCCGCGTTCTTAGCCGTGTAATAAAGTTCGCGCACGTTGGTTTCGTTGATCACCCCGGTTGCCCTGACAACTTTCTCCTCCATAAGTATTCCGCCGAAATCGTTAGCGCCGAAAGCGAGCGCGAGTTGAGAGAGCTTCATTCCTTCGGTCACCCAGCCGCAGTGGATATTTTTAATATTGTCGAATAACAGGCGCGCGCAGGCGACCGTTTTTAAGTAATCGACGCCGTCGGTCGGTTCGTAATCGGCGAGTTTCGTGTTGGCGGGTGAAAACGGCCATGGTATGAAGGCCCTGAACCCGCCCGTTTCATCCTGCAGGTCCCTGACTTTTTTCATGCTGATAAATCTTTCCTCGAGCGTCTCGCCCATGCCGAATACCATCGTCGCCGTTGACTTCATTCCGATCTTATGGGCGGCTCTCATTATCTGCAGCCAGCGGCGCGAGCCGATCTTGTTCGGCGAAACCTTTCCCCTGACCCGGTCCACGAGGATCTCGCCGCCGCCGCCGGGAAGCGAGTCGAGGCCCGCCTGCTGCAAAGTTTTAAGAACGTAATCGACGCTTTTATTCGAGACGCGGGAGATATGGTCGATCTCAGGAGGCGAGAACGAATGGAGGGTTATCGAAGGAAACCTGCATTTTACAGCCTTCAGCAGATCGATATAAAAATCCAGCTTCAGTTGCGGATTAAGGCCGCCCTGGAGCATTATCTGGCTGCCGCCTATTTTGGCAAGGCCTTCGATTTTTTCGAGGATCTCATCCGTCGTCAGAACGAATGATCCCGGGCTTTTTTTCAGCCTGAAAAAAGCGCAGAACTTGCATTTACAGTCGCATATATTCGTGTAGGTGACGTTGCGATCAAGAACGAAGGCTACCGTGTCCGGCGCGTCCTTATGCACCTTCTTCCGGATATAATCGGCGGCCCTCGCCAGCTGGTAAAGGTCCGCAGTTTTATATAATTTTACGCATTCAGATACGCTGAACCGGTTATTCATTTTCAAATTCACATTCACATTCATCACTTCTTTATTTTCCACTATTTTTGACGCGGGGCAAAAGCTCCAGCTTTTTAAGTCTTTTTTCAAATTCTTCGAGCGCCATGATATGCTCGGGCATGAACTCATAGTTTAAAAGCCCGTAATATTTTTTCAGGATATTTTCGTTTAAGCCCGATAATTCAGCGGCTTTTACGGCGAAAAGCTCCCTGTTCGCCCCGAAAAATTTAATTTTGGATTTAACGGCCTCGCTTATTTTGTCGCATATCTTTTTATTAGCGAAATAAAAATCTTTTTTAGCCGCCATTATGGCGAATACGAACGGCAGCGCGGTGAACTGGTTCCACATGCTGCAAAGATCGAAAATTTTAATGCCGTCCTCCTCCGCCTCTACGCTTCCGCGGCTTTCGACGTATTTCAGCGCCTGGTCGCCTATGAGCATGACCGCGTCCGCCCGCCCTTCGCCAATTGCGGCGTCAATCGCCGAAGCGCTAATTTTCGCGGCGGCGTATTTTATATTTTTATTGCCGAAAAAATCTTCCGCCAGTATTTTCAGCAGAGACGTCGAAGACGCCGATTCGTCGGAGGTCAGAATATGCCTGCCGGAAAGGTCCGTCATGGCTCTTTTAGATATAAGCAGAACCGACATAACGCTTTCGAATGCTGAAATGCTTATTTTATTGAGCATCTGCAGGTTTTCTCTGTTTGCGACATATTCGTAGGCTGAGATCGCGGCTATATCGAGCGCTCCGTTCGATATCATCTCGTTCAGGCGCGCGGGTGCGTCGTAGATGATCTCGAACTTGAATCCGCCCCCGCAGGCTTCGCCGATCAATTTATCTATCGGGACCGAATCGTAATCGTGGTAAAACGGGATAGAATTAACGTATTTAATGAAGCCTATCCTGATGGTTTCCATCAAAAACTCCCCCGGATCTTCAACGAATATTTGGAATCGGTTCTGACCGGAACCTTTCCGGCGCCTGTTATGATTTTAATAAGATCGCGCTCCGTGACGACCCCTGCCGGCACAGCCCCCGCGGCTCTGACTATGCGTTCGTCGTAAGACGTGCCGCCCAGATCGTTCGCACCGAAGTAAAGCGCGGCCTGGGCGAATTTCAATCCCATCATATTATGGAGCGCTTTTATATACGCGAAATTATCCAGGAAGATCCTGGCAACGGCGAGCACCTTCAGATCGTCGAATCCGCTGTTATAACGCGTCCTTGCCACTTTGACGTTCTTATCGTAAAACGCCAGCGGTACGAAGCTTTTGAACCCGCCCGTTTCGTCCTGAAGCTCGCGCAGAAGCTGCATGTGCCTGACGCGGTCGCCGTCGGTTTCGATATGGCCGTACAGCATCGTCGCGTTGGTCGATATGCCCTGTGCGTGGGCCTGTTTCATCACGTTAAGCCAGGCCGCCGTTTTGATCTTCTTAGGGCAGATCTTTTTTCGTATGTCGTCGTTGAATATCTCCGCGCCGCCGCCCGGCATTGCGTCGAGCCCCGCAGTCTTGAGTCTTGCTAGCGTTTCAGCCGCGTCGATCCCGCTCAGGCCGGCCATGTAATCGATTTCAACCGCGGTAAAGGCCTGAATGGATATTTTGCGGCTTATGGCCTTGATCGCGCGCAGGAGTTTTTCGTAGAACGATAGATTGTAACGGCGGTCGAGGCCGCCGACGATGTGGACTTCGATATGCCCGCCGGGACTTGATTTATAGGCAGCCCTGACACGCCCGAGAATTTCGTCCGCGGTCTCGGAGTAAGCTCCGGTTTCGTCCCTGTCCTTTGAAAACGCGCACAGTTCGCACCTTAACTCGCAAATATTAGTCGGATTGATATTCAGGTTGTAAGAATAATAAACCTCGTCAGGCGCCGTAGCCGCCTTTTTAAGACGCCTGGCCGCCATCTCGCCCAGAGTTATTATGTCGTCCGAGCCGAACAGGTGCAGCGCATCTTCGGCGGTTATCCGCTCGTCCGCGAAAACCTTTTCCTTGATTTTGTCGATAGCGTTATCGACGTTAAATGCTTTCGCCGTCTTTTTAACTTTCATTTTTCCTCACAACCGATCATATACTGTAATTTATCAGCGCGGCGAGAAACATCGCCGCCGAAACCATGCCGTTAACGTTGAAAAAAGCGGTGTTGACGTTTTTCAGGCTGCCGTCTTTGAGAAGATAGTGCTCGTAAACGAGCAGCGCGGCGCATAACGCCACAAAAATATAATATACGGGCTTAGCGCCTATAAGATATCCTGTCGCCGCGAATCCGGCTATAGTTATTAAATGCAGCGCCCGCGCCCATAAAAGCGATTTTGAAAGTCCTGCTGCCGCCGGAATCGAGCACAGTTTTTCTTTTTTATCGAAATCGATGTCCTGGCAGGCATAGATAATATCGAATCCGGCGGACCAGAACATAACCGAGGCCGATAAAACCAGCGGCGCGGCCGTAAGAAATGTATTTACGGCCAGATACCCCGCCGACGGAGCTATCGCGAGCGTAAGCCCGAGCACGAAATGCGAAAGCGATGTAAACCGCTTGGTGTAAGAATAAAACAGCAGCAGGAACAAAGCCAGCGGCGAGAGTTTAAAACACACATCGTTTAGCTCGTACGCCGACGCGAAAAAAACGGCGGCCGACACGATGATAAGCGCCCATACGCTATTTTTCGAGATCAGTCCGGCCGGGATCGCGCGCGAACTGGTCCGGGGGTTTTTAGCGTCGATGGCGGCGTCGGCAAGCCTGTTAAATCCCATGGCGGTAGTGCGGGCGCCGGCCATAGCCGCAACGACCAGTATGATCCTGTCCGCCGCGGGAATACCGCCCGCGCCTATCAGCATGCCCATAAAAGCGAACGGCAGCGCGAAGAGCGTATGCTCGAACTTAACCAGCTCCAGCAGAATTTTGATCCTGCTTTTTATGCCGTCCGAGATTTGAATTCGAGTGATCGTATCAGTCAATCTGATTCACCTGGTTGTAAAAATTTAAATAATCGCTAATTAAATGAGGTCTATTCAAAAAAGTCAAAAGTCCGAAACTCTCAACTCTCCGTTCTCCACTCTCAACTAACTTTGCCGTATGTTATAAAAATTTCAGGATTTATTTATTTTTTTAAGTTAAAAAGCGCGCCCCATTTTTCTTCGACGCTTTTTTTCATGCCGGCGCTCATTTTTATGGGTTCCGGCCACTCGCGCGCGCCCGGCGAGTTTTTTTTGTGCGTTGCGTCTATGGCCACTTTCGGCCCGAACCCCTCGAGCGCGCTCGCGTGGTCTAAAATATCGAGCGGCCCGTCGAACGAAAAAACGTCCCTTTTGAAATCGACGTTTGCAAGCATAGTGAAAAGGGCTTCTTCGTTATTTTGTATGTCGGTGGTCTCGTCGTAAATAACTATATTTTTAGTGAACATGAGCTGGTTGAGACCCCAGAAAAAACTAGCGATCTTCTGTGCGTGGCCGTAATATAGCTTTTTTATCTTAACGAGTGCGAGGTTGTGAAAAACGCCCGCGGCGGGAAATCTGATGTCGATGATTTCGGGGCATTGCAGTTTCAGAAGCGGCAGAAATATTCGCTCCGTGGCGTAACCCAGAAAAAAATCCTCCATAGGCGGAACGCCGACGACCGTTTCGATGAAGATCGGGTTTCTGCGCATGGTTATGCACTTTATATTGAACGCGGGATATTTGTCCATCGGTGAATAATAGCCGGTGTGGTCGCCGAAAGGCCCTTCGTCGACAAGTTCGTCCAGGTCGACCTCGCCTTCGAGAACGATCTCGGCCTGCGCGGGAACAAGTATTTCGGACAACTCGCTTTTAACGATATCCACCGGCGAATTCCTTAGAAATCCGGCGAAGAGTATCTCGTCGACGCCGTATGGAAGCGGCGCTGTGGCGCTGTACATTGTCGCGGGGTCCGCCCCGATGACAACGGATGCCGGCACCTTATGATCGCCGCGTTCCCTGTGAATGGCCGCGGTATAGGCACCGTCCTTATGTTTGTGCCAGTGCATCGCCGTTTTATTCGCCGATATCACCTGCATTCTGTACATGCCGATGTTCTGAACGCCTGTGACGGGATTTCTTGTTATTACAAGCGGAAACGTAATGAACTTTCCGCCGTCGCGCGGCCAGCATTTAATGATCGGAAAAATATTTAGATCGACCTTATTTTCGCCGGTAATGACCACCTGCTTGCAGGGCGCCTTTTCCCTCGCCACGACGCGCGGCAGAGAATTCGATGCTTCAAAAAGACGCGGCAGTTCTGAAATTTTACTCAATATTCCGCCGTATGCGGGCGGTTTAAGAAGGCTTTCGATACGGGCAGCGATATCGCCGAAATTTTGCGCCTCGAGCGCCATCAGCATTCGTTTTTCGGTGCCGAAAAGATTCATTGCCAGCGGAAAAGAGCAGCCGGCGATGTTTTTGAACAATAGCGCGGGTCCGCCGCATTTTACCATTCGGTCGGCGATCTCCGCAGCTTCAAGCGACGGCTCGACTTTTTCAGAAATCTCGGTCAGCTCGTTCTTCGATCTTAACAGTTCTATGAAATCATTTAAATTATTGAACATAACGGCTCATTATATCAAATTAATATTTTTTTTACAAGCCTAAAATAAAGCCGCGCCGAAAAAAAAGAGCGCCCGCAGCGGCGTCGAAACCGCTTCAAGCGCGAAGGTTGGGAAGTGTGTTTTACCGTGCCGCTTATCGGCTGCTGGCAGTTTTGATTTCAGGCTGTTTCAGGGTCACATAGAAAAAATCTCTGGTATAGGGTTCCAGGCACCTTTTCGTCTCGCCCGACATGCCGTCGCTGAGCATCGACGCTTTAAGTTTTAAATTTCCCTTTTTGTCGGTGCCGTTATGCTTATACGTATATAAATATGTGTGATAATCGTTTATGTCAAGCTGCATCGCGTAGTCGCAGCCGGCCAGTGACATTCCGGCGGCGAGCGTGTCGTGGCCGAGCGAGTTGCCGGCTCCGTAAATCAGCCATTTCCCGTCACGCGATATGCCCAGCGCCGAGCGCCATACGCGGGTTTTGTTATCGATCGAGGCGCCCCAGTAATCGTGTTTCATGTTCACCACGTTGCTTTCAAGTATCGGGGGAAGGTTTTGCCTCAGATGCATTATGTTTTCAACGGTGTCGAATCCCGCGCTGCCCCATGTACCCATTTTGATGGCGCCTTTGGCGTCGACCATTACCGTCGCGATGCCTTTGGCGGGAGGCATGTATGAAACTCCGTCTGCTATAAAACCCCACTGGCCGTGCTTCGTGCGGAACCCGCCGTTGAAAGCGCAGATCAGGCTCTGATAGGTGCTCTCATCCCTGGGAATGACGCCTTTTCCTTTAAGCCCTATCGAAGACACCGGCTCGTTGGTGCCAGGTACCAGCCTGAGGTCTATCTTTGAAATATCGATGCATAAAAAATGCATTACGGCAAAAGATCTTTTGGAATCGACGCGGAGTTTGGTCTTGAACGCGACAGGCGTTTCATCGGTGAAAGCGACTTCCGCGCTTGACCATACGCCTTCATCCTTCATGCCGTTCTTTTTCAAAAGCGGTTCTATGTTAGCGGGAAATATCCCGCTGATGGCGGTTTCAACCGTCGAAGCGTTCTGGTCAGAAGCCGCATTTTGATCCGCTATGGCATTTATTGCCGAAGCGGGCGGAGTTCCCTTTAAAAACGCGGTCATTAATGCGTCCGAATTGAGCGCGCCGCCGAAACTTTCCTTTAAATATACTGCCGTGGATAGCGCACTGCCAGCGCTTGTCATTTCTGTGAACGTGGCAAGCGATGCGTTCTTTAAGCCCTGATAAAATGCCTTTCCATTTTCCGTCGAAACGGCGATCTCTTTAGGGGCGTTATTGATCTCAACCGCCGCCGTATTCGCTTCGGCGGTATTAGCCGCGCCGCTTCCGGCCGCTATCTTTATTTCGGAGCTTTCCGGAGCGGCTGCGGCGGTTTCGACCTCGCCGTCGTCTTCACTGCCCCTGGTTATTCTGGCTGAATCCTCTTCTTCTTCATAACCGGAATAAAACTTCCGTTTGAAATAGTCGGTGGTGTTATAATAAAAATCCTCCAGGCGCGCTATTTTTTCGGGTCCTACAAATCCCAGATTCCTTACCTTTTCGACAAGCCTCGGAACGAAAGGTTCGTCAGCTTCAATATTAGGGATATATTCGACGGGAAAATCGGGGGGGTCGATATTGCCGGAATCCACGTTAAGCGAGACGTTTCTGAGATTTTCGCCTTTTTTCGTCTCCACTTTAAGCAGATTGACGGCGAGGGCGGAATTGGTGATGCTGCTTATATCGACGTTCTGCTTGAACAGGAACTGGCGCTTGTTTGTATAATCGCCTTCCTGAATAGTGAGAATCTTAAGGCCGTCGCGGGCGTTAGAAAGATATGCGAACGAGTTCGCAAGAACGACAAGTTCTTCCTCGTCGGCCATGGAAGTTTCGGTGAGGTTTTTGATGCCGGAAACGCTTCCTGCCGCGCCGTACTTATCGAAATAAGCCGTGCCCTCGAATATTTCAGAGTTCTTCAAATTGATCTCGTACGCCGAGAAAATTATTGAACTGCCGAGGTACGATTCGGCGCCCCAGATGGAATTGATCCAGTGGTCGTGTGAAAACGCCAGAATATCGCCGGAAGGATCGCGGTTAAGATCATAGCCTTGCGAAGCCAGATATTCGCTGAGGCTCTGGCGGCTTACCGGTTTCAGATCGCCGAAACTGCCTTTGCCGAGCATGATCTCCGGGCAGACGTAAAGGTAGAACATCAGGGCGGAAAGCGCCAGAGCGCCGAATTTAAATTTATGCGAATAGATGAATTTAAATGGGAATAAAGCGAGCCACCTGAAAAACAGGGTCACGTTTATAAGCCACAGAACGTAGAACGCCTTATCTTCGGAAGCGGCCGCCGATACTATGGCTTTTTTTCCGGTCCTGGCCTTGACGACCTTATCGATATAATTCGAAAAGTCGTTTATTACCTCTTCTTCTTTTTCTCCCGGCGCCGCCGTCTGCGAAACGGTTTTTTCTTCAACGGCATCTGCTGGCAGCTTATCGGTTGCAACCGCGGGCGCCGCGCTTTCTTCTTTCAGGGCTGCCGCCGCGGGCATAGCCTTCAGAATGATCTTTTTAAGGTCTTCTCCGCTGGAGGCTGCTAATAATTTCTTGACGCTGTCCACTGCGTATTCCGAGCCGGTATCGTATATTTTTTTGAGCTTCTGAACACTTTCGGCGCAGAAATCTTTTTTGGACGATGCGATGGCCCTTGTGAGGATGTCGACAAGTTCGTTCTCGTAAAGAATGTTGTTGAGCATTTCGAGCACTTCGAGCGCCGAAGTTCTCTGCCATTCAATTTCCGAGATGAGCATCGACTCGATGGTCTCCAGGCATTTTTTCTTCCCAAGATCACGGATCGCCCTGACGGCCATCTGCTTGAGGCGCGAATCCTTTTCGGTCATGGTCCTTATTATATACGGCCTGACCGCGGGCGAGTCGATCAATAGAAGCGACTGAAAAGCGTATTTCTGGATCTTGAAGTTTTCATGGCCTAAAAACGATCCGATGAAATCAATTTCGCCGGCGCCGCCGATCTTAGAGCAGGCGATGAGCATTGCCGATAAAATAGTTTCGTTCTTTTCATTTTTGATGTAATCTTTTATGACGTACACAGCGAGCGCCTCTGATTCGGCTATCGCTTCGCGCAGACCCGAAAGGCGTTCTTCCGTTTTTTCGCTGTTGAGTTTAAGTTTTAACAGATTTACATCCATAATTTTCACCCGGGGTTCAACTTTAAATTTGATTCCGCGCTAAAGACTGCATATTAAATATAGCAAAAAAATAAGATTATCGGTAGATGTCCCTTTATCCGCGCTCAAAGCGATAAAGCGCCTCATAAGTTTTGCTTTACAAATTATCAAATATATGTTATAAATATGCAAAAAAATTAAGTAAAAATAAATTATTTAAGCAATATAAAACAGGGGAGGTATTTTAATGTCATTTCAGGTCAAACTAAAAGCGTTAACCATAGCGCTTCTAGTTTCAATTTCATCATTTTTCCTTCTTTCATCGGCTTTTTGCCCGATTTTCGCGCAGACCGCCGAGATCAGCGCTCAACCGCAGGCCGCGCAGACGGCTGAAGTAACGGTAACGGCTCCCGCGGCTGAAGCAGCCGCTCCCGCTTCGCAGCCTGTTCCGCCCGCCGAAGTAAAACCGGAAATACCGGCAGCGCCCGCCGAAGCTAAGATCGAGATCACCGGCGAATTGAAAAGCATAGAAATTCAGGCGCCTGCTCAGACGGCCGAAATAACGGCCACTGCAACTGTTCAGCCGGCGCAGACCGCTGAAGTAGCCGCTCCCGCCGTCACTCCGGCGCCCGCTCCCGCGGCGGAAGTAAAACCGGAAACACCTGCGGCAGCTCCGGCTCCAGCTCCCGCTCCGGAAGCAAAACCCGCGGCTCCCGCTAAAAAAGCCGTAAAATTCACCGCGACCCCGGACACCTTGTTCATCACCCCGGGCTCTACGTGCGATCTTTCGAAAGTCAAACTCGAGGTCAAAACGCCCGAAGGCGAGATCAAGCCGGTCAGCGTAGATTCATGGTCGGCCGACACCGGCAGCGTAAACATGACGACTTACACGCCGCCCACGGCTGCATTCAAAGGCACGGCGGCGCTGTTGGCTAATTACACCTACGCCGGCGAAACACTGAAGACTGAATTGGAAATCAAGGTCCGCAAGCCCTATATCGAAGAAAGGCTCATCGTTTTATACATGGCGCTTATACTCGCGATCATCATTCTTCTTTCCATTAACAAAGCGACCGGGGGCAAAAATTATTTCATCAGAAGGATAGGCGGCCTCAACGCCATCGACGAAGCCATCGGGCGTTCCACTGAAATGGGAAAACCCGTATTATATCTGACCGGGTTATCCGATATGTCGTCGATATCTACTATCGCCTCCATTTCAATATTGTCTTACGTGGCGACCAAAACGGCCGAGTACGAAACATCGCTGCTCGTACCGTGCTGCCGCTCGCTCGTTATGAACACCGCGCGCGAGGTCGTAAAGGAATCCTACCTCGAGGCCGGCAAACCAGACGCTTATAACGCCGAAAACATAAAATATATAACTGACGACCAGTTCGGTTTCGTCTCCGGCGTCGACGGCATCATGCTCCGCGAAAAACCCGCCGCCAACTTCTATCTTGGCCATTTCATGGCGGAATCGCTCATATACGCCGAAACCGGCAACAGCATAGGCGCGATCCAGATCGCCGGCACGAGCGAATTTTCGCAGATACCGTTCTTCGTAGCAGCGTGCGACTACTGTCTAATAGGCGAAGAGCTCTTCGCCGCGAGCGCCTATCTTTCGCGCAAACCCAAGGACGTCGGAACGCTGCGCGGCCAGGACATCGCGAAACTCGCGATAATGGTCATCGTTATAATAGGCGTGGTCCTGGAGACCGTATCGGTGATAAATCCCGGCATGGCATCCAGCCTGGGACTTTACAAATCATTCTTTCAGACGAAGTAATGGAGGTATGCAATAAATGTTTTTAAGAAAAACGCTTCCGCTTTTAATATGCTTTTTTTGCGGCGTGTTCGCGATCGTCGGCTTCTTTTCCGCCGAGGGCACTGCGATTAACACCTATTATGAAAAACTGGCCAAATGGAACAGCATTATCGCGGCGTTCGCGATGCTGCTCGGCGTCGGAAACCTTATCCGCGTCAATTTCATCAAAATAACCCGTAACCACCACGATAAGATATACTGCGCCATACTGATCGCAAGCCTTCTTATAACGGCTACTTTCGGCATCCTCGGCGGCGTCTACCCGACGAAGATCGATCCCGCTAATCCGCAATTGATGGATTTTTTCAAAAATAAATGCGCGTATATTTTCGAATACATGATGAAGCCCATGCAGTCGACGATGTTCTCGCTGCTCGCGTTCTTCGTGGCATCCGCCGCGTTCCGCGCGTTCCGCGCTAAATCGTTCGAAGCCACGATACTTCTGGTCACCGCCTTTATCGTAATGCTCGGGCGCGTTCCCATAGGCACTTCGATATGGCCCGGATTCGCCGGCATATCGGAATGGATATTGAGCACGGTCAACATGGCCGGCTCGCGCGCGATAACGCTGGGCGCCGCCGTAGGCGCGACGGCCGCGTGCCTTAAGATCATACTGGGACTCGAAACCAGATATTTGGGCGGTGAGTAATAATGGGAAAAGTACTGGAATTTTTCAAAACCTTAGACAGAAGAATAATATTTTTATTCATAGCCATAGCGGTCGTAATAACGCTTATCAACCCCATGTATCTTGAAATTAACATCTCCAAGAACGCCAGGACCTATATCAAAGTGCTGGATTCGATCAACGAAAACGAGACCGTCATAGTTTCATTCGACTACGCCGCATCGGGCGAGCCGGAACTCAAACCCATGGCTTACGGCATACTCTACAGGCTCTTCCAGCGCAAGGCTAAGGTCATAATGATGGGATTTTGGGACCAGGGCCCCAGCCTCGCCGACAATACGGTCAAACAGGTAATCGAAAGGTTTGAAAAAGATTATCCCGACCGCAAGATCGTTTACGGCAAAGACTATATCAACATAGGCTATAAGGCCGGCGGCTTTACCGTAATCATCAATATGAGCAAGGCCATCAAGGAAATATTCACGGCAGACAAAGACGGCGCACCCATAAGCGACTTCGAGATAATGAACAAGATCGATAAACTCTCGGACATAAAAATGGTGTTCGCGCTTACCGGCGGCAACAACGGCCTGCTCGACATCTGGCTCCCCTTCGCCCGCCAGCAGTACGGCATACCCGTCGCGGGCGGCTGCACTTCGGTTTCGGCGCCACAGTTCTATCAGTACATGAACTCCGGCCAGCTCAGCGGCCTGCTCGACGGTTTCAAAACCGCGGCCGAGCTTCTTAAAGCCATCGAACTGCCCTACACCGATCCCGAAACTAAAAAACCGGCGAATCTGCTTACCAAAGAGGTACACAAGATCGCCGACGTTCAGTCGATTGTGCATCTTATCATAATGATTTTCATCATAATCGGCAACGTCACTTATCTTTACGAGAAAAAATACAGCAAACAGCAGTAAGAAGGAGGAATATAGATGTCAGAAATGATAGGAATAAATATAGCCGCGATATTGACGCTCGCTATATACAGCTTTTTGTATAAAGACAATTTTCTTTATAAGACCGCGGAATATATGTTCGTCGGCACGTCGGCGGGCTATCTTCTTTCGGTGGCATACAACAACGTAATTTTTCCCAACGTATACCTGCCCCTGCAGCGCGGAGTGAAAACCGGCGACGCTTCGGAATTTCTGGTGCTCATACCTACCATACTGGGCCTTATGATGCTTACCATGCTCATTCCCAGCCTTTCGGTGCTTTCGAGGATACCGATATCCTACGTCGTCGGCTTCGGCGCGGGCGCAGGAGCGATGGCCGTCATCCAGACCGATATAGTTCCTCAGATCAACGCGACGATCATGCCCATACTGCCGCTTACATTCGCCAATATCAATAATCTGATAGTAGTCATAGGCGTCGTATGCAGTCTGATCTACTTCTTCTTCTCCACCGAGCATAAAGGACTCGTATTCGGCACCGGCTCGCAGATAGGCATCATATTTTTAATGATAACCTTCGGCGCGCAGTTCGGAACCACGATAATGGGCCGCGTTCAGCTGCTGATCAACCGCGGATATTTCCTGCTGGGTGATTGGCTGCATCTAATTAAATAAAAAAACGAATAAATAATTGTAAAACTCTTTAAAACCGGCCACGGCGCTTATTATTATGACGCCGCGGCCGGTTGCTTTTCTGGCATATTTCAGTCCGATTTCACCTGCGCTAAATATATTTTTTCTTGACAATAAATTTTCAATTTTATATAATATAGCAAAAAAATATCGAAGGAAGGAATCTAATATGAATATCCTCGTTCTTGTAAAGCAGACGCCTGACACTGAATCGAAGATAAAATTGAATTCGGACAATACCGCCATTGAAACCGGCGATCTTAAATATATAATAAATCCATACGACGAATACGCCATAGAAGAGGCGATAAAATTATCCGAAAAATTCGCCGAATCGAAAGTTACGCTCGTATGCCTGGGCAACGCCGCCATGAAAGAAACTACCGACACGCTCCGCAAAGGCCTGGCAATGGGCGCGACGGACGCCGTACTCATAGACGCGGCCGGAATGAACACGGCCTGCCCTTTTTTAACGGCCAACGCGCTTTATCAGAATGTTTCACAGATCAAATACGACATTATTTTAGCCGGAATGAAGGCCGTCGACGACGATTACGCCAGCGTTCCGACCCTGCTGGCGGGCATGCTGAATATACCCGTGATCAACGCGGTCGTTAAACTAACCGTGTCGCCCGACCAGAAAAACGCCGAATGCGAACGCGAGGGCGAGACCGGCCGCGAAGTGTCGTTGACCAATCTTCCCGCGATCTTCAGCGCGCAGAAAGGCCTTAACGAGCCTCGCTATCCTTCGCTTAAAGGCATAATGGCTGCCAAGAAAAAAGAGATAATAAATAAAAAGGCCGAAGCGGTAAGCCCGAAGATCAAAATAGTCAAACTCAGCACGCCTCCGCCGCGCCCGTCTGGCAAAATAATAAAAGGCGATTTCCCAAATAACGTCAAAGAACTGGCGTCGCTTTTGAGAAGCGAAGCCAAGGTTATCTAGTTATATTAATTTTTTTATATATAAGGAGTTCAAGATGAAACTCGATTCGAAAACCATATTATTATTCGTCGAACACGCGGCTTCGAAGGTCAAGAAAAACACTCTGGAGCTCATTTCCGCCATTAAGAAAGCCGCTCCCGCGGCCGAACTCAACGGCGTGCTCCTGTGCGTGCCGGCAGAACGCGCGCAGCTTTGCAAAGATATCGAAAAATTGAACCTAAAAAAGGTTTTCGTCATTGAAAACGATTCTTTCGCCACTTTTTCAAAAGAAAATTTCGCGCTCGCCGTTAAGGCCGTTATTGAAAAAATAAACCCCGCCCTGAGCATATTTTCGCATACGACCAATTCTTCCGAAACCGCGAAAGTACTCGCCAGTCGCACCGGCATGGCGTTCATCAGCGAAGCGATAAGTTTCGCCGCCTATGAAGACGGCGAATTCGTCGCCGTTCATCCGATGTATGCAGGCAAGATCCGCGCCCACGTAAAATTCGAAAACCAATCCTGCGGCGTCGTAACGCTCCGCCCCAACGTTGTCGAGGTCTGCGAGGCGGCATCGGGCGCAGGCGTAGATTTCGAAACCGTCGCTTTCTCGCCGGCCGGCGAAGGCGCCGTTAAAATACTCAATATCATAGCCGACGCTTCTAAAAAGATCGATCTGAGCGAGGCTGACATAATAGTCGCGGGCGGCCGCGGCATGGGCTCTAAAGAAAACTTCAAGGTCCTCGAGGGCCTCGCCGCAGCCATCAACGGCGTTGTCGGCGCTTCGCGCGCCGCGGTCGACGCCGGATGGCGCGAGCACCACGACCAGGTCGGCCAGACCGGAAAGATAGTCAACCCTAAAATTTATATCGCCTGCGGCATTTCAGGCGCGATACAGCATACCGTCGGCATGCAGACGGCCAAATGCATAATAGCCATAAATAAAGATCCCGAAGCCAATATATTCAAAATAGCCGATTACGGCATAGTCGGCGACCTGTTCCAGGTGGTCCCGGAACTCGCGTCCGAACTGAAAAAACTTATAAACGGTTAGAAGAGAGGTTATAAATGGCAGAAAAAGTCGATGTCGTAATAGTAGGCGGCGGCCCCGCGGGGATCGCCTGCGCCTATACGCTGGCCAAGGCCGGCGTCGAAACCATTGTTTTCGAGCGCGGCGAGTATCCCGGCGCGAAGAACGTCATGGGCGGAATATTATTCACCAACGCCCTGGCGAAACTCATCCCCGATTTCCGTGAAAAAGCGCCGATAGAAAGGCCCGTCACGAAAAGAAAATTTCTGGCCGTAAGCGAAAAGGACGCTCTGGGCGTCGAGACCGGATTCAGCGAATTTACGAAAGCTCCGCATAACAATAATTTCACGGTGCTGCGCGCCCG
>Ga0209212_1003736_pt1 | contig 19643 bp, 18 predicted proteins | sample RifGroC2_FD_183996 | JGI IMG/M metagenome (GOLD analysis project Ga0209212, IMG submission 183996) | Groundwater microbial communities from Rifle, Colorado, USA - Groundwater C2 (SPAdes) (version 2) | ecosystem: Environmental > Aquatic > Deep subsurface > Groundwater | place: Rifle, Colorado... | reverse complement strand
ATTTTTGTAGAGCCAGCCTCCAGCGACCGAAACGGAGATGACCAGGATAGCCAGGGGGATTGCGATTTTCTTGTTTATGGCCATGATAACCCTCTAAAATTCTTTAATGGAACGCGGATGACGCGGATATAGCGGATTTATACGGATAAATCAAAATCAATTAAATCTTTTGATGATAAACCGAAAACGTTACATTTGAACATTTTATCTTTAATTACCGAATGGTTTAGTGACTCTTACCAGTTTATGGTTTCTGGTGTTAAATCTGCCTTTATCCGCTCGATCCGCGTCATCCGTGTTCTATTGCCTTTGACTTTCAGATTTCAAAACCAACTCCACTCCAACCGCCGCCTCCAGCCGGGCCAGCTGCATCATGTACTCGGCCTTGGACTCGTACAGTTCCCGCTCGTAGTTGAACAGGCTGACCCTGCCGTCCAGCAGGGTCAGGAAATCCACCTTGTTGACCCGGTAGCTGATCACCGCCGATTCCAGGGATTGCTCGGCCTGGGGGATGATGCCGCCACTGTAAAGCTCCACCAGTTTCTGGCGGCGCTCCATCTGGGCCAGGGTATCGTTGATGGTGTAGGCAATGGTGTTTTTGAGGCCGTTCAATTCCTCCATGGACATGGTCGTTTCGGAGGAAGATTCGGCCAGCATGGCCTGGCGCCGCTCCCGCTGCAGAGGCAGATTGAAGGTCATGCCGACGGTGAACATGTTGTAGCCGGGATCTTCCATGGCCTTCTCACGAAACATGTACTCGAAGGAGAGATTGAAGTCGGGATAGAATTCCTTGCGCGCCAGACGGTGCGAGGCCATGCCCTTGTTGGCCAGCATGTGCAGGCTCTTGATCTGGGGCCGCTTCTCATAGGCTGTTTCCTGTAACTGTTCAGCCGACAGGGACAGCTTCGGCAGCTCAAAGTCGGCAATTACGCCAAACGGGGTATCTGCCGGGCGGTAAAGCAGGTAGTTCAGGTTGGCCGCCAGGCTTCTGCGTTGCTGCTGGAGGGAGATCTGCATGTCCAGCATCCGGGATTTTTCCAGGCCGGCCTTGAAGATGTCCTGCTGCACACCCTGGCCAACAGAATATTTGGATTCGGCGATGGTCACGAAATCAGCAATGATTTGCAGATTTTTTTCGATGATCTCCAACGACTTATCAACGGAATAGATCTGATAGTAGGTTTCCTTGACCATCCGCTTCAGCTCCAACCTGCGCTCCTCAATGGCCCATTTGTAAGAGTCAGCTTCGTACTGGGCAATCTCCTGTTTGATGGCGCGTTTGCCCCAGAAGGGGAGCTGTTGGCTGATACCGATCACCTTGGCGGACTGGGGATCCTTGTTGAATACAAATGGCTCACGAGCCAGCATATTCTGGAGCTTGAACATGAACATCGGGTCTTCCAGGGCCGCGGCCTGTTTGGCCTTGTTGGTAAACATCTGCCAGCGGGCCTGGGAAGACTTCAATTCGGGGTTGTTGGCGATCGCGGTGGTAACAAGTCCCGCCAGGTCTTCGGTCGGCAACGTCACTTCTTGCGACCATACCATGGCAGGCAAGGCAGGCAGCAGTATCAGTAATGCAAGTGTGTGAAGTATTTTCATGGGAACTCCTGACTGTGAGTTGTCGATGCAGCTATGATTACACATGTCATGCCAACAGGTATGTAGCCGATATTACGCGACTAGTAAAAATGACCCACTTGATTTATGTAGAATATTCGTCACCACCGGGGCGAATACTCTGCAATGGATGAACTGATAAAATGTAGCTGAACTTTAACGAATTATACAGCAATCTTTATCTATTGCCCGGCAGCGCAATACAATATTTTTCAACCCGGTAAATGAGCGTATGGCGGGGAATCCTTAGAAAACGGGCTGCAGCGGTCTGATTCCAAGCGTTGCGCTCCAGGGCTTGTACAACAATCTCCTGCTCCAGTTGTTCAAGAGAGTAGCCATCGTCGGGCAGGTTAATGATCGCCACCCCGGAAGGGCCTTTTTCTTGAAACTTATCCACCAGATCGCAGAGCCCGATCACATCGCTGTTCCGCATTATGAGCAGCCGTTCGACAGTATTTTCCAGTTCCCGCACATTTCCCGGCCAGGGGTACATGACCAGCGCTTTAAGGGCTTCCTTATCAAATGTGATCTTGTCGCTGCCATGCTTGCTGCAGAAACATTTGATCAGCAGCGGAATATCATTGCGTCGTTCACGGAGCGGCGGCAAGTGAATCGGAATAACCGACAAGCGGTAATAGAGGTCTTCGCGGAACGTGCCGTCAACTATCGCTTTGTCGATATTCATATTAGTGGCGGATACGACACGAACATCCAATTTCTGAATCTTCGTACCTCCGACCGGGTCTATTTCCTTTTCCTGGAGCACCCTGAGCAGCTTGGGCTGGAGTTCAACCGGCAGATCTCCGACCTCGTCCAGAAAAATGGTCCCCCCATCGGCCAGTTGAAACTTGCCGATTTTGTCTTTCACCGCCCCGGTGAAGGCGCCCTTGACATGGCCAAAAAGCTCGCTTTCCAGCAAGTCGCGGGGGATGGCGGCACAGTTGATGGCAACGAACGGGGCATCCCGGCGTGAGCTGTTGGCATGTATGGAACGGGCAACAAGCTCTTTACCCGTGCCTGATTCTCCGGTGATCAGAATTGCGGCCTCGGTATCGGCCACCTTGCGGACAATCTCAAAGACCTTCTCCATTTCCTTGGATGAACCGACGATGGTGCGGAAGTCCGTTTTATCCGACAACTCACTCTTCAGTCGCCTGTTCTCCTCGGTAAGTCCGCTGAATTGAAGCGCCTTCCCGACCGTCAGCCTGAGATCATCCCTGTTGAACGGTTTGGTGATGTAATCATAGGCCCCGGCCTTCATGGCTTCCACAGCGACATCAACAGTCCCGAAAGCGGTAATGATAACCACCAATGTCTCCGGGGAACGTTCCTTGATAGCCTTGAGCACCATCAGCCCATCCATGCCGGACATTTTCATATCGGTGATGACCAGGTTGGGCCGGGACTTTCCAAACAGATACAGGCCTTCCTCACCCGAGGAAGCGGCCTGAACAGCATAGCCTTCTTCCTGGAGATTGTATTCAAGCACCCGGCGCAGCGAGGTGTCGTCGTCAATAATGAGAATGTTAGCTTTCAAAGTGCTCCCCCGTGGCCGGTAGAAACTGCATTATCACTGTTGCACACCGGTTTGCCTTCACATAACCATACCATCCTTCAAATGGATCGTACGGTCTGAGTAGGCCCCGTTCTCCGGATTGTGCGTTACCATGACCACCGTCTGGCCAGCGTCGTTCAGCTCCCTAAAAAGGGTCATAACCTCCTCACTGGTCTTTGAGTCCAGGTTGCCGGTCGGTTCGTCCGCCAGCAGGATGTGTGGATTGTTGACGATGGCCCGGGCAATTGCGACCCGTTCCTGCTCGCCACCGGAGAGCTGGTTGGGCAGGCGGTCCAGCTTGCCACCCAGGCCGACCCGTTCGAGGGCCTGGCGGGCAGCGGTTTTTTTTGCCGGTGTGCTCATCTTGACGATGGCCAGCGGCAACATGACGTTCTCAATGGCGGTCAGGTAGGAGATCAGGTGGAATGACTGGAAAACAAACCCCAGATTCTGGGCTCGAAAGTCGGCCAGTTTCTCTCCGGGGAGCTGATACAGCTTTACACCGGCCATTTCAATCTCGCCTGTAGTAGGGTGGTTCATCCCTCCCAGCACGGATAGCAAGGTGCTCTTGCCGGAGCCTGACTGTCCCATGATGGTGATGAATTCACCTGCCTCAATGCTGATGTCCACACCGCGCAGCGCTTCGACAACATCATCGCCGCTGGTGTACTGTTTCTTTACATTTTTTATTTCGATGAGTGACATAATTTCCTCAATTAATCCCTAATTATTAGCCACAGAGGACACAGAGATCACAGAGAACATCAAAAACATTTAAACAGGAATCAACTTGATGACCGGAATAAAATCATAAACTGTGTCATTTTACAGTCATCCTCAACAGCCATAAATCCTGTTCATTTTTGTTGGTTTTTTCCGTCTTATTCTCTGTGTCCTCTGAGTCCTCTGTGGCAAAAGCTTTTTGTTTATAGTGCCCTTAGCGCCTCGGTCGGATCCATCTTCGATGCGTGCAGCGCCGGATAAAGGCTGGCCAGAAGGCCCAGCGTTACAGCAAGCCCGATTGAACCAAAGGCAACGGTCGAGTCCCAGATAAGATGGGCATTTTTGCTCTCCGCCATGAACGGCAGAGCCAGTTTGGCGCCTCCCATGCCGATGGCATAGCCCAAAAATCCGGCCAGCAGGCTGACCAGGGCGGCCTCCAGCAGGATAATCCGCATGATATGACTCTTTCTGAAACCGATGGCCCGGAAGACCCCGATTTCGGTGGTCCGCTCGTTGACACTGCCCATCATGGTGACAAAAACGATCAGGGAGCCGATGAAGACCACTACCCCGGCCATGGCATAGGAGAAACGCTTGAACTGATCCAATGCCTTGAGACGTCCCTCCACCACTTGTTGAATGGCTGATACTTTTGCGTCCGGTATTTTCTCGGCAATCTGGGTGACCATGTCGCCGATCGGGCAGCCGGAGCAGAGCGCAGCTACCTCGGCCATGCTGATTTTGCCCTCCTTGCCCAAAAGCTTCTGGGCTTTTTTCAGAGAGGCAAACACCAGAGCATCATCTTGAGAGCCAGTCTGATCCAGCACTCCTGCTACTGTGAATGTTTCCCCATTGATGGTCAGGCTTTCACCAGGAGATACATTGAGTACCTTGGATGCATCGGAACCGAGCAAAAGGTCCTGCTCGGATTTAGGCTCATTGCCGAAAACCTTCCACCACTGCTTCATTTTCAGCTCGCTTTCAAAGTTGACCCCTACCAATAGTACGTCGTGGGTACCCACCTTGATGCCCCCCAGAACCTTGGGGCTGATAGCCGAGATGTTCTTGTGGTTGGTGATGGTCTTGATCTTCGCCAGATCCTCTTCGCGAATCTCACGCTGATCGAAGGTTACGCCACCCAGGCTGATGCCGCCGTAATTCATGGACAGCCCGTTGCTCTGTGGAGTCACGAGAATATTTGCGCCGAACTCGTCCATCTTGCGTTCAATATCGCTGGACATGGAGCGGGTCAGGGTCACCAGGGTGACGATGGTGGCGATGCCCACCATCAGGCCGATGGTCAAAAACGCCATCTTGGCCTTGCGGCGCTTGAGGTTGTTGATAGAGATGGTGTGCAGTTTCATTAGAAGTATCTCGCTCCGCCCTTAAGATCATCAACATTGATCAAGATAGAACTGCCTTTCAGTTGGTGCGGTAGATAGCCGGGGTTGCAGCCGCCGGTAGCGTTGGGACCAAGGCGGTTGATGGCGAACTTCTGATTGCAGTTTTTGCAGTTCATCTTGTCACCCTGCTGCTCATACCCCTTTTTGGATTTATAGCAGGCATCGCAGGCATCAAAGGCGGTTTTTACACTGCCGTCTGCCGCCTTGACTGCAAAGAAGGTGATCTCCTTGCCGCCGTCCTCGAATTTATAGAAGTGGGCCTTGCCGTCAGCCAGTTTTGCTGCCGATAAAGTTACCGTTCCGTTGCTGGCCGTCACCTTTTCATACTTGCCCAACGAGAAGGCAAAAACACTGACTGCGCCAATCAAAAGCGCCACCGTTACGATACCTGCCCATACAACCTGTTTTGTGCGATTTGTAGACATTTTAATCTCCTTTAGCCCGTTTAAAATATTTTGCTGCATTTTTTGTTGTAATTGATTCCGTTAGCGCCAGTATTTCGTTTATCGGGGTGTATTCAGCTATTATTGTTGGATCCACAGCCGCCTTTGGTGCCACAACCGCCACAGCCTCCCGAAGGCGAGGCATTTTTGCCAAAGTCCCTGCCAGTAATCTTTTTGAACTGCTCCGGAGTCAGTACCTGATGCACATTGCTGCCAAAGCCGACACCGTTGACCTTCTCTGCCAGGGTTTCCGGCTTGATGGTCTTAGTGTCATAGCCCACGATAACCCAGCCACCCTCGACATCAACCTCGGTAATTGCAACGCCTTTCACTGCTTCAAGCGCCTTGGTAATTTTGCTTGAGCAGCTGCCGCAGGTCATGCCGGTTGTCTTCAGGACAGCGACCGAGTCGGCGGTTGCCCCGATCTTGACATAGAAGGCAAGTACCGACACAAGCGTAACGGCAAACACAAGAACTACCACATTTACTATTCTGTTTTTCATCTGGGACTCCCTGTAAAGTTTGTTCGAATGATTCACTGATTACAAGGAACGTGCCATCCTTGAAATAACTTATAACAATCTGAAATTAAAGTTAAATTATATCAGTGCTGCTATGGATCTCAAACCATGGATGTAGAATATTCTACACGTCTGTAGAGTATCCAGCATTAAATTGATTCGACTCCGGTAAGCAGGCGATCCACATTTCTTAAAAAACGGGGGGATGTATTGAAGAAGGGAAGGGTATGAAATGTCACGTAGAATGAAAAAGAAGTCAGATCATTCGACCAGAATGTCTCCACGGCCTGTATCCAGGTAACGCTTGGCTATTGCTAGCAACTGCTCAGGTGCTATCGCCATGAATGTTTCCACAATGGCCGGGTCGAAATGGCTGCCGCTCAGACGTCTGATCTCTGCTGCCGCCTCCTCGTAGGTCATGGGTGAGTGATAAGGTCGCTCAGACGTCAGCGCATCATAGACATCAGCCACCATGAACATTCGCGCCCCGAGCGGGATACTCTCTCCTTTCAGACCACGGGGGTAACCATTGCCATCAAACTGTTCGTGGTGCGTATATACGATTTTCGCTGCATCCTTCAAAAAACCAATCCGCTTCACAATCCGGTATCCTGCCTCGGGATGTTTGCGCATTTCTACCCATTCCTGATCCGTCAGTTTGCCAGGCTTGAGTAAAATCTGGTCCGGCACGGCGATCTTTCCCACGTCATGCAGAAGTGCACCAAAACCAATCTCCCTTTTCATTTTTTCATCGACGGCGAGACGGGTGGCAATCAATTCGGTATACTCCCTCACCCGTTGGGAATGCAATCGGGTGTTGTGTTCGCGAAGATCTAACGCAGCCACCAGACCTAGAAGGGTCTCTTCATTGGAATTTGCAAGATCAAGAAGAAGTGACTGCTGGCGGTCGAACAACCAGCCCGATATGATCCCGATTACCCAAAAACCGGTCAGCTCTCCTAATTGGTTTGCCTGTTCCATGTAATTGCCAGGCCAATCCAGCAATGCATGCAAGCTGAAGAGGAGACTAACGGCTGCAGTAGTAATTATCGACCCCCTCAGCCCAAACCAGGCGGCAGCTATAACTGGAGGTAGAAAGTAGAGCTTGCGCAGAATAATGTGCATTTTATGGTAATAGTGCGGTTCGGTGGGTGTTGCATAGTGCAGTAGAGCAATTATTACAATTGTACTCACCAGGAAAATGAGCTTTTTCCGAAAACCGTTTTGTTTAGTCACCAGCTTTCCCCCTGTAACCAATGCCACTGCACAAAAATACGATATTCCTGCTTGCGGCAACAGTTAAAGAATGCGCGATGTATGAGACGGGAACTTGAAAATTCCCGTCTCTTGGCGGCGGTGTCATGAATCACATTGCAGGGGATCCGGTTTGTGGTGAACTGCTTGTCCGGGAAAAAGTGGCGGCGGCGGGTATTCCCGTTAAATCATCGGAAGAAGTAATTCCATGGCCATACGAGTAGCCCTACTTCATCATGCCGCCACTCATGGGGGTCATCGGGGTTCCGGTATTGCTCCAAAAACTGTTACGGCTGGTCATATTGCGAAACATCCCCGAATAGTTCGCGAATCCTCCGCTGATCGGCACTGTCCCCAGCTGGGTCTGCATCTGGTTTATCATGCCGGTCATGAACGTGCTGCTCATTGTGTTTGCAGTTATCGCCGACATGTTGCTGTTGATCGTGCCCATCATGGAGCGGTAACGGCTCATATTCACGCTATTGCCGCTCATGACCAGCCCCGCCTGTCCTGCCATCAGATCGGCCATCTTCCGGGCGGCAGTGTGCATGGCCTGGTACTGTGCCGCGCTCGTTCCCGGCAGGGAGCCGGCTACATAGTCCGCCATCATGTTGATGTCTGCGGGCAGGTTCATTTGGTTACGAAGTTGGGTCATGGCTTCGGTCAGGGTCATGCCCGGGTTGGCGGCCAGCTTCTCTCTGAGGAGGGTTGACATGGGACTGATGAAGTTGCTGCTGACCGTACCGGATACTGCCGTTGCAGGCATGCTGAGCATATAGCTATTCTGGATCGACTGTCCGGGATTATCCAGATCGATGGTTTGTCCCGCGATCGCCATTGCTACGATGGGGTACGCGCCCACATCGTCAGGATCGACGTTCAGGGTATAGGCGCCTTGTGCGCTCGTCGTTGTCGAAGGTTCACCGGCGTCCAGCTGATAGTTCCCGTTCTTGTCGAGGAAAACGGCAGCACCAACAAGGTAACCATCTGCCACTTTGCCTGAAACGGAAGTCTGGGAGGTGTTCATCATGGCAGAAGGGTCACTCCCACTGCCACCGCAGCCAGCAATAAGGCTGACCGTCAGAAGTGCCGCTGACGTAATCAAATTAGTCTTCATGTCTATTTCTCCTGTTTATTTGTGGTGTTAGCTGCAATGGATCGCAACTATGTTCATGCATACGGTAAATCATCGGTTCATCATCCAACTGGTTTGTGAGTTCATTCCCCACATCGTTCCTCTGTATGCGCTTGACATGTTTTGATAGGGTTGCCCTATAGTCATCCCAGGCATGCCGGACATCATCGTTGTCATAGTATTGTTGAGATTTGACATCTCTGTTGGGGTGTTAGCACTCATGACCGTTGACATATTCGAGAAAATCAGTCCCATCATGCCGCGATAGCGATTTACGTCAAAAATTGTGGACGAACCGTTTGCGATGAATACCTGGCCCATCTGATTTCCCATAACGGCGGCTATATTTTGTGCGCCGGCGTGCATATCTGTGTAGTTGATGGCAATATAATCAGATGTCATATTCGTCCCGGCCGCCAATCCCATCTTTGTCCGCAAGGCGTCCATGGCTTGCTGCGTGTTGGCATATGTCCCCGTTTCCAACATTTCTCGAAGTTGCGATGTCAAGGGGCTGATGAAGTTATTGTCGGCCATGTTGCTGACACTGTCTTTCGGCATGCTGAGAACATAGCTGTTTTCAACCGGAAGATTGGTGTCCTTGTCAATGGTCAACCCTTTGGCCACCATTGCCACAATCGGATACATGCCCAAATCCGCGAGTTCGATGTTTAACGTATAAGCGCCATTTATGTCTGTCGTTGCAGACGGTTCTCCCGCATCCAGTTGATAGTTACCGTTCTTGTCGAGGTAAACGGAAGCGCCGACAAGATAGCCATCTGCAACCTTTCCTGAAATCGAGGTTGTACTGCCCGTACCGCCCGTACCAACCCCAGCAATATTGACGCTATCAGCGGTTGGGCTGCATCCCGCAGTTATGGTGACGAGGATTGCCAAAACAACACCTGACAGCCGGGCATTCAGCCCTTGACCTATTGTGGTTCCTTTCATTTCCGTGTGTCCTTGGAGGATAGTTTTTTCAGAGAGCGTTTAGACGGCTTTTCTGATTGTATTCCTGTGGTTTCGTCGAAGGCATAAAGCCCGATACGCATACGCTGGTCCTGGACGTTTCCGGCAAGTCGGTCAGATTCAATAAGATTTGTGATTGCAGGTACCATCGCATCCCTAAGCGCAACCCAGTGGGCTGCAACAAGCGGTCGCAAGGCTTCAAGAGACTCGACGGAGAGTTCGTCGGCAAAAATAGCCTGCTCATGGTGCCTGCTGACATCAGACAAAACGTTTGCTACTGCTGCGTCGAGGTGGTCGCCAACATTGTCGCTTAGGAAATTCAGCATTTGCCGGGAATCACCTCCTGGGACGAAGTCGTCATGCGTCAGGGATACGCAATCAAGGTTTTCGTCATAGTGCGCAAGACCAATCCTGACAAGCTCTTCAAGCATACTGCGAGGGTGGATGTCCCGCGTGATGGATTGCGCAAGCACCTCGAAACTTGGCGCAGTTCCCTGTCTCTTTATTACAAGCGGCTTGCCATCATGTGCTCGCCAAGCAGGGTCTGTCGTCCAGCGTGCAAATATTTCGCTTGCAATAGGGGGTTTCGCAGGACGTACAGGCACATCGGAGTTAAGGAGACGAGTTACCTCGCGACGGGTCAAGCCTGTAGAGGTGCTGATACGACTGACTGTACCGTGCATCGGCATTCCCGGCTGCAATGCATTGGCCTCTTGAACGAAAACCCGCTTCAGCATTTCTTCGACAGTGGAGAACGTGATGCCGTTCGCCAGACAAAGGCGTGCCAATGGAGCCAAGATGCGCCCCAATATCTTGGCGATCACCGAATCTTGGTTGCTGGTACTATCGTTATCCGGCATGGCGGTCTTTGTGGTCATAATCCACAACCCCTGAAGGCGATTAGGCATTGAATTATATTACTAATACTACTACGATCCATATAAATGTGCATTTTGCACATTTATATGGATCTGGTCAAGATAAACTTATTTCAGCACGATCTGCAAGTGTGAAAAACGCTTTGTCATGGTCTGAAATGTGCTGAGACTCCGCTGGGAGGGATCGGGGGGCAATTGTTTTCAATTGCGGTGGTGAGAGATAAGACAAGTCCGCGCAGGTTTTCCTGGATTCCTCCCAGGAATAATATCGTTCTCATTCAGTATGGTTGCTAGAGAGCAGCCAGAACGCGTTCCATCCTGGCCCGGACCTGCGCGGCGATTTCGCTGAGTCCGGGGTTGCCGATCACGCCAAGGGCGGCCACCGGGTCCATGACCATGACCACGGTTTTACCGTTGTCATCCCGGTAAACGACTACGTTACAGGGCAGCAGTGTCCCGATATTCAACTCTTTACCGAACGCTTCCCAGGCCAGGGCCGGATTGCATGCACCCAAAATGATATACTCGCGAAAGTCCCTGCCGAGCTTTTCCTTGAATTTGTCCTGCACATTGATCTCGGTCAGGATGCCGAAGCCCTCCTTGGCAAGCTCTGCCCGAACCTTTTGCTCAACCTCTCCGAACGGCGCATCGATATTTTTTCCGAATGCGTATGCGGTTTGAAGTTCCATTGAGTCCTCCTGCAAAATCTAGTTGTTTCCCTTGATAAAAGTGCCTTTACAGACCACGGCGGTCAACAAGTATCCTCTGATCATCTCCTCAATTGTGAACATGATACTACACCGTTAAAAGCGCCGGGACGTCGTTGGCCCGTCGCTTTTTTTATGCGGCGATGCTACTTGGCAGGCTGAACCAGTAATGAAGAAGCATCCTTTTTGACAATGTCACCGACCTTGATCTCGCCTTTGATAATTTCCGCTTCGAAATAGTGCTCGCCTATGAACGAGAGTACCTTCACCGATCCGATTTCCTTCTCCTGATGAGTCTTGGCAATTATACGATAAACCGGGAGCACGTCGTTTATTGCAATCTCCTTCTGTGCCGCCACATTGCCGCTATGGAACAGGTGCACCTTACCGCCCATTTTCATGACGACTTCGCTCTTGACCTTTTTATCGGCAGCCTGGCTTACAACAGGAATCGCCAACATGACCGATAGAGTGAGCAACATGATGATCTTAAATAAGTTTTTCATTTTTGTACCTCCTTTTTTAGTGGTTTCGTCACCGATGCTAGGGAGATCCCTGCAATATTACCTCCTTTCTACCAAAGAGCTGAATATGGTTATGCTCTCCCCTTTTGATTCTGGCCATTACTCAGCGCGGAAAGCATCCGCTCCATCTTGTTACGCACCTCTAACCAGATATTACCAATGATTCCCGGAACTGCAACCGTACCATGACCAATACTGCGTTCCTGCCATCTAGCCGATCAAACGACTAATTGCAGGGAAGCGGGGTGCTTATGTTGATCTCGTTGCCGAAGGTTTCCCAGGCCATGATATTTATTTTTCTGAGTAGAATCAATCTGCCGCCAGTCCCTTCTCCCTGAGGGAGAAGGTGGCCGAAGGCCGGATGAGGGGGAAGCAGTGGCCATGGAATCAACCGGTCCCCCTCACCCTAGCCCTCTCCCTCAGGGAGAGGGAATTGTTTTTTCTCCAAAGCGGCAGATTAGTTCTAATCGGATTTATTTTTGCAGATCCACAGCAATGAGCATATGTCGTGCCAAAGTGCAACTGACTGTAATTTATGGATATTATGATTGCGGCTCAGAGGTGGGTGGAGTTTATTCTACACGGGTGGGAGCATATTCTTCATGGAAAGGAGGGGTTCGACAGTTACTTCTCAGGCGCAACGATCTCGTACTTTTCCATGCGATAGATCAAGGTATGCCGCGGGATGCGCAGGAAGCGCGCCGCAGCGGTCTGGTTCCACTGGTTGCGCTCCAGGGCCTGCATGACGACCTCCCGTTCCAGCTGCTCCAGTGAATAGCCTTCGTTCGGCAGGTTGATGATGCCGCCCGGGCCAGATGCTGATCCTTGAACGGCACCTCCGTTGCGGATCTTGTCCGGCAGGTCGTCGCTGGTGATAATGTTGCCGTTGCGCATGATCAGCAGTCGTTCCACCAGGTTCTCCAGTTCCCGCACGTTGCCGGGCCATGTGTAACTGGTCAGTGTAGCCAGGCTCTGCTTGTCAAAGATCACTGCATCGGCTTTATGTTTGATGCAGAAATGGCGGAGCAGCAGCGGGATATCGTCGGGCCTTTGCCTGAGCGGCGGCAGGTGGATCGGGATTACAGAGAGTCGGTAATAGAGGTCCTCGCGGAAGACGCCGTCGGCGATGGCCTTATCTATATCCAGATTGGTGGCGGCAACAATCCGTACATCCAGTTTCTGTTCTTTTGTTCCGCCCACCGGCTCAACCACCCGCTCCTGCAGAGCGCGCAGCAATTTGGGCTGCAGCTCCAGCGGCAGTTCAGCCACCTCATCCAGAAACAGGGTGCCGCCCTCGGCCAGCAGAAACTTGCCGGTCTTGTCCTTGGCGGCGCCGGTAAAGGCACCCTTGACGTGGCCGAACAGTTCGCTCTCCAGTAGATCGCGGGGGATGGCGGCGCAGTTGATGGCGACAAAGGGGGCATCCTTGCGGGCGCTCTGGTTGTGGATGGAACGGGCCACCAGTTCCTTGCCGGTGCCGGACTCGCCGGTGATCAGAACCGAAGCTTCCGTATCGGCCACCTTGGCCACCACCTGAAAAACCTTCTCCATGGCTGTAGATGAGCCGACCATGCTGCGGAAGTCGGAGCGGTCGGACAAGGCACATTTCAGGCGTTTGTTCTCGTCAGTCAAGCCGCTGAACTGCAGCGCCTTGGCAACGGTCAGCCGCAGCTCGTCGCGGTTAAAGGGCTTGGTGATGTAGTCATAAGCCCCGGCCTTCATGGCCTCCACGGCGATGTCAACCGTCCCGAAGGCGGTAATAATGATCACCAGGGTCTCGGGGGAGCGCTCCTTGATCGCCTGCAGCACCTGCATGCCGTCCATACCGGGCATCTTCATGTCGGTGATCACCAGGGCCGGGGTGTCCTCATTAAACTGGCGCAGTCCCTCTTCGCCGCTGGCGGCGGCGGACACCTGATAACCTGCCTCCTGGAGGTTGTATTCCAGTACCCTGCGCAGGGAGGTGTCGTCGTCGATGATGAGTATTTTCGGTTTCATGGAAGTCCTGATCGAGTTTATGAAATGGCTCATTGGGTCTGCAGGTTCCACAACTGCACCCCATTGTTCGCTGCAACGCTTGCTTCTATGAAAACTTTTGTCCATCAACCAGCAGCGGTAGCCTGACGATCACGGTTGTCCCCTGCCCATCCGCGCTCTCCACCGTCAGCGTGCCGCCATGCCCTTCGATGATCTTTTTGGTGATGGCCAGTCCCAGTCCGGTGCCGTCCGCTTTGGTGGTGTAAAACGGCTCAAAGATCCTGGCCAGCGACTCGGTATCAATCCCGGCGCCGTTATCGCGGAAGCGGATCTCGCAGTATGGTATGCCTTGCTCCCCCTCCCTTGACGGGAGGGGACTTGTTTTTGTGGAAATGGTCACATTCCCGCCCTGTGGGGTTGCCTGCAATGCGTTGATAATAATGTTGAGGAAGGCCTGGCGCAGCTTCTCGCCGTCCGCCCTGACAACTGCATCGGCTGCTGCCGGCTCCAGTACAACCTTGACCTTGCGACCTTTGGCATCATTTGCCAGCAGGATGACAATCGTCTCCAGCTCTTCCAGGAGTGAGCAAGAGCGCATCTCGCCGGGTTGGGGCCGGGCCATGCGGAGAAAATCCTCCACGACTCGATTGAGCCGTTCGGTCTCCTTGATCTGGATCTCGATGAACTCGTACTTGGGTTCGCCAGGCTTGTAATCGTCACGCAGGATCTCGGCCGTGCCCCGGATGGAGCCGAGCGGGTTGCGGATCTCATGGGCCAGCACCGCTGCCATCTCTCCCAGGGTGGAGAGTTTTTCAGCGCGACGCAGCTGCTCTTCGATGGCGATAATCCGTTCCGACTGCTGCTGCAGCTTTTTGTAGGATTCCTCCAGCCCTTCGGCGGTCTTCTGCAGCTCAAGGCTGCGCTCCCACTCCCGTTGCGACAGCAGGCCGGTTACGCCGCCGACGATGTTGTAGAGCACGATCTCCAGGTATTTTTCAATCTCCACCGCCAGCCCGCCGCCCCACTGGAAGAGCACATGGGGCGCATAGGCCACGCTGACCACGATGGAGCAGGCCAGGCCGCCGCGAAAACCGAACCAGAAGGCGGCCAGGATGATAGGCAGGTAATACAGGCGTTGGAAGATGTCGTGCAGCATCGGCAGATGCAGGGGGGTCAGATAGTGGAAAAGGCTGATGCCGACGATGAAGGCCAGAATCATGCAGATGCGCAGGGGGGTGGAAGGTTTCATGGTATCGTTTATAGCGCAACCCCTCAAAAATACAAGAGTAAATCCTTTAAAAAGCAGTTCACCACGGAGGCACAGAGACACGGGAGAACAAGAATAAAATAAAATCATCTGGTTACAACATTACTATGCGATTTGGGCCTTCATCTTTTTGGTGATTCAGTTCATTGTCGAAATGGACTCCCACAAAGAGCACATCCTGGCTTCCCGCTATGGTGTGTATTTCCGGTATGACAAATCTTGCCGAGACAGACAATATGATGTATTCTCCAACCCATTCCATTTTAGCGGCAAAAGCTTTTGTCAATCTACTGTAAGGAGTTTTATTATGGCCAGTCTTAATAAAGTCATGCTGATTGGGAACCTCGGCAAGGATCCGGAAGTTCGCTACACCGCCTCAGGGCAGGCGGTGGCAGGTTTTTCCCTCGCTACGAGTGAAAAGTTCAAGGGCAAGTCGGGTGAATGGGAGGAGCGCACCGAGTGGCACAACATAACCCTGTGGGGCAAGCTGGCGGAGATCGCCGGTGAATACCTGTCGAAGGGCAAAACCGTCTATATAGAAGGGCGCTTGCAGACCCGAAAGTGGCAGGATAAAAGCGGCAATGATCGTTACACGACCGAAATCGTCGGTGACAAGATGCAGATGCTTTCACCCAAGGGCGAAGGCCGGCGCGGTGGTGACGTCAGCTCTGAGCCGGTTGCAGGTGGAGGCGGCGGAAACCATGAGGAACCTCCCTTCCAGGATGATGACATTCCTTTCTGAGGATCACCTCTTTGGGTTTTGTAAAGATTTAAGACGGAAGCCTTTGGGTTTCCGTCTTTTTTTATTTAAAATATGCTTGAAATAAATGTAAGGATAATTGGCTATCAAGGCAAGTAAAGATCACCACTATCATTTCGTAAAGCAAGTAGAACTAAGAAAACAAAACTGTCTGTTTTTAAAAATGGAGAAAGGTTTTCTATTTTTCTTGGAGACAATTGCATTTTTTTCTACCTCACCGTTTATGAAACAGCAAACCTCCAACATAACAGTCAATGAGATATGTTGTTATGCCGAAACTTGCTCATCTGCTCTAAAATTGATTAATTGCTCAATTTCCTTATCGAGTCTAAGCAATTCCGCCAACAACAGTTTTCTTTCAAACTCAATCTGTCTGGGGTCGATCTTAAATTCGACAGCCGTACTTTGGACATAACGGGGCATATTCAAGTTGTAGTCGTTATTTTTTATTTCTTCTGCACTGGCCAAATGCGAATACGCTGCGACCTCGTACTTGCCTCGGTATGTTTCAAGTATCCGATCAATATCCGCATTACGAAGAGTGTTCCGGGGTTTTGCCGTCTGGAAGTCGCGGCTTGCATCGATAAATAATACTTTCTGCTCTTTGGGTTTTCTGGCATTTAGAACCAGAACCGCCACTGGAATTATCGCTCCATAAAATAGTTTTTCCGGTAGACATATAACAGTAGTGAGTAAATTTTCTTCTATCAGTTTCCGCCTGATCAAGGCTTCGCTGCCACCTCGGAACAATACTCCTCTTGGTACGATTACGGCCATGCGCCCGTTTCCGGCTTTCATACTGGCAATCATATGTTGGATAAATCCGTACTCACCCTTGTTTTTTAGAGGTACTCCCCAAGTGAATCGCTTAAAAGGGTCTTTTTCCGCATATTCAACCCCCCAATCTTCGGGAATAGTCAGGAGATTTGAGATAATGACGTCAAATTGTTTCAACCTGTTCGATCCATCAGCCAGTACAGGGTTTGTAATTGGACTACCAAGCTGAATGTTTCTGCAATCGCAGCCATTCAAGAATAGGTTCATTTTTGCCAACGCCCAAGCACTTGCGTTTCCTTCCTGTCCGCAAAGACGATATTGAGACACATTATGCTCGTAATGCTTATAATCAATCAGCATTGAACCTGAATGGCATGCAGAATCACAGATATCCTCTTCTGTCTTTGGTTCAAGAAGCTTGGTAATGAGTTGAGTGATTTCCTGCGGGGGAATAATATCGCCAGTTTTTTTCCCATAATGAGTAGCAAAGTATCGTAATAAGTATCTGAATCCGTTACTTGGTACGTCGAGTCCTCTCTGAACTGCCAATTTTTCTTCAAAGTCCAGATTAGCGGTAATCTCCAAAAGATTTTGCAAGAGCCCATCCCTACGACTTTCTGCACCAAGTCTTGGAGAATTAAAGCTGATTACACTGCTAATGCCATTGAGTTGAGAGTTATTGGCTTCTATCAGTGCCTTAAATGCAGCATCAATTCGCTCACCATTTCCAGGCTCTAATCTCTTGCTATATAATAATTTAAAGTTAGAGCTTTCGGGCACTATTAGATTTTCTAACCACATCCGCCACCCAGGATTTTGGCTGGGGAGAGTATTTTTATGATTGGCGAAGTACCCATAGATATCTGTAATTACCTTGATAAAATAAATAGTCAACGTGAGATCACGCTGAATTAGCGGTTCATTACATTCTTGCAGGGCAGTGGCTACAGTTTCCAATCCATTGGGATATGATGACCAACTTATCCTTGAGTCTCTCATTTCGAAGCGCCATCCCCGGAAGTAGTAGTGTTAAGCAAATCCTGTAAAAGAACGTGTAGCTGCTTGTTGCGGTTGGCCTGCAGTTGAGTCAATACCTCTCGTTCTTGCCGAAACAATTCGTCAAGCTTCAACAAGCGATTTTGCTGCTCTATAGGCGGTATTGCCAATATTAGTGCCTCCACAATTGATCGTCTAATACTTAACTGGCTTGACCCCTCGGCAGCCATGTTCAGATAATGTTGTGAAGGAACTTGATTGATTTGCCATGCCAAGAATTCGGGTAGCAGATCCCTTGGCTTAATGGGCCTGATAATAAAAAAATGGGGAGAACAAATTGTTGTTACAGGAACATCAGTGAGTGCCTCAGCAATGAACTTATAGCCACGAGCTAATAATAATATGTCTCCATTCTTCAACAGGTAACCATCTCTCCCATTCGGATTCCTCGTCTTCATAACACTATGCCACGAAATTTTTGAATCAGTGCTTATGTCTCTTGTCTGTACAACATAGGCATCGCCATCTGGGACGTTTGGAATACTTCCCCTGAATGGGTATCCAGCCTGAATCGTAGCAACATCCGAAAGCTTTTGTTTGGTCATATGTTGAACCTTTTGTAATTCAAATCAAAAAACGCGCATAGGAATAATTACCACTTCATTTAAAATGATGCAATTATTTCCTTGACTCAATACACAACTTGGTTTAAATATTAATTGCATCATTTGATATGATGCAATTAAGTTTGGAGCGGGTACAGAGTTACCGCGTCTTTCGGTATGTAGCGTAACTGCACCGACCCGGAAGAAGGCGAGACAAATACAGGAGACTCCTAACGGACAAGGCAATCCAATGAAACTAAAGCCCATCATGACCTTTTGTTAAGCAGGAACTATGAAAACAAAAATGCTTGTATTTAAAAATGGAGAAAGGTTCCCTATCCTTCTGGGAACCGAGGGCGTCCCCCTATTCTTTCCGACCGTTTATGAGACTACTATGCGGCGTCAGGTTAACTTAGCTTCTGCCACACTCTCGGCGGATCTAAGTGCAATCAAATTTCTTTATTCCTGGGCAGCTCAAAAAAATATAGACATTGAAAAAAGATTTCATCAAGGAGAGTGTCTAACTGTCAGCGAGATAGAGAATCTAACCAAAGCCTTTAAGTATCGCTCAGATCATTACGATAAAGACGAGGACATATTTTCAGTTGATCAAAAACTATCAAAGAAGCCACTAAAGGTAAGATCGTTGGAAGCGTTCCGTAAGGTTGAATACAGGAAAACTATAAGTGGTGTAGTTACAGAAACAACAGCACGACGGCTTTATGTCATTTGCAGCTATCTGGACTGGTTGGCACAAGTGAGAACAAGCTGGGTTTCTATGAGCTCAAAAGAGTATGAAGCGTTCCGAATCGCCCGCACTACGATGAAAGAGAATATCGAGGCACGAATACCTGAGGTTAAGCGTGACGAAAGCAAAAAGCGAGAGGGGCTAAGCAAGAAAAATCAAGATTTGCTGCTCGAAGTGATAGATCCGACATCCCCTCGCAATCCATGGCATGATTGGTTTGTCCGTCTTCGCAATCAATTGTTTATTAAATTATTCATAGAGCTTGGTCCAAGAAGGGGCGAAATACTTCTTGTTAGAATTGGAAGAGACTTTAACGCCAGTGCCAACAAACTCGCAATTACAAGAGTACCTGACGACAAGGATGACCCAAGACGTGATGAACCCAATGCAAAGACCCTTGAGAGAGAATATCCTCTTAGTGATGATCTTGCGAAACTACTTAATGATTACATCACAGAAGTGCGCAACACAATCAAAGGGGCACACCGCCACGATTATCTTTTTGTAGCTGCAAGGACTGGGCGCCCGATGTCTAAATCTGCTGTCACTAAATTATTTCGTGAGTTGCGGGAGAAAGTTCCTGAATTGCCGAAGGACTTAACGTCGCATGTATTGCGGCACACGATGAACGATAATTTTTCGGAAGAGTGTGACGAGAGCGGAATAGACGAGGAGTAAAGTGGTCCGGGTTTGTGAGACAGCCTGAGGGGTAGAATAAGCAATGACCCGATGTTGTTGTGGTTTCTGGCTTCAGGCAGCCTGTTTCAGTTTTTCGATTCCTTGGAAA
>Ga0209212_1003735_pt1 | contig 19654 bp, 20 predicted proteins | sample RifGroC2_FD_183996 | JGI IMG/M metagenome (GOLD analysis project Ga0209212, IMG submission 183996) | Groundwater microbial communities from Rifle, Colorado, USA - Groundwater C2 (SPAdes) (version 2) | ecosystem: Environmental > Aquatic > Deep subsurface > Groundwater | place: Rifle, Colorado... | reverse complement strand
AGTGATCCCAAGGAAGATTTGGAAGCAACCTTGACTTTTGCTGTGCCAGAACATCCAGAAGTAGAAGAATGGATTACTATTGACAAGGGCAAGACTTTTACTCTGCCTAAAGGTGAAAAACAAACCAAGATTATGGTTAGGGTTGATGTACCTAAAAAAGCTAAATATGGTCAGTATAAAGGAGCAATCCATTTGAATACCAAGACAGCTAATTATGAACAGGGTGTGGTTAATATTGCTCTCGGTGTGCAGATTGACATAGATTTGGAAGTGGTTGATTTGCAGATTTTTGATTTTGTGATTAGAAGCGTTAAAATGCCTGATTCGGAAACGGGTCATAAGTTTTTGTGGTGGTTTATTAAAGGCAAGATTAGGGCCATGGTGGAGTATCAAAACTTGGGTAATATTCCTTCTCATCCCACCAAGGCGACTTTAACTATCTATGACAAAAACAAACAAGTCTTGGCAGAATTAACTAGCACCAAACACATGCAGGAAGTGGAACCTTTTACTACTGAAGAAATCCCCCTACTCTTTAAACATAAATTACCGGCCGGTAGTTATGTGGGCGATTTGAAGATTTATAAAGATGAAGAAATTAAATTTCAGGGTGAAGTATCTGTCAGTATTTTGGCTTATCAGGCCATACCTAACAAAGGTTTGAGTCCTCTGTCTATTACCTTGATTATTATAATTATTGTGTTGGTCGGAGCTGGTGGCTATTGGTGGAAAAGACGTGGCAGGAAACGTAAATAATAATCTCATGCAACAAGTTGGTCGCAAACTTATTTCTTGTTTTATGATTGGACTTCTTGGCAGTTTATTTTTTTTGCCTGGTCAAGTTCAAGCCGAGAGCGCCACTTCTTCAGTGACAGTCTCTGTTTACTATTGTGGAGATAATAATACAGATGCGGGAGAAAGTTGTGATGGCACAGATTTAGATGGTGCTTCTTGTACTAGCCAAGGTTATGCCAGCGGTACTCTGACCTGTAAAGTGGATTGTACTTTCAATACCTCACAATGTAATAGTGGCGGTGGCGGAGGCGGTGGCGGTAGCACCAGTGCACCTGCTAAAAATGTAGTTTATGTGCCCGATACCTTTGCCACCTTTGTTGGCAAGGCCTATCCAGGCAGTGAAGTGGTCTTGTTGCAAGATGCTAAAGTTGCCGCTTCAGTTATTGTCGGCGCTGATGCTAATTTTACTATTACTTTGAATAAATTGACCGCTGGTAATTTTATCTTTTCTCTATATACCGAAGACAAGTATGGCCAACGCTCCAGTTTGTTGACCTTTCCCGTGAGCGTGACTGAAGGAGCTACGACCACAATCAGCGGTGTCTTTATCGCGCCCACCATTTCCGTGGACAAGAGTGCAGTAAAACTGGGTGACAATTTAGCTATTATGGGCCAGTCTTTTCCTAATAGTAATATCACCATTACTGTTAATTCTCATACCCCACAATTCTTTTCTGCCAAGGCTGATATTCAGGGCGTCTATCTATACAATTTGGACACCGCGACCTTAGAACTTGGTCAACACTTGGTTAAGTCTAAGTCCGCCGTAGCTAACGAAATCAGTGGCTACAGCTCGACTGTCAGTTTTGCAGTAGGTAGTCAAAATGTTTCAGCTGATGCACAAAAGAAAAAAAGTGATGTTAACAAAGATAACAGGGTTAATTTAGTAGATTTTAGCATTTTAGCCTATTGGCACGGCAGGAGCAATCCGCCGACTCACGTGGATTTAAATGACGATCAGAAAATCAACTTGATTGATTTTAGCATCATGGCTTACTATTGGGAGGGATAAATAATATGTTTAAAAAATATCAACAATTAATTTTTATAACAGTAGTGCTTTTTGCTTTGGTTGGCCCACTGCAGGCTGCGGAATTTTCTTGGCAACCAGCCGAACAGACTGTTGGCCTCAACCAGCAATTTTCTGTGCGTTTGTTATTAGCTGCTCCTAACCAACCAGTCAATGCCCTATCCGGTCAAGTACAGTGGCCAGCGGATTTAGTAAAGTTAGTCAGTGTTAATCAAGGTAACTCCATCGTACCTCTGTGGATAACCTTGGCTGAACATAATAACAGTTATGAATTTAGTGGTCTAATACCGGGTGGCTTTGACGGCATGCTCAGCCCTTTGTTGGCAGACAAGCAAGCTGGACAAATTTTGACCCTAGTATTTTCTGCCAAACAAACAGGCCAAGGCACAATCTATTTGGATCAAGCTACAGTTTTACTGCATGATGGACAGGGTACGGCTGACCAAGTTACCTCCACTGTTTTAAGTCTAACTGTACAAGCGGAAGCCATGCCTGAATTAGCTAATAATTTAGCCAAGATAGACAAAAAAGCCCCAGAAATATTTACGCCCCAACTGATTCAGAATCCTGATATATTTGCTGGACAATGGACTTTGATTTTTGCGACGCAAGATAAGGGTAGCGGCTTAGATTATTTTTCAGTACAGGAAGGCGATGAGATTTTTAGTCCTGTTACCAGCCCTTATTTAATAAAAGATCAAGATTTGAATCATCAAATAATTGTCCGCGCGGTAGATCAAGTCGGTAATGTGCAAGAGGTGGTAGTACAGGAAAATAAATTGGCCATTTGGTATACCAGTCTTTTATTTTATGGTATAATAATAGGTAGCTTATTATTAGCCATCTTGTTATATTTGTTATTCATAAAAAAGAAGGCTCATGGAGGAAAAAGGAGGAAAAACTAATTTTTATTATCAACTAAGCGCATTCGTTGTAGTTTGTTTTGTTTTATTTTTCGCTATTAATATCAGCCAAGCTAGCGCTACTAGTTTGTACTTAACGCCTAGCACTGGCAACTACAGTGTCGGTAGTAACCTATCTGTCACTGTTTATATCAACAGTGCTGATCAAAGCATGAATGCCTGCTCTGGTCAGCTGACTTTTCCCGTTGACAAACTGGAAGTTACTTCTATATCTAAAACCGGCTCAATCATTGTATTTTGGGCCCAAGAACCCAGCTTTTCTGACGATACCGGCAAAATTAGTTTTGAAGGCGTGATTTTAACCGCTAATGGTTATACTGGTTCAGCCGGCAAAGTGTTGACTATTAACTTCAAGGTGAAGGCTGCCGGACAGGCCAATGTAGCCTTCATAGGTGGCGCTGTGTTGGCCAATGATGGTTTAGGTACCAATATTTTAACAAGTATGGGTTCAGCTAAATATATTTTAGGTGCGACAACTACAGTGCCTACTGCACCATCGCCAGCCAAGCCAGAAACGCCTACGGGTACTGGGCAAATCGCCCAACCTGTAGAGGAAGAAGAGCCAGAGGCAACAGGACCGACTAGCGGTTCGCCCCAGATCACGTCTACCAGTCATCCTGATGAGGAGACTTGGTATAATAATAATGAAGCAATTTTTGCTTGGGATTTGCCCAGACAGGCCAGCGGGGTTAGTCTGTTGTTGAATGACAAGCCAACTTCCAACCCCGGCCCTTATTCTGACGGTCTCTTTGCCGGCAAGAAATATAGTGATCTGGCAGACGGCATTCATTATTTTCATTTAAAAATAAAGGATAATAATGTCTGGAGCGAGATATCTCACTACAAAATACAGATTGATACTACACCACCCGAACCTTTTGTTATAGTAGTGGATCAGGATACGGAGGGTCATTCTTTAATTAGTTTTGCCACGACTGACGCTTTGTCCGGCATAGACAAATATCGAGTCAAGGCTGACAATGAATATCATGAATTGTCAGCTGAAGAAACCACCATGGACTTGTCATTGCCGGTGGGTAATCATACTGTGATAGTCAGGGCAGTGGATAAAGCTGGTAATGAGGCTGTGGCCGCCGTTGATTTAGATGTGGCTGTCTCTAGTATTCCAGCTATTACTATAGCACCCCATAAATTACAGACCACTGACAAGCTGTTCTTAGGTGGTACTGGTAAGCCGGGTATAGCTCTAGAATTGGTGGTCCAGAGCAAAGACGGCCAAGAAATAGTGCGCAAAATCTTTATGACCGATCAAGATGGCACTTGGGATTTTGTTTATGATAATAATCTAGCTAAGGGCGACTATGTAGCTTGGATTAAGCAAGCTGAGAGCGACCAGCCGGAAAGTGGCATAGAATTTTTAGTTGGCTCTTCTTTAATTAGCCGTTTAAGCAATACTTGGTTACTCTTTCTGATTATTATTGTTGGTATTTTCAATATTGCTTTTATCATTCTAGCTCTTTGGCTGTACATCACCCGTTCTCATTTGTTGAGTAAACCAGCCAAAGCCAAAGTTAAATATTTGTTGGAAGACGATTTGCTAGACTATCAGGATTTGATTGACAAGCAAATGGCTCGCTTGGATAAAATTAAGGATGCACGTAACAGTCGTTTGGCTAGAGCCAAGGTTAAACATGAATTAAAAGCTGAATTGCAAAAGATAGAGCACAAGATAGTTAAAAAGATTCATAGGTTTTAAAGCCTAATGCGGGTGACCATGAAGAAAAAGTTTTTACTTAGTCTCTTAATCACAACTATGGCCTGGCTGGCCATAGTTGTTTATTACTACTCTCAGTCAGATCAGACCTTGGCAGTAGTTTTTCTTGATGTGGGTCAGGGCGATAGTTTGTTGATCAAGGCGCCTCAAGGCCAGCGAGTTCTCATTGATAGCGGACCAGACCAGAGTGTGTTAACAGAGTTAGCCAACTATCTACCGTGGTGGGACAGGCAACTGGATTTAATTATTCTCACCCATGCCCATGCCGATCATTTAACGGGCTTTAATTATGTTTTAGATCACTATCGTGTTCAGCGAGCTATTATTAACTCAGCGGACTATGATTCTGAAACTTATCAGAATTTTCTAGCTAAACTGAAGGCCAAGCAAGTGGAAACCACTATTATGATTGAGCCCCTGGTTATTGATTTAGCTCCTTGTTCTTTGCGTTTACTCTATCCTTTAGCTAACACTGTGTTGACTGACAATCTGAACAATACTTCCATTGTTAGTCGTTTAAGTTGCGGTCAGCTAGATTGGCTCTTGACTGGCGATATTGAAAACAAAGCCGAAGCAGAAATTTTAGCCAGTAATGTTAATTTACAGTCAGAGTTTCTCAAAGTAGCTCACCATGGTTCCGACACCACTACCAGCCGACAGTGGTTGCAGGCCGTTCAACCCGAGTTGGCTATTATTAGTGTGAGCGCTGATAATCATTTTGGTTTGCCTGACCAAACAGTTTTGGACAGGTTGCAGTTCCTTGGTATAGATGTTTGGCGGACTGATCAGCGGGGCAGTTTGCAGATGGTCAGCTCTGATTTGCAGACTTGGCAGATTAAGGAGCCGAAGTTGCTATTTTTTTAAGCCAATGTTAGAATAGGGGCAAGGTTAAACAAACATTTTGGTTTTACCTTTTTATTAACTTGTTTTAAAAATATGGCAGAAACACGACCCAGTGAAAAAACTCTGGTTATTATCAAGCCGGATGGAGTGCAACGCTCTTTAATCGGTGAGATTATCAAGCGCTATGAGCGCGTTGGTTTGAAATTAGTAGGTTTAAAAATGGTCATACCAACCGAGGATATGGCTCGTAGCCACTATATGGTGGGTGGTGAAGAATGGTTGGAAAGCGTTGGTCACAAAGCTATTGCTTCCTATGAAAAAAAAGGCTTGGAGTCACCTTTTAAATCAGCTCGCGCTTGTGGTGAAGCTGTTCTCGGCCGTAATGCTAAGTATTTAAGTTCCGGTCCTGTAGTGGCTATGATCTGGCAAGGTAACCAAGCTGTGGCTTTGGTGCGCAAGCTAACCGGTGGCACTGAACCCCTCACTTCTGATATTGGCACTGTCCGTGGCGACCTGACTCTTGATTCCTATGCTTTAGCTGACAATGGTGAGCGTAGTGTACGCAATTTAATTCATGCCTCTGGTACAGTTGAGGAAGTTAGTAAAGAAATGGCTATCTGGTTTAAGCCAGATGAGATTCTCGCTTACCGCTTAATTGCCGAAGAGATTCTCTATGATGTGAATTTAGATGGTATTAAGGAGTAAAAATAGTAAAGATTGTTTATTAAAAATAACGCTAAATATTGGCGTTATTTTTGTTTTTTGTTATAATTATATTATGCTAAAGGTAGACAATCGGTGAGAGATTGTCATCGACTGAAATTGGAAACAATAAGCAGACGGTTTAAACCCGTCTTTTATTTTTACCTGTCTTTCTGCTATAATTAACTTAGATTGGAGATTAAGCCAGGTTTTTATGTTTAATAGAAATAAGCACCGTTTAACGATTATTATCACCAGCCAGATATTTATTAGCCTGATTCTTTTAGGTTTGTTTGTCTTTCTCCTCACCCCGACCATTAAAAATTACCGCCAGCAACGCCAAATTGATCAAGAAATCACTGCTTTGCGAGAGCAGGTGGTCGCCGCGGAAAAAAAGAATAATGATTTTCAAAAAATGTTAGATTATCTGCAGTCAGACAGCTTTACCCAAGAACAGGCTAGAGTTAATTTGGGTCTGAAGCAATCCGGAGAAAAAGTCGTGGTCATTACTGATCCTAGTGCGCAGACAGAAGCCGAGAAGATTACCGCTGAAGCGGCCGAAGCTGACAGTGGCTTGCTCAACAGTCAGGCTGTGCGCCTGCTAAAAAATCTGCAAAAATGGTTAGATTATTTTTTCAGTCTGAGCCTGCTATGGGATACATTGAACAACTCTGATACTATGCTAGCCATTAACGAAATGGTAAAACTATCAATGATCAATAGTTTAATAAATGCTTGATTCTTTTTTTGAATTGGTTGTTTTATAAATTTAATTAAAATTTTTTGTTATATTTTGCAGCAAGTAATTGTCGTTTAAGATTTAGTTATTGCAACAGACTGAATTTTGCCTATTTGGACTGTTCCGGTGGTTTATTAGTTTTTTAGGTCATTCTAAGTTTCACAGTATTATGGCTTTATTCATCAATGAAATGCAATCAAGGACATAACTTCAGGTTATAATTTTGATTTTTTGTTTAATATTAGTTAAGAATTGTTTTTATACACCTAATTGTTGGACTTTGTTTTTCTTTTGATGTATAATAATGAGTGTAAGATAGTATCAAAAAATGATATATTTATACACTCATTTTTTATGTATGATTAACAAAAGACTAAAATTGAATAGTGTGGAGAAAACTTTATTATCCAAGAATATTTCAATATTTACTGTTTCTGATTTTTCTAAATTGTTTAATATTTCATTGTCAAAAGCCAGATTGACCTTAAGCAGATATTCTCAAAAAGAAGATTCTCATTTTATCAGAGCCAAAAACGGTATTTACTTATTTACTTTAGGCAATCCGGAAAATTTTGAGATTGCCAACAAAATATTTCAACCTTCTTACATATCTTTTGAAACAGCTTTATCATATTACAATATTATTCCAGAAACGATTTACAGTATTACTTCGGCTACGACTAAGCGACCCAAAGAAATTATCGTTCAGGATATTAATTACAAATACTACAAGCTGCAAAATAGATTATTTTTTGGTTATAGATCAATATCTATTCATCAAAAAAAGATATTCATAGCAGAAAAAGAAAAAGCTTTATTAGATTATATTTACCTTGTTTCTTTGAAGAAAATTGCATTCAATCAAAGAATTGATTTATCAAAAATAGATAGAGATAAATTAGGATATTACACTAATTATTTTCTAAAAATCATCAAAAAAGATAAAGTATTTCTAAAGACTATTAACTCAATATACAAAAATATATGATTTCTAGATCCTATATCAAAGAATTGGCAACCAAATATCAAACCATAGAGGAAAATGTAGCAAGAGAATATTGCCAGCATTTATTTCTGTCTTACATGAATAAATTAAAAGGATCTGAAAAATTGCTATTTAAGGGAGGCACAGCCTTAAGAATAATTTTCAATAGTCCGAGATTTTCTGAAGATTTGGATTTTTCAGCCATAAATAGTGGTAATATCAATGTTGAAGAAATCAACCATATTATTGATGATGTTCTAGGTAAAATGCTAATAGATGGGATACAAGTTGAAAAACAATTGAATCCTGGTACAAAAGGGGAAACCACTGGTGGATATTTTGCCATAATTAATATGCAGATGCTGGAATTCAGTACCGAGCTACAAATTCAAGTATCTTTTCGTAGACCTGATGAAGCCAAGAGTAACCGAACAATAATTAACAACGATTTTGTACCTTCTTATTTAATTAATTTTTTGGATGAATCGATATTAGTTGCGGAAAAGGTTAAAGCATTGCTGGAAAGAAAACTACCAAGAGATTTTTTCGATTTGTATTTTATACTGAAACATCGATCATTGGTTAAATATATACCTCGTGAACCAAATTTAAAAAATGATATTTTGAGTTTAATTGATAATTCTGATGATTTTGAAAAAGAACTAAAATTGTTCCTGCCAATCAATTTTCATTCAATTTTAAAAGATTTTAAAGAACGGTTAAAAAGGGAGGTTGATATGTATATTAGCAATTGATTATTCTCGTTCATTGGCATTATGTCTAGTTATTTCGATTAAAATTAAATTGAGATAATTGTCATAAGTAAACTCACTTTGACTTGTTATTAATAGATTTTGAGTTTTTAAAAAATCGAATTTCATAAATTTAGTTGAAACTCTATATTTTTCCAGTCCAAAGTTCTGAACGAGTTTTTATTTGAGCCAAGAATGGGAATCGAACCCATGACCTTCGCCTTACGAAGGCGCTGCTCTACCAGCTGAGCTATCTTGGCTTAAATTACAAGAAAATATCAAACATTGGGGCAAAAATACTTTCTGTGCTATAATGGTATAATTGTATTGTTAATCTTTACTTAAGTCAATATGAAGAGAAAAACTTTTATTATTAGTCTTGTCTTGCTAACCTTGGGCGTTGGCAATTTTGTTTCTGCCGAAACCGGTTGGGGTATTTTTTCCAAACTCTACCAGCAATCTTTAGTTCTTAAGCCAGCCATTACTAATTTGTTTAATACTGTGAGTACAACTGTGACCGTAGCTGATGTTAGCCCAGTGATTGTTGAGCTCGGCTTTAGCGCTCTGCAGAGTGGACAAACAGTCAAATCGGCTGATCAGCAACTATCTGTTAATTATTTGCCTCAGAGTTTACTGCGACCGACCAATGTAGAAATCAAGGGCGTCAGTATTGCCAACCTGCCCTGGAATTTGGCAATAGTCAGCCCCATCTATCAAATTGATTTAGCTGATGATTCAGCTTTTGTGACTAATGTCGGAGCTAAATTAAATATTACCTACCAAGGTTTGAATACTGATCACAAGCAGATTTTTTTCTATGATTCTCAACAAGCTGTTTGGCAACCTTTGTCCAGCTTGGATTGGCCATCTGAACATCGAGTGGAAGTTCTGTTGACTAGGCCTTTTATTCAGTTGGCAGTCTTTGCCCACACCGGTGTTATGACCGCTGGCCAAGCTAGTTGGTATGCTTACAAGAATTGCGATTGTGCGGCTTCACCTGATTTTGCCAAGGGTTCAATTATTCGGGTGACTAACAAAGCTAATGGCCGTAGTGTTGACGTGACTATTAATGATTGGGGCCCAGAGCGTAGCAAACATCCAGAGCGAGCTATTGATTTGGACAAGCTAGCCTTTGCCAAGATTGCCAGCCTGCGTGATGGTGTCATTGATGTCCAATTACAGCCTTTGTTTGTGGCTCCAGATAGCCAAGGCCGAGTCTTGGGCATCAAAGAACAGGGTTTGACAGCCACGCCTATTATTACCGCTAAGTCCGCTATTATTATGGATGAGTCAGGTCAGATTCTCTATGACAAAGCCAGTGAGATAGTAGCACCCCTAGCCAGTTTAACTAAGACCATAGCTATTTGGACTTTTTTAGATATTAAACCTAATCTTTTTGCGGCTGTTGCCTATCAATATGCTGATGAACAATTGAACTATCAATATTGTAAACCTTCAGAATCAGCCAAGGTGACCTTAAAAGACGGGGATTTAGTTTTAGTGAAAGATTTAATCTATTCTGCTTTAGTGGGTTCGGCTAATAATGCGGTGGAAACTTTAGTACGAGTCAGTGGTTTAGACCGTGCTGATTTTATCGTTCGCATGAACGACAACGTAATTAAATGGGGGACAACTAATACCAAGTTTGTGGAACCAACTGGTCTGTCCACTAAAAACGTGAGTACTGCTAAAGATTATGCTATAATACTAAGACAGGTCTTTAGTAATGAAATTATTGCCCAAGCTAGTGTTAGTCCCAAGTATGAATTCACTACTATTAATACACAAATTAAACATAGCTTCCGCAATACTAATAATTTAGTAGCTAACCAAGCCGAGATTGTCGGTTCTAAGACTGGCTATTTGTACGAAGCCGGCTATTGTTTGGCCACCAAAGTTAAGCAACCTTCAGGTTATGTCTATATCGTCACCCTGGGTGCGCCTAAGAGGCAGTCCAGCTTTGATGAAATGAATGACCTGATAGATTATGCTCACAGCCTATGATCAAAATAGAAGAAGTAAGTAAAATCTACAAACCTAATGTCATAGCTTTAGATGAGGTCAGTTTTCATATTAAACCAGGGGAGTTTGTGTCTTTGGTTGGCCAGTCTGGTACCGGCAAAACCACCTTTGTGAAGCTTTTAACAGGAGAAGAACATGCCACCAAAGGCCAGATTTTAGTAGGTGGTTGGAATATTACTAATATTAAACAGCGGGACATCCCTCATTTACGTCGTCAGATCGCTGTTATCTATCAAGATTTTAAACTTCTGCCCAAGAAGACTCTGTTGGAGAATGTGGAGTTTGCTTTGGAGGTTTGTGGCAAACCCAAGAAGAAGATTCATTCCATTGCCCCCAAGGTGATGAAGATTGTGGGCTTGGAAAACAAGATGGATCGCTATCCCCATGAAGTGTCGGGTGGCGAGAAACAACGCACCGCCATTGCCCGTTCTTTAGTCTATCAGCCTAAGATTCTCTTGGCTGATGAGCCAACAGGTAATTTGGATTCCATTAATGCCAAAGAAATTGTGGAGCTTTTAGAGAGAATTAACAAATTTGGCACCACAGTTATTTTAGTCACTCACAACAAAGATATTGTTAATAATTTAAAGCGCCGGGTGCTGACCTTACATGACGGACGCTTGATCAGCGATCAGGCTATTGGTAAATATGTTATATGATGTTCAGCTTGCAGGACATTCTGCGCAATATTTGGTTGTCCATTGTGACTATCCTAATTTTGATTTTAACTTTAATTTCAGTTAATCTACTCATCAGCGTCCAAGCCATTAGCACGGCGGCAGTTAATACAGTCAAAGACAAGATTGATATTTCTTTGTATCTACAAAGCAATACGCCCGAAGACAAGATCACCTCCCTGAAGGCGCGCCTGACTGTTTTGGAAAATGTCAAAGATGTCCGTTATGTTTCCCAGGACCAAGCCCTAGCTGCTTTTCAAACCGCTCATCAAAATGATCCTAAGATCATTGAAGCCCTGCAAGAATTAACTGATAATCCCCTCACTCCCAGTTTAGTGGTGGAACCTAAGAATACTGATAATTTTGAAGTTTTAATTAGTGAATTAAATCGTATTAATGATCCGATTATTGAATCACGCAATTTTGAGGATCATCGCTTGATGCTAGAGAAGATAGACGACATTACCAAGAAAGTTAGCGATGCCGGTTTCTTAGTCAGTTCTATTTTCATTTTCATTTCTCTTTTGGTTATTTTTAATACTGTCCGAGTCGGTATCTATACCCACCGCAATGAGATTGGTATTATGCGTTTAGTGGGAGCTTCTAACTGGTTTATCAAAGCGCCCTTCATTGTTTCCAGTATAATTTACACTTTGCTGTCCATGGTTGTAGTAGTCATTATTTTTTATAGCTTCCTGTCCCTCCTCCACCCCTATTTACAAACTTTCTTTATGGGTTATAATTTTAATATCCTAACTTACTTTACTTCCCATTTCTGGAGCATTTTTGGCTTAGAGTTTGTTTTAGCTACTATGGTTAATGTCATTGCCAGCCTTTTAGCAGTCAGTAAGTATTCTAAGGTTTAATATTCAAGAGTTTATATAATTTGGTCTTTACAATTGATGCTATATCCACAGTGGCGTAGGCTCAATCTTCATGTTTGAACCCTTTGATAGATTGTGTTTTGTATTTAAAAAAGAATTTAGCCTGAAACAAGGGATGTAGTATTAAGGGGGGCTGTTGTTAGTAGCAGTCCCTTTATTTATGCAATTTGACTACACTATTGATGGTGTGGTATAAAAATAAGCAATAATTAACTAGTTCTTTCACTAAAACCAAAAAGGAGGTAACTATGGCTTACGGTGTTCTGTGTAAACGTTGCAAAATACCTGAGACTGCCCATACTAAACGATATAGTGGGGCTAGAGTCTGCGAGGAGTATATACCCGATACAAAGGATGCGCGTCTGAAATTAAGATCTTTGATTGAAGATTTCCAGCCAGATCATAAAGATGCTCGTGTTAGGTATAAATACTATACCAAGATTACAGGTCAGACAGTGCGAGTTATTGAGAAAAAGCTACAAAGCTATTTCGCTCAATTAGTAAAAGTGCCTAAGGCACAAAAAAAGATTTAAAAAGTTTCCACGACATAAAGACCGTTAACTAAATAGTTAGCGGTCCTTTTGATTATAATTCATTGTAGCTAGTTTCGTTCTTGACCAACTATTTAGTATCTATTAGATTGTGTAAACTAAAGGCATTGATCAAGAGGACAGTAGCTAAGATCATAAAAATATGGGGTAGAGCCACGAAGGATAGCAGAATAAAAGTGAGGGTAGCGCCAATGAGCCAGCCTAGAGAAGTAGAACGGCGGAAAAGATTAATTAAACCAACGTCTTTGACAGAGACTTGCTTGTAGAAGTAAGTCTCTTGCATGGCTTCGGCTAAAGCAGCGCCGATACGGGAAAAAAAGAGTAGAGCGCCCCAAGCCAGTAGATTGTCAGTAGTGGTAAAGAAGATTAAGACCATGGCTAGAGCCATGATAAAGTGGCCCGTCATGAGCATTTCTTTTTCGCCCAGATATTTGTCAGCAATGATACCGGCAGGGATTTCAAACAAGACAAAGGGCAGTAACATTATGGTAAAAATAATACCTAGATTAGACCAAGACAAACCAACGGTCTGGTAAAGATGAATCGGTACATAAATGCTGACAATGAAGTAAAAAAAGTTCAACAAGATAGCCGAACGCCAGATTAAGCGCAGGTCACGTTTCTGCCAGATGAGCTTCAGAGATTTGACTAGGCTATGCTCTTGGTAAACAGTAGGTTGATTTAGTTCGCGACGTTTGTAAATAGTTAAAGCTAAGGCAACTAGCAGTAAAATACTGCCCGTCAGATAAATGGCCTGATAATTATTATTAACTCCTACAATCCAGCTCATGAGCAAGGGCGAGGCTAGCCAAGCTAGGTTGCCCCAAGTCATGAAGATGGTGCGGATAGAGCCGGTCTGGCAGTCAGTGGAAATGCGCTCCAAGAAAAGATCAAAGCTGGTGGCGATGAAGATAAAACAAATGTAGCGGATAATGAAGGCGGTAATTACTAGCGGACCGCTGTGGCTGGTATAGAGCCAAAAGTTGGCTAAGGTAGCGATGAGAAAGAGCAGAATTGTTAAATTGTAGTTGTTAAACTTAACTATGAGGCGCTGGTAGAACAAAGCGATGAGCAAAGCTATTAAAGAGGCTACGCTAAAAATTAAACCCACGGTCGGCAAAGATACATATTGATTCAAATAGGAAGATTGGATATAGCCGGTCAGAGCATCGCCGATGACGACGATGAAAAACAGGATATAGATTAGTTGGAATCTTTTGTTATTTCTGACCATGTTTTTTGTGGAAATGATGAATAATAATCAGATAGATGACGAAACCTATAAAACAAAGGGTTCCTAGAAAAGAAAGCATTTCAAAATTAACTGTCAATAATTCATTATTTTTACCTAGCCAATAGCCAAATAAGGTTAAGATTGTCACCCAAATGCTTGAACCTAAACCAGTGAAGAGTAAAAAGCTAGGTAAGGGCATACGGGAGAGGCCAGCAGGAATGGAAATTAAATGGCGGACGCCAACTACTAGACGGCCGAGAAAAGTAGCAGTCTGACCGTAGCGCAAAAAATAAGCCTCGGCTTTGGCTATTTTTTTAGGACTTAACATTAAAAATTTAGCCCAACGGGTGGAGACCAAAGCGTAGATAATTTTACGACCCAGATAGAAAGCGATACCATAATTAATCAGAGCACCTAACAGACTGCCGACGATACCACAAATGATAACCAAGACAATATTTAGTTGCCCTTGGGCCGCTAAATAGCCGGCTGGAGGCATAACAATCTCGGAGGGCAGGGGAATAAAAGAACTTTCCACTGTCATCAGGGTAATAATACTAGCGTAGTTTAAGTTTTGAAAATAGCCCACAAGCAGGCTAATTAATTCCTCCATAAAAATATATTTATTCTTCCATTATACCGTATTTTTAGGTTCGGGACAAATGAGGCTAGCCATGAACAATCTCTCTCAATCTGCTCTCTTGACAGTTAGGATTATTTGTATTATTTTAAAAGAAAAATAATTGTCCTTTATTATATCAATATTAGAAAGGGTTCCTTGATGAGTGAGATTCCTTTGGTAGAGCAGGTTCTGAACGGTTATATGAATATAGCGGAAGGCAAACCTCTTGTTCAACATGTCTTCTGGATATATTTTGTCTATATCATGACTACGGCTATCAGCAGTTTTTTTGCTGCGGCCGCTTGTCCGGGTATTGGACCATACGGGGTTTTGATTATTGCTGCTGTTATGGTTAGAACAAAACATTCTAAAGTATTGACAACCACAGTCGGTTGTATAGCTATTTTAGCCACTATTGTCGTGGCTCTGTACTATGTTCGGCTCAACCATATACCTAAAGAATGGCTAGTCTTTGTTGGCAAGCAATTTTTCACTAGCCCAGTCTTTTGGCTGGTCTATGTGCCTAGTCTGTTTTTTGTCTATGGTTCAGCTCTTTATCTAGATAAACGTCTGAATATCAACAAGGCTAAACAGTATACCTGATCATACATTTTAAAGGCTGGCTTTACAGAGTCAGCCTTTTTCGTTTACAATATAAACGTGTTTCCCCGAAGCTTGCTTCGTGGGGTATCCATGGTAAGATATACCTACTATGGATACCTCAATAAACAAACCGCATAATGTGTCCCTGCTTCTGTACCATCTGGTTTGTCCAGTCAAGTACAGAAATGTAGTGTTCGGTAGTGTGCGGGGCGTGGATACTGAATTAAAGAATATTTGCATCGAAATTGAAAAGAGATATACCATTCACTTCGTGGAAATGGGCACAGACTATGATCATGTCCACTTCCTGATTCAAACAGTTCCCACCATCAGTCCCTCCAGACTAGCTCAAATTGTCAAAAGTATTACAGCCAGAGAGATGTTCAAAAGGAAGCCGGAAGTAAAAGCGATGCTGTGGGGCGGTGAATTCTGGACCAAGGGTTATTACATTAGCACTGTCGGCTATCGAGGCAACAAAGAGACAATCATGAATTACATACGGAATCAAGACGGTACATATCACCAAATATATTACAAACAACCAAAACTGTTGTGAGCGACGAATACCCCGTCAGCTTGCTGCGGGGATAATTTATTAAGGAGGCTTTATTAACTATAAAGATAAATATATGATTAAAGTATTAGTAGTAGAAGATGATAGCTTTTTGGTCGATGCTTACTCAACCAAGTTGCGTAAGGCTGGCTTTAAAATTATCTTAGCCACCAATGGTGAGGAGGGATTGGAGCAGGCGAAAACATCTCATCCCGATGTGATCTTGTTAGATCTATTATTACCCAAGCGCAATGGTTTTGATGTTTTGGCTGATTTAAAATCTGACCAGCACTTGAAAAAAATTCCTGTGATTGTCCTATCTAATTTAGGCCAGGCACGTGATGTGGAACAGGTCAGACAACTAGGAGCCGAGGATTATCTAATTAAGGCCAATGTCACTATGAAAGACATTATTACCAAAATCAAGCATTTAGCTAAGGGCCATCACCTAAAGAGTCATCATCTCAAAAGTCATCAGGTCGGCCATCATCATGGTAAAAAATCATTAAAGCCGACAGCTTTGCAAGCTGTAGCTAGTAAATCAGAATTTAAAGAAAGGACTACGGATAAAATGGCTAAAAAGATTAAGAAATTTAAACCAGTGAAGATGGCTAAATTAGGTAAAGTTAAAACTCAAATGAGGCCATCAGTTAAAATGGTTAAATATAGACCGATGAAGACGGTTAAATTAAAGAAATTTAAAAATAAAACCAGACCTAAGATGGAGACGATCAAAACTTTTAAACCAATCAAGAAGACTAAGCTGATCAAAAAGGTAAAATTGGTTAAGAAGCCAATGAAAGTAAAGATGGCGAAACCACTCAAAAAGTTTAAGAAGATGAAAAAGCTAAGGGAGGAATAATCTATGAAAAAAATAACCACCAAGAAATTGAGGGAGTTATTGGTGGAGCCCGGACATGTTAACGAGGCTGATTTTGAATTGGCTGTCCAAGAAGCTAAGCGCAAACGTAAAGACTTAGCTGATTTGTTAGTGAGCAAGGGTTTAATTAAGGATGAACAATTAGGCCAGCTATTAGCTGAAGAACAGGGCTACAAGTTTGTTAATCTCAAACAAGAGAAGATCTATGATGAAGTCCTGAGTCTGTTGCCACAAACTGTAGCTAAGGCTAAGGGAGCCATTGTTTTTGCTAATGACCGCAATGGTGTTAAGGTTGGCATGCTTGATCCTGATGATTTGGAACTGCGTAATTTCATTGCCAAATTAACCGGCGAGACAGTCATACCTTACTACATGACTAAACATACTTTTAAGGAAGCTTTGGGTATGTATCGTGTTAGTATGCAGGAAGGTTTTACCTCTTTACTGAAGGACCTTAAGGACAAAGATAAGACAGCGGAAGAGCGCGATGAGGTAACGGTGGATATTGTTAATATGTTGTTACATTATGGCTACCATGAAAAAGCTTCTGATATTCACATTGAACCCTACGACAAGAAACTTCAAGTGCGTTTTCGCATTGATGGCGTGATGCATGATGTTTTAAGTGTACCTAAAAATTTAGCTGACTTTATTATTTCCCGCATTAAGATTCTATCTAAGATGCGCATTGACGAAAGACGAGCTGCCCAGGATGGTAAACTGCGCTACAAGACAGGCCTGGAAACCATTGATGTCCGTGTTTCCATCGTACCCTCCACCTATGGCGAAACCGTAGTTATGCGTTTGTTAACTTCCAAGAATAAGCAATATACTTTGTCGGATTTAGGCTTGGAAGCTGATAATTTACGAAAAATTAAAAAAGTTATTCAAGATCCTCACGGCATGATTTTAACTACCGGGCCAACCGGTTCCGGCAAGACCACAACTTTGTATGCTATTTTAAAAATTCTTAATCGGCCAGAAGTAAATGTGGCCACCATTGAAGATCCGGTAGAATATGAAGTGGAGGGTATTACCCAGATTCAAGTAAACAACAAGGCGGAATTAACCTTTGCCAAGGGTTTGCGCTCTTTAGTGCGTCAAGATCCAGATATTATTATGGTTGGAGAAATCCGTGATGAAGAAACAGCTGATATTGCTGTTAATTCTGCTTTAACCGGCCATCTAGTATTATCAACTTTGCACACCAATGATGCCGCTACCACCTTGCCACGCTTGATTGATATGGGTGTTGAGCCTTTCTTAGTGGCTTCCACTGTCAATGTGGCCATGGCCCAACGTTTGGTCCGTAAGATTTGTACCAAATGTCGTTTGTCCCAAACTCTATCCAAAGAAGAACTGCAGTTAATCAAGAATGAGCCGGGTTTGAACGAAGTCTTTACTAAAATGGGCTATGCCAAATTGGACAGGGTGCGTCTTTACCGCGGACGGGGTTGTAAAGTTTGTAACAACACCGGCTATCGCGGTCGTATTGGTATTTATGAAGTCTTGGAAATGTACGATAATATTAAACAATTAATTATGCAACGCGCACCCAGTGACCAGCTCACAGAACAGGCCCGTAAGAATGGCATGATTACCATGTTAGAAGATGGCATTAGCAAATGCTTAAATGGTTTAACAACCTTTGAAGAAATTATTCGCGTTATTGGACGCAAATCATAATATGGCTATAGCCCCCAGTAAAAATAAAACCAAGAAGAAGAGCCTATTTAGTGTGAACATGACCATAGGTGGTGTTAGTTTGACGCAAAAGGCAGTTTTTGCTAAACATTTGTCAGTCATGTTGCGTTCCGGTTTAAATGTGGTGGAAGCTTTGAAAATTTCTAGCACTTCCACCAAGGGTAAACTACAGACAGTGGTTATTAGTGTTTTAAAATCAGTGCAAGCCGGACATTTGCTGTCTTCGGCCATGGAACGCCACCCCAAAGTTTTTTCTGGTTTATTTATCGGCGCCACCTATGCTGGTGAAGCTTCCGGTACTCTGGATCAGAGTTTGGAAAATGTGGCTGAACAATTAAAAAAAGAACAGGAACTAGTTTCCAAAGTTAAAGGTGCCATGTTTTATCCAGTGATTATTTTAATTGCCGCCTTTGTTTTAGGTTTGGCCCTGACCTTTCTTGTCCTGCCTAAGATTACGCCATTGTTTGAAGGTTTAGGCCAAGATCTGCCAGCCAGCACTAAAGCCTTGATGTGGTTTTCAAAATTTGTTGAAGCCCATAGCGCCCCCTTACTGATTGGGGTGATAGCTCTAACAGTTATTTTTGTTTGGGTAATCAGACAAGAATTTTCTAAGCCCATTATCCACTGGCTTTTACTACGCATACCAATTATTCGTAACATTACCCGTGGTTCCAATTTGTCTCGCTTCTCTTTGACCCTAGGTACCTTGTTGAAGACGGGTTTGAATATTGACGCTGCTTTGGAAATTACCAAAAATACTTTATCCAATCATTATTACAAACGAGCTTTAGTCAAGATAAATGACCGTGTTAACAAAGGCGCTTCCTTGTCAGAAAATTTACGGCGCTACGAAGGTTTATTTCCACCGATGATGAACCGTATGGTCATGGTCGGTGAGAGGTCTGGCAAATTAGAAGAAACACTTTTGTATTTGGCTGAGTTCTATCAAATTGAAGTGGACAATGATACCAAAACTTTATCCACGGCTATTGAACCCATCCTCTTATTATCCATCGGTGTAGTGGTTGGCTTCTTAGCCATATCCATTGTTACGCCAATTTACAATATTACCGGTACGGTTAAACAATAATTTATGAAAGAACAGGGTTTGACAATTGTCGAAATTCTCTTGGTAGTGTCGCTGATGGCACTATTATTATCTTTAGCCAGTCCGGCCTATAATTATTTTCGTACCTCCACTCAGCTTAATGAAAATACCGCTCAATTAACCCAAGCTTTACGTTTGGCCCGTCAACGTAGTTTGGCCGGCTATCATAATAGCGCCCATGGTGTCTGGTTGGAACGAAATAGTGGTGTGGATCGTTATGTTATTTATCAGGGCAGTAGTTATGCCACTAGAGATACGGCTAATGATCGAGAAGTTTGGTTGATTAATAATTTGGATTTGTCTTTTACCGAT
>Ga0209212_1003732_pt1 | contig 19658 bp, 16 predicted proteins | sample RifGroC2_FD_183996 | JGI IMG/M metagenome (GOLD analysis project Ga0209212, IMG submission 183996) | Groundwater microbial communities from Rifle, Colorado, USA - Groundwater C2 (SPAdes) (version 2) | ecosystem: Environmental > Aquatic > Deep subsurface > Groundwater | place: Rifle, Colorado... | reverse complement strand
ATGGAGGTCTCGTCGAGAAGGGGGCTCGCCACGGCCTTCTGCGCGGCGTCCAGCGCGCGGTGCTCCCCCTTGCCGGTGCCGGCGCCCATGAGCGCCATGCCCATGCCGGACATGATCGTCCGCACATCCGCGAAGTCCAGGTTGATGAGCCCCGGCACGAGGATGAGGTCCGAGATGCCCTGGACGGCCTGGAGCAGCACCGTGTCGGCGACCTTGAAGGCCTCGAGCAGCGGCGTGCCGCGGTCCACGACGGCCAGGAGCCGTTCGTTGGGAATGGTGATGAGCGTGTCCACCACGCTGCGCAGCTCGGCGAGCCCGGCGTCCGCCTGCTGCGCCCGCTTCCGCCCCTCGAAGGAGAAGGGCTTCGTCACCACGGCCACGGTGAGGATCCCCAGCTCCTTCGCGACGGCGGCCACCACGGGCGCCGAGCCCGTGCCGGTGCCGCCGCCGAGGCCCGCCGTGACGAAGACCATGTCGGCGCCCTGGAGGAGCTGCTTGATCTGCTCGCGGTCCTCCTGGGCGGCGTTCCGCCCCACCTCGGGGTCGGAGCCGGCGCCGAGCCCGCCGGTGAGCCGGGCGCCGATCTGGATCTTCATGGGGGCCGGCGAGGCGCGCAGCGCCTGGACGTCGGTGTTGGCGACGATGAACTCGACCCCGGTGAAGCGCGCGGCCATCATCCGGTTCACGGCGTTGGACCCTCCGCCGCCGAGACCGATCACCTTGATCTTGGCCACCTCACGCTCCTCGTCCAGCTCGAACATCGGCCGCCGCCCCCGTCCCTGCTCCATGCGCGCCTCCTGACGGTGTGTGTCGTTCACTCCCTTCCTGCCAGTGCCCCGCGCCCCCTCCGACCCGCTAGAACATGCGGGCGAGCCAGGCGCGGAAGCGTTCGCCCAGCGGCCCCTCGCTCCCGTCCAGCGGCGCGGCGCCCTTCCGGCCCCGCGCGCTGTACAGCCCGAGCCCCACCGCCGTCGAGTAGATGGGGCTCTGCACCACGTCCGCGAGCCCCCCGACGCCGGTGGGCAGCCCCCGGCGCACGGGCAGGTCGAAGACCTGCTCGGCCAGCTCCGGCACGCCGTGCATGATCGAGGTCCCGCCCGTCACCACCACGCCCGCGGAGGCCACGTCCTGCAGCCCCGCGCGCGCCAGGTCCCGCGCCACGAGCGTGAAGATCTCCTCCACCCGGGGCTGGACGATCTCCGAGAGAATCTGGCGCGAGAGCTGGCGCGGCTTGCGTCCCCCCACGGAGGGCACGTCGATGGTCTCGTCCTCCCGGACCAGCGCCGTGAGCGCGCAGCCGTGGCGCTTCTTCAGCTCCTCGGCATCGGCGGTGGGCGTGCGCAACCCCACGGCGATGTCGTTGGAGATGTGATCCCCTCCGAGCGGGAGGATGCCCGTGTACCAGACGGCGCCGTCCCGGAACAGCGCCACGTCCGTGGTGCCCCCGCCCAGGTCTACGAGCAGGACTCCCAGCTCCTTCTCCTCCGCCGAGACCACGGCCTCGGCGGAGGCCAGCGGCTCGAGCACGAGGTCCTGCACCTGGAGCCCCGCCCGGTTCACGCTCCGGATGACGTTCTGCACCGAGGTGACAGCGCCCGTGACGAGGTGGACCTCGACCTCGAGCCGCACCCCCGACATGCCCAGCGGCTCCTTGACGCCATCCTGATCGTCCACGACGAAGGCCTGCGGCAGGACGTGGATGACCTCGCGGTCCTGGGGGAGGTTCACGGCCTTGGCCGCCTCCAGCGCGCGGTCGATGTCGGCCTGGCTCACTTCCCGGTGCTTGCCCGATACGGCCACGACGCCGCGGCTGTTGAGCCCGCGGATGTGGCCGCCCGCCACCCCGGCCACCACGCTGGCGATCTCGATGCCCGCCATCTGCTCGGCCTCGGCCACCGCCTGCTTGATGGACTCCACGGTGGAGTCGATGTTGACCACGACGCCCTTGCGCAGGCCCCGGGAGGGGCTCACGCCGATGCCGACGATGTCGAGGCCCCCGGGGGGCGCCCACTCGGCGATCACGCAGCAGATCTTGGTCGTCCCCACGTCGAGCCCCGCGATGATCTGCCGCCCTCTGGCTCTCGCCATGCGCCTCCTCACTTGACCGCGGGTCTCAGGACCACCTGGTCGCGGAATCGCAGATCGATGGCGCTCACCGGCTGGCCCGAGGAGGTGACCTGGGCCAGCACGCCCAGCAGCCGCGCGATCCGCGCCTCCCAGTCCTCGGCGCCGATCCGGACCTCGATCCCGTCCACGGTATAGAGCACCGGCCCCTCGCTGCGGCTCACGTCGATCTCCGAGATCTGGCTGGTGAGCGGGCTGCCGGAGCGCAGCAGCAGGCGGATCAGGGAGACGCCGGTCGCGAGCCGCCCCGAGGGGGCGCCCTGGCCCGCGGCCAGCTCCTCGGGCCCGAGCCCGCTGATCACGGGCAGCCCGACGGCCACGGCGCGGGGCTCCTCAGCCATGGGCGTCCCCTGCTCGTCGACCCAGTGGAGCTTGCCCGCGTGCACCAGGGTGAACGGCCGGCGCTCGTCCACGACGATGGTGAGGCGGTTCGGGAAGGCGCGGATGACCTCGGCGCGGCGGACCTGGGGCAAGGTCTCCACCGCGAGGGCCGCCGCCCGCGGATCCACCCGGAACAGGTTCACGCCCGGGGCCAGCCCAGAGGCCGCGACGATCTCCGCGCGGCCGAGACGGACATTGCCCTGCACCTCGACGCGCGCCACGGCGAAGCGGGGCGTGGTGAGGAGCCAGCCCGCCCCGAGGGCGCCGGCCGCCAGGAGCGCGGCGCCGAGGCCCAGCGCCAGCGCGGCGTGACCCAGCCGGCGCACCCGGCGGCCCGTCCGGAGGCGGTGGCGCCGCCGGCCCACGCGCTGGCGCGTGATCAGGGGGCTCGGGGCAGCCAGGTCTCCGAGCCCGTGCTCGAGCCCGCGCGGGGAGAGGACGGACAGCCGTCCCGGCATCAGGCGCCCCCTCGCGTCCCGGCCGCTCTCATCCCTCTCCCCTCATCCCTCTCCCACGATGCGGACCTCCGGCTCGAGGCTGATGCCGAACTGGTGCTGCACGCGCTCCCGCGTCATGTCCATCAGCGCGAGGATGTCGGCGGCCATGGCGCCGCCGCGGTTCACGATGAAGTTGGCGTGCTTGGCCGAGATCTCCGCGCCGTTGAGCCGCTTGCCCTTGAGCCCCACCTTCTCCACGAGTCGCCCGGCCGCCTCGCCCGGCGGGTTCTTCCAGACGCAGCCGGCCGAGGCCAGCGCCAGGGGCTGCGTGGCCTTCTTCTGCTTGAGCCGCTGCTTGATCTCCTTCTGGATCTCCGCGTGCGGCCGCCGGTGCAGCCTGAGGCGCGCCCCGATGAGCACGGCGCCGGGGGGCGCGGTGAACATGCGGTAGCCGAAGGCCCCGGGCCCCGGCTTGAACTCGCCGAGCATCCCGTCCGGGTGGAGGAAGTACACCGCCGAGACGAAGTCGCCGATCCACCCGTCGGGGGTGCCCGCGTTCATGGCCACGGCGCCGCCGATGGTGGCGGGGATCCCCACCAGGCACTCGAGGCCGCCCAGGTTGAGGGCCGCCGCCTCGCGGATGAGCGCGGACAGGCTCACGCCGGCCCCGGCCACGGCCTCCTCGCCGTGGAACTCGGCGCGCCCGAGGCAGCCTTCGAGCTTCAGGACCACCCCGCGGATGCCGCGATCGCGGACGAGCAGGTTGTTGCCCCCGCCGATCACCTCCACGGGAAGCAATTCCTTGTCCGCGAAGGCCAGCGCCAGTCGGATATCCTCCACGTCCTGGGGGACGATGAAGAAGTCGGCGGGCCCTCCGATGCGCAAGGACGTGTGGAAGCTGAGCGGCTCCTTGAACCGCACCTCGCCGCGGATCTCTCCAAGCATGCCTTACCTCCTGTCCGACGGGTCGCGGGCCTCACCCAGGCGCGCCAGGAACTCGGCGCCCAGTTGGCCCACGTCACCGGCCCCGAGGGTGAGGACGAGATCCCCGGGCCGGGTGGATTCACAGAGATAGTCGAGGATGCCGCGCCGGTCACCGTCCATGTAGCGGACCTCGCGATGCCCGTGGGCGGCGATGCCGTCGGCCAGATCGCGCGCGTGGACGCCCGGGATCGGCGCCTCGCCGGCGGGATAGATGTCCATCACCAGGAGCACGTCCGACTGGTAGAAGGCCGTCAGGAACTCCTGGCGGAGATGGTGCGTGCGGCTGTAGCGGTGAGGCTGGAACACCGTGATGACGCGCCGGTCGAACCCGGCCTTGGCGGCAGCCAGGGTCGCCCGGACCTCCGCAGGGTGGTGCCCGTAGTCGTCCACCACCAGCACGCCCTGCGCCTCACCCCGGATCTGGAAGCGGCGCTGGACACCGGAGAAGCCCCCGAGGGCCCGCTGGATGCACGCGAACGGCACCTCGAGGTCGAGCCCCACGGCGACGGCGGCCAGCGCGTTGAGCACATTGTGGCGCCCGGGCACCTGGAGCGAGGCCGGCCCGAGCGCGCGGCCGCGGTGGACCACCTCGAATTGCGCGCTGACCCCCGAGAACAGGAGCCGGCGGGCCGTCAGATCGGCGCCCGACTCGAGCCCGTAGGTCACCACGCGCTTCTCGACGGCCGGGATCATCTGCTGGATGTTCGGCTGGTCGAGGCAGAGCACCGCCGCGCCGTAGAACGGCACCTTGTTGACGAAGTCCAGGAACGCCGCCCGGATCGCGTCGAGATCGGCGTAATGGTCCAGGTGCTCGGCGTCCACCGTCGTGACGACAGCGATGGTGGGCGACAGCTTGAGGAAGGAGCCGTCGGACTCGTCGGCCTCGGCCACCAGGAACTCGCCCTGGCCGAGCCGGGCATTGGCGCCGAGCCCGTGCACGCGCCCGCCCACCACCACCGTGGGATCGAAGCCCCCCGCCCCGAGCACGGCCGCCACCATGGAGGTGGTCGTCGTCTTGCCGTGGGTGCCCGCGATGGCGATGCCGTACTTGAGCCGCATGAGCTCCGCCAGCATCTCGGCCCGCGGGATCACCGGGATGCCGCGCTGCCGCGCCACCTGCACCTCGACGTTGTCGCGCGCCACCGCGGAGGAGTACACGACGACATGCGCACCCTCCACGTGGACGGGCTGATGGCCGGTGAACACCTTGGCGCCCAGACGCTCCAGCCGCTCGATGGCCTCGCCGCGCTTCATGTCGGAGCCCGTGACGCGGTAGCCGAGGGTGAGCAGCACTTCCGCGATGCCGCTCATGCCGACGCCGCCGATGCCCACGAAGTGGATCTGCTGATACTTCTTAAACATGGGGCATCATGCCGCGCTCGCGTGCTGGGAGATGTTGAGCAACACGCCGGCGGAGAACATGGTCATGAGCAAGGCCGATCCTCCGAACGAGAGGAAGGGCAGCGGCAGCCCCTTGGTGGGGAGCGCGCCCATCACGACTCCCAGGTTCACGAGCGTCTGCGTGGCCAGCATCAGGGTGAGGCCCAGCGCCAGGTAGCTGCCGAAGGCGTCCGGCGCCCGGAGCCCCACCCGCAAGCCCCGCCAGATCACCACGGCGAAGAGCAGGATCACGCCGAGCCCCCCCACGAGCCCCAGCTCCTCGCCGATGATGGCGAAGATGAAGTCGGTGTAGGGCTCCGGGAGGTAGAAGAGCTTCTGCTTCGACTCCCCGAGGCCGCGCCCGAGCCAGCCGCCGGAGCCGAGCGCCAGGAAGGACTGGATGATCTGGAAGCCGCTGCCCTGCGGATCGTCCCACGGGCTCACGAAGGCCACCATGCGCCGCCAGCGGTACGGCTTCATCGCCACGAGCACCGCCACCACGGGGAGCGCCACCGCCACGACCGCCGCCAGGTGGCCAGAGCGGGCGCCGGCCAGATAGGCCAGCGCCATGGCCAGGATGATGAGCGTGAGGCTGTTGCCGAGGTCGGGCTGCAGGATCGTGAGCCCGGCCATGGCCCCCGCCATGAGCAGGAGCGGCAGGAGCCCCTGGCCGAAGCTCCGCACGGCGTCCGGACGCCGGGTGAGGAAGGCCGCCAGGTAGAGCACGAGCGAGAGCTTGGCGAGCTCCACCGGCTGGAACGACAGCGGGCCCAGGCGGAACCATCGCCGGGTGCCGTTGATGGACTGGCCGAAGGGCGGCACCAGCACGAGGACCAGGAGCACGAAGGACAGCGCCAGCAGCGGCACCACCAGCCGCTCCAGCGTCCGGTAATCGAGGCGCATGGCGCCCCAGAGGCAGCCGGCCCCCAGGAGCGCCCAGAAGAACTGCTTCCGCAGGAAGAAGAACGGATCGCCGAAGCGGTCGGCGGCGATGATGGCGCTGGCCGAGTAGACCATCACCACCCCGAGGAGGACCAGGGCCAGCACCACGCCGAAGAGCCAGGGGTCGGGGCTGAGCTTGCGGGGCATCAGCGCGCCCCTGCCTGGAGGAGGGCCCGCACCGCGGCCTTGAAGACCTCGCCCCGGTGCTCGAAGTTCTGGAACATGTCGAAGGACGCGCAGGCCGGGGAGAGGAGCACCACGTCCCCCGGCCGGGCGGCGGCCGCCGCCGCGGTGACGGCGGCCTCCATGGAGGGGGCGTCCTCGATGGCGATGCCGAGGCCGGCCAGGGCCGCGCGCACCCGGTCGCGGTCCTCCCCGATGAGCACGGCGTGCCGGACCCGGCCGCGGGCGGCCGCGCCGAGCGGCGCGAAGTCCTGCCCCTTGCCCTTCCCGCCCGCGATGAGGAGGACGGGCTCGGTGAAGCTCCCGAGCGCCGTGACGGTGGAGGCGACATTCGTTCCCTTGGAGTCGTTGTAGTAGGTCACCCCGCGGCCGTCGACGACGCGCTCGATCCGGTGCGGGACGCCCCGGAAGGCGGCAATGCCCTTCCGGATCGCGCCGGGGTCCATGCCCGTCCAGAGGGCGCAGGCCGCCGCCGCCAGCACATTCTCCACGTTGTGCTGGCCGCGCAGCGGGATCTCCGCCACGGGGCAGAGGGCCTCCAGGCGGCCGTTGAGCCTGGCGACGACCCAGCCGTCCTGGACGAACACCCCGTGAGAGAGCGCCCGCCGGCGGCTGAACCACACCACGCGCGCGGCCGTCCGGGCGGCCAGCGCCGCCGTCGGCGCATCATCGGCGTTGAGGACGGCGCAGTCAGCGGCCGTCTGCCGCGCGAAGATGCGGGCCTTGGCCTCGACGTAGCGCGCGAAGGTGCCGTGACGGTCCAGGTGATCGGGCGTGAGGTTCAGCACCGCGGCCACCCGCGGCCGGAAGCCCTCGGTGGCCTCCAGCTGGAAGCTCGAGACCTCGGCGACCACGAGGCCGTCGGGGCTGAAGTCCAGCGCCTGCGCCGACAGCGGGTTGCCGATATTGCCCCCCACCAGCACCGGCCGCATCTGGCCCCGCAGGATCTCGCCGGTGAGCGCGGTCGTGGTGGTCTTGCCGTTGGTCCCGGTGATGGCGATGACATCCGACTCCATGACCCGCCACGCCAGCTCCAGCTCGCCGATCACCTCCACGCCCCGGGCGCGGACCGCGGCGAGCGCAGCCAGGTCGAACGGCACGCCCGGGCTCACGACGACGAGGTCCGTCCCGCTGAAGGCGGCCTCCGGATGGCCACCCGCCCAGACGGCGTGCCCCTCGCGGGCGAGCGCCCGTGCCTCGGCAGACCACGCATCGAGCGACGCGGCGTCCGAGGCGAGCACGCGCCCGCCGAGGCGCGCCACGAGCCGGGCGGCGGCCACGCCGCTCCGCGCCAGGCCCACCACGGCCACCGTCTTGCCCGCGAGCCACTGCCGGTAGGCGACGCCGCGCATTAGACCGTCCTCACCATGGTCAACATGCCATTCGGCATGTTGAGCGTGGGCGAGAGGGTCGCGGCGGGCCGTGGCGTCGCGGCGGGCCGGGTCGTCGCGGCTCTCGGTCGTGACGCGGGTCTGCGTGCCGAGCATCTCATCGCCTCATCGGAGCTTGAGCGTGGTGAGCGCCAGGAGCGCCAGCATGAACGACAGGATCCAGAAGCGGACGATGATCTTCGGCTCGGCCCAGCCGCAGAGCTCGTAGTGATGGTGGAGCGGCGCCATGCGGAAGACGCGGCGGCCGGTGAGCTTGAACGACACCACCTGGATGATCACCGAGCCGGCCTCCACCACGTAGATGCCCCCGATGAGGGGCAGCAGCAGCTCGGCCTTGGTGAGCACCGCCAGCGTGCCGATGGCGCCGCCGAGCGCCAGCGATCCCACGTCCCCCATGAAGACCTGCGCCGGGTAGGAGTTGAACCAGAGGAAGCCCAGCGCCGCCCCCACCAGCGCGCCGCAGAAGATCGTCAGCTCGCCCGTGCCCTTGACGTTCAGGATGCGCAGGTACTCCGCGGCGCGGAAGTTGCCGGTCAGGTACGCGATGATCGCGAAGGCGCCGCCGGCCATCACGATGGGCCCGATGGCCAGCCCGTCGAGGCCGTCGGTAAGGTTCACAGCGTTGGAGGCCCCCACGATCACCAGCAGCGCGAAGGGGATCCAGAGCCACCCTAGCGTCAGGAGCCACCCCTTGAAGAAGGGGATCGCCAGGCCGGTGGTGAACCCGTCCACCGGCCAGACGAAGAGCGAGGCCATGAGGAGCCCCACGAGCAGGATCTGGGCGCCGAACTTCTGGCGCGCCGAGATGCCCTTGCGCGTGCGGAGCTTCCGCGAGTCGTCCACGAGCCCGATGGCCCCGAGGCCCGCCGTGGCCACCACGACCGTCCACACGTAGCGGTTCCTGAGATTGGCCCAGAGGAGCGTCGACCCGAGGATCGCCGCCAGGATGACGAGCCCCCCCATGGTCGGCGTCCCCGCCTTGGCCCGGTGCCGCTCGGGGGTGTCCTCGCGGATCGTCTCGCCGCCGTGCTGCCTCTCGCGGAGCCGCCGGATCAGCCACGGGCCCAGCGCGAAGGAGATGACGAGCGCGGTCACCGTCGCCATGGCCGTCCGGAAGGTGATGTACCGGAAGACGTTGAAGACGATGTGGTCCCGGGCCAGCGGGACGAGGAGATGGTAGAGCATCAGGCATCGTCTCCTCCGAACCGGGCCATGAGGGCGTCCACCACCCGCTCCATACGCATGCCGCGGGAGCCCTTCACCAGGACGGCATCCCCGGGGGCAAGTCGCTTGAGCAAGAGTGCCACCGTGTCCTCGAAGGTGCCGGCGTGGTGGGACTCCGCCAGCCCCGCCTCCCGCGCGCCCTCCACCGCGAAGCGGGCCAGGCGGCCGACCCCGAGGAACTCGGCCGCGCCGGAGGCGGCCACCGCGCGCCCCGCCTCGCGGTGCTCTTCCTCGCCGATGTCGCCGAGCTCGAGCATGTCGCCGAGCACCACGATCAGGCGCCGCGCCTCGCGCGCGGCGGCGAGCGTCTCGAGCGCCGCGCGCACGGAGGCGGGGTTGGCGTTGTAGGTGTCGTCGAGGATCCTGAGCGCCCCGGCGCTCCGCCAGACGCAGCGCCCCTTGGCCGGGCGCGCCGCCTCGAGCCCACCCGCGATCTGGGCCAGCGGCAGCCCCAGCGCCAGGCCGACGCCCGCAGCCACCAGGGCATTGCTGACGTTGTGGCGGCCTGCGAAGGCCAGCCGGGCCGTCCGGCGCGCGCCGCGGATCTCGAGGGTCAGCGCCAGCCCCGCTTGCGTCTCCGCCGGGATCCCGACGGCGCGCACATCCGCGGGGCCCTCGGCGCTCACGGTGAGCACCCGCGCGCGGCTAGCCGCGCGCATGGCCGCAACGCGCGGGTCGTCGGCGTTGAGCACCACCGCGCCCTCGGGCGGGATGGCGGCGACCAGCGCCTCCTTCTCGGCCCCGACGCCGTCCAGCGACCCGAGGAACTCCGTGTGGGCGCTCGACACGGTGGTCACCGCGGCCACCGTGGGACGGCTGATCTCGGCCAGGGCCGCGATCTCCCCGGGACGATTGGATCCCAGCTCCAGCGCCACCGCCCGGTGCTGAGGACCCAGCTGGAGCAGCGTCAGGGGCAGCCCCCACTGGTTGTTGAAGGAGGACTGGGGCTTGAGCACGGGCCCGAGGGTCTCGAGCACCGCGGCCACCATCTCCTTCGCGGTGGTCTTGCCGTTGGAGCCGGTCACCGCGGCGACGGGGATGGTGAAGCGGGCGCGGTGGTAGGCGGCGAGCCGTCCCAGGGCGCGCGTCGTCTCGTCCACCAGCACGACGGGGACGGTGGGGGGCAGGTCATCGGGCAGCGAGTGCACCACGAGACACGCGGCGCCCCGCGCGGCGGCGTCCCGGACGAAGGCATGCCCGTCCTGCTGCCAGCCGCGGATGGCGAAGAACACCTCGCCCACGCGCAGGCTCCGGCTGTCGATGGAGATGCCGGTGGCGTGCAGGCCGAGGTCGCCGCCGACCAGCGCCCCCTGGGTCCCGCGCACCACGTCTTCCACCGTGAACATCGGCACACGTTTCCTTATGATGTCGGCTCCGCGAGCACCGCCCGGGCCACGGCCCGGTCGTCGAAAGGAAGCACCTGGGAGCCAATGATCTGGTAGGTCTCGTGGCCCTTGCCCGCGATCACGACCACGTCGCCGGCCTGGGCCCACCCGAGCGCGTCGCGGATGGCCGTCTTCCTGTCCGGAATCGTAACATGCCGGGCGGCGCCCGGGCCGGCCGCCGCGATGCCCGTCGCGATCTCTGCGATGATCGCCTCCGGCTCCTCGCTCCGGGGATTGTCGGAGGTCACCCAGACCCGGTCCGAGAGCCGCGCGGCGATGCCGCCCATGAGGGGGCGCTTGCCGCGGTCCCGGTCGCCCCCGCAGCCGAAGACCACCCCGAGCCGCCCCGCGGCGCCCACGAGCTTGCGGGCCGTGGCGAGCACCCGCTCCAGCGCGTCCGGGGTGTGGGCGTAGTCCACGACCACGAGAAAGGGCTGCCCCGCCTCCACGCGCTCGAAGCGTCCCGGCACGCTCGCGACTGCGGAGAGGGCCCGGCCCGCCACATCCGGCGCCAGGCCGAGGGCCCAGCCCACGGCGACGGCGCCCAGGAGGTTCATCACGTTGTGCTCGCCCACGAGCGGCGAGGCCAGCGCCACGGGGCCGCCGGGCGTCTCGGCCCGCAGCCTGATCCCGTCCGCCCCCGAAGCGACCTGGATCGGATGCACGGTCGCCGTGGGGCTCATGCCGAAGGTCAGCGTGGGAAGATCGAGCCCCGCCACCATGGAGAGACCCGCCGGGTCGTCGGCATTGATCACGGCCCGGCGCCGGGGCTTGAGGCCGGCGGCCAAGAGCCCGAAGAGCCGGGCCTTGGCGCGGCGGTACTCCGTGAGCGTGCCGTGGAAGTCCAGGTGGTCCTGGGTCAGGTTGGTGAACACCGCCACGTCGAACTGGGTCCCGTCGGCGCGGGAGAGGGCCAGGGCATGGGAGGAGACCTCCATGGCCACCCCCGTCACGCCCGCCTCCCGCATCCGGGCGAGGAGCGACTGCAGCTCCACCGCCTCGGGCGTCGTCTGCCCTGCCGTCATCGCCTCCTCCCCGATGCGGTACTCGATGGTGCCGATGAGCCCCGTCCGGTGCCCCGCGGCGCGGAGGAGGGCCTCCACGAGGAAAGAGGTCGTCGTCTTGCCATTGGTCCCGGTGATGCCGACCAGGGTGAGGGCCCGCGACGGATGGCCGTAATAGGCGTCGGCGAGCCGGGCCAGCGCCTCGCGGGCGGAGGGGACGACGATCTGCGCCGCCGGGCCACCGGGCAAGGGTCCCGGCCCCTCGAGGACCACGGCCGAGGCGCCGCGCGCCAGCGCATCGGCGACATAGCGCCGCCCGTCCTGCTTGAGCCCGGGCACGGCCACGAAGAGGTCGCCGGGCGCGACCCTGCGGGAGTCGTAGGTAAGGCCGCTCACGGCCGCCGGCAGGGCCCCGTGCACCGTCTTCACCGGCAGCGCCGCGAGGAGCGTGGAGGTGGCCACGGCGGCTCCCCTCATCGCCCCGCTGCGGGGGAGGCCAGGGTGAGGCGGCACGGCATGCCTTCCGAGAGCGGGGCGCCCGCCGGCGGGGACTGGGCGATCACGACGCCTCGGCCGGCGATCTCGACAGCCACGCCGAGTGGGGCCAGCCCGTCCATGGCCTGACGGAGCGACAGCCCCAGGAGGGACGGCATGGTGCTGGCGCCCTCCGGGCCCGGCGCGAAGACCGCAGGACGGGCGAGGGGCCGGACCGGGCCGGCCGCGCCGAGCACGGTGGCGAGGGGCCCGGCGGCGCCCCCGCCCTCGCCCCGGACGATCTGGACCGGAGCCGAGTCGCGCGGCTGGACCTGGAGGTGGCGGAGCGCCTCGCGGCCGATGGCGGCGAAGATGGGGGCCGCGGCCTCGCTGCCCCACTTCTCGTTCTTGGGCTCGTCCAGCATCACGAGGATGGCCAGCCTCGGGTCATTGGCCGGAACGAACCCTACGAAGGACAGTACGCCGGGGGCTCGCGAGTAGCGCCGCGTGGCGGGATCGAGCTTCTGGGCGGTGCCCGTCTTCCCCGCCACGTCGAAGCCGGCGATGGCCGCATTGTGCCCCGTCCCGTCGCTGACGGCCCGCGTCATGATCCCCGTCAGCACGCGCGCGGTGTCGGGGGCGATGGCCTGGCGGATCACTTGCGGCTCGAATCCCCGAGCCTCGCGTCCCTGCGCGTCGAGCACGGCCCTCACGATCTGCGGCTGCATGAGGCGGCCGTCATTGGCCACGGCCGCGAAGGAGGCGACCAGCTGCAGCGCCGTCACCGATATCTCCTGGCCGATGGACATGGTGGCTAGCGACAGCCCCGACCAGCGCGCCGGCGGGCGGAGCTGACCCCGGCTCTCGCCCGGCAGCCCCAGCCCGGTCGGCGCGCCGAAGCCGAAGCCCGTGATGTGCTTGTAGTAGCGCTCCTTGCCGAGCTGGAGTCCCACCTTGATGGAGCCCACGTTGGAGGAGTTCTGGAGCACCTCCGCGAAGGTGAGCCAGCCGTACTTCTTCCAGTCGTGGATCGTCGCGCTGGCCACCTTGATGGCGCCCTGCTCGCCGTAGATGCGGTCGCCGGGCCGGACCACGCCCTCCTCGAGGGCGGCGGCGGCCAGGATCACCTTGAACGTGGAGCCCGGCTCGAAGGGGTCGGTGACGGCGCGGTTCCGGCGCTCGTCGTCCGTGGCCGAGGCGAACCTGTTGGGGTTGAAGGTGGGGCGGATGGCCACGGCCAGGATCTCGCCCGTCCGGGGGTCCATGGCGATGGCCATGGCCGCCTTCGAGCGGGTGCGGCGCCAGGCGGCGTCCACCTCCTTCTCGGCGATGTACTGCAGCGTCGCGTCGAGGGTGAGGACGACGCCCTGCCCGGGGCGCGCCGGCTTGAGCACCCGCGGGGCTCCCGAGACCTCCCGCCCGAGGGCGTCGCGCTCCACCAGCGCCTTGCCCTCCTGTCCCGCCAGCCGGGCGTCCCAGGCCTGCTCGATCCCACCCAGCCCCTTGCCTTCGGCACCCTCGAAGCCGATCACGTGGGCGGCCAGCTCCCGGTTCGGGTAGAGCCGGAGGCTCTCTTCCACGAAGCCCAGCGCGGGCTCCTGGAGGTCGCGCACCGCCTGCGCCACGGCGGGGGGCAGCCGGCGCTTGACATAGGCGACGCGCTTCGAGGACTCGAGACGCCGGGCGATGTCCCCGGCCGGCTCGTCCAGGATCGGCGCCAGCCGGCGGGCGAGACGCTCGGCGTCATCCACGCGCCCCGGCAGCGCGAGCAGCGTCTCGGCCGCGGAGGAGACGGCCAGGACCTGCCCGTTGCGGTCGAGGATCGGGCCGCGCTTCGCCTTGAGGGGGATCGCCTTGGCGTGCTGGCTGTCGGCGAGCCGGACATACTCCTCGTGCCTGACGACCTGGAGATAGACCAGCCGGCCGGAGAGCCCGAGGAAGGCGCAGCCGAGACAGCCTGCGACGATCAGCGTCCGGATCCTCAGGCCCTCCGTCCGGCGCGGGATCATGGCGGGTCCACCGCCTCCGGGGGCTTCATCCTAGTGGACGGGCGTCTCGGCGGGGCTCAGCCGCTGGGCCGACGCCGTGCGCGGCGGACTGGCGGGGGGCACGCCACTGCCGCTGGTGAAGAACTCGCGCGCGAGCCGGACCTGGTCTCGCCCCGGCGGCACCATCCCGAGCTCGGTGCGGGCCCTGTCCTCGATACGTGCCAGGGACCCGAGCGTGGCCAGCTCCACCCGGAGCCTGCGGTTCAGCTCGTCGGCCTCGGCCCGCGTCGCGCGCAGGGCCTCCAGCCGGTACGACAGCCGCACGTGATGGACCCGCAGCCCCACGATCCCAAGCACCATCGCCATCAGGACGCTGGCGCAGAGCACGCCCACCCCCATGGCCCGGAGCCGGCGCCGGTCAGGCTCGCGGTGGAACCGCGCCGCCTGCTGGAAGGCCGGGTCCAGCCTCCCTCCCCAGAGCCTCGGGACCTCTGCTCCCCCTCGCTCGTCGATTCTCATGCTGCCTCCAGGCGCTCGAGCACGCGGAGCTTGGCGCTGCGCGCGCGCGGGTTGTCTCTGACCTCGTCCGGGCCGGGCTCGATCGGGGACGGCTCGAGCTCGGCGAAGCCTGTCCGCTCGAGGCTCCGGAAGTGGCGCTTCACGACGCGGTCCTCGCCCGAGTGGAAGGAAACGACGCCGAGCCGGCCGCCCTGGGCCAGCAGCGCGGCGGCCTGGGGCAGCGCCTCGGCCAGCGCCGCGACCTCCTCGTTGACGGCCATGCGGAGGGCCTGAAAGGTGCGCGTGGCCACGTGGGTGCGGCGCGACCAGGCGGCGCGCGGCACCCCCCGCTTCACCACGGCCACGAGATCGGCCGTCGTGCGGAGCGGCGCCCGGTCCCGGGCCTCGACGATGCGCCGGGCGATGCGCCGGGCGTGGGGCTCGCCGCCGTACTCGAAGAGGACGCGCGCCAGCTCTTCCTGCGGGAGCGAGCCGAGCAGGTCGGCGGCGGTGAACCCCTGGGTGGGATCGAAGCGCATGTCAAGCGGGTCGTCGCCCTGGAAGGAGAAGCCGCGCGCCGCCGCGCCGAGCTGGTATGAGGACAGGCCGAGATCCAGCAGGATGGCGGCAGCCTCGGTCACGCCGGCGTCCGCCGCGTGCCGGCCGAGGTGCCGGAAGCTGCCGTGCGTGAGCACCACGCGGTCGCCGAAGCGCGCGAGCCGCTGCCGGGCGCGCGCCAGCGCCTCGGGGTCCCGGTCCAGGCCGAGGAGCCGCGCCGTGGGACGCGCGCTCTCCAGCATCCGCTCAGCGTGTCCGCCCATGCCGACCGTCCCGTCCACGACCCAGCCCCCGCGACGGGGGCGCAAGAGGAACGTCACCTCGTCCACCAGCACCGGGAGGTGCGCCGTCGCCTCCCGCGGCATGCCGCCTCAGACTCCCTTGCCCGCCAGCCTCTCGAACACATCGTCGAGCGGTCCGCCGTGTTCGCGCTCGAAGTGCGCCCAGCGCTCCGTGTCCCACACCTCGAACTTCTCCGTCAGCCCGATGATGAGCACGTCCTTCACGAGCCCCACGCGCTCGCGGTAGCCGGCAGGGATCTGGATGCGGCCCTGCGGATCGAGCGTGACGTCCTGCGCGAGCGAGATGTACGCGTACTGGATCTTGCGCCGATCCGGATCGAATCTCGGCAGCGCGTTCACCCGCTCCTCGAGGGCGTGCCACAGCTTGAGCGGATGCACCTCGAGCGCATCGCCGCAGGGCACGATGACCACCTTGTCGCCGTGGCCGTCCGACAGCGCTTCCCGGAACTTCGCCGGGATGCTGAGCCGGCCCTTCGGATCGACCGTGTGCTTGAAATGCCCTCGAAACACCGTCCGCCTCCGAGAGGAAAGCGCCCCTCGCCACGGGGTTTCTGTCCCACTTCGTGGGAATTCATCCCACCTGGAGGGCCATGCTAGTCGGTGCCTGAGGGGCTGTCAAGCAAAAAACCTGGAATTTTGTAGATAAATCCCGCAGATGGGGAAGGCCACAGGTGGTGGCGACCATGCCGGGGACCACCGCGGATTGAGGTGGCCCTGCCAGACGGTGACGAGCCGGCCCAGCGGAGCCCCCCCGGGGGCCCCCGGATACCCCCGGGGGCTATCCGTCGGGGCGCGCTACCTCGCCGGCCTGTAGTAGCTCATGGCCTCGGGCATCCAGGCCTCGATCTGCCTGATGCGGGTGGCCTCGGAGGGATGGGTGGAGAGGAACTCCGGGGGGCGGCCCCGGCCCCGGGAGGCCTCGGCCATCCGGACCCAGAGATCGCGAGCCGCATGCGGATCGTAGCCGGCCCTGGCCATATAGATGAGGCCGAGATGATCGGCCTCGGACTCCTGCGCCCGCCCCCAGGGCAGGAGGAGACCCACCGAGGCGCCGGCGCCCAGGAGCGCGCCCACCGCCTGGACGGTCTTGGGATCGCGGCTCGACAAGGCGGCCATGGTGCCGGCCAGCCCCATCTGGACGACGAGCTGCTGGCTCACGCGCTCGCCCCCGTGGCGCGCGATGACGTGGGACACCTCGTGGCCGAGTACCGCGGCGAGCCCCGCCTCGTCGCGGGTGATGGGGAGGATGCCGGTGTAGACAGCGACCTTGCCGCCCGGCAGCGCGAAGGCATTGGCCTGCTTGTCCTCGATGACCTTGTACTCCCACGGGTAGCTCCGCCCCGTGGCCGCGGCGATGCGGCTGCCGACGCGGGTGACCATCTCGTTGAGCGCCGGGTCGGGGGAGAGACGGGACTTCTTGAGGATGTCCTGGTAGGACTGCACCCCCATCCGCATCTCCTCGGATTCCGGCAGGATCTGCAGCTGCGAGCGTCCGGTGATGGGCACGGTCTGGCAGGCCACCACCACGCCGACCACGAGCAGGAGGAGCGCCCAGCCAGGGTACTGCTTGAAGTCACGCATGGGCGGATCTTACCAGATCGACGCGCGTCAGCGCCGCGGCCGCGGCGCTCGTGCTCACTGAGTAGCGTTCCGGAAGGAGACCTGGGTCTCCATGAGGGCCCCGGGGCCCCGGCGCCCCACGTCGAGACGGATGCGGATCCCGGCGGCCCGGGCCGGATCGGTGGTCTCCACCCCCGCCCGGTCGAAGTAGGTGAGCGCGAGACTCCGCACCCCCTCGATGATCGGCTGCGCCCCGGCTCCGGCCTCCCTGCGGAGCACGCTGCCGCGCAGGAGATAGCTCACGCGCTCGCGCGTGGGATCCACCACCCCGTTGCCGTTGAGATCGCGCTGGAAGGCGACCCGGGTGGGCTCGGCGAGGACCACGGCGGCCAGTCCGGCGCCGGTCGGGTCATAGCCGGCCTCGCGCAGCTCCTTGGCCATGCGCTCGAGAGCGATCCGCGCCGATTGCTGGGCGTCGATGCGCGCGGCACCGAGGCCGTAGCTCTCCTGCCCCGCCACGAGCACGGTGAGGGCGGCCGCCATCAGGAGCCCCAGGAGAGCGAGGCTCGCGAGCAGTTCCGCGAGGGAGAAGCCGGCCTCCGCGCGCCACGCACCCATGGCGCGCAGCGTGGGTCAGGCGGCGCGCGCCGTCAATGTCCACTCTTCGAGACGCCCCGGGGGTCAGGTCTTGCAATCCAACACGTGGCCCCGGCCCCGCCGCTGCTGCCCTCCCGGCGGTACACGATGACCAGCGCCCTGCCCCCTATTCCACCGCAAGACCGCACGCCTACCGATGTCGTAATGCAAGACCTGCCCCCTCCAGGGGCGGCTTGGCCGCGGCCCAGGGGTGGGCCTGCTCGAAGGCCGCCGAGGCGCGGAGCACGAGGGCATCGGCGAAGCGCCGCCCCACGATCTGCAGCCCGATGGGCAGCCCGTCCCCGGTGAAGCCGCAGGGCACGGAGGCGCCCGGGTTGCCGGTCATGTTGAAGGGGAAGGTGAAGGGGATCCAGTCGTAGCGCTCGATGCGCGTCCCCGCGATCTCGGTGGGGTTGTCCACGCCGACCTTGAAGGGGCGCGTGGCGATGGTGGGAGTGAGCAGGAGATCGTACTTCTCGAAGAAACGCCGCGCGTGCTCGTTCCAGGCAAGCCGGTCGAACCAGGCCTGGACGTACTTCGTCGGCCCCCAGGTGAGCGCCTCGTCGACGATCTCCGCCAGCCCGGGGTCGATGTCGGCGCGGCGCTCGGGCAGGTAGGGCGCCAGGCGGGTGGCGATCCCGCCGCAGAAGATGGCCTCCCAGCACTCCTTGGGCGTTGGCCAGCCGGGCTTCACCGCCTCGACCCGGCAGCCGAAGTCGCGGAAGCGGCGGGCGGCCTTCTCGCAGGCGGCCAGCACCTCAGGGTCCACGACCCTGGCGAAGCCGAGATCCCCCGACCAGGCCACGCGGAGCCCCTTGACAGAACCACGGAGCCCCTTGACGTAGTCGGTCCCGTCGGCCGGCAGCGAGTACTGGTCCCGCTCGTCGGGGCCGGCACAGGCATTCATCATCAGCGCGGCATCCGCCACGGTGCGCGTCATGGGGCCGATATGCGACAGGCTCCACGCGGCGCTCGGCGGGTAGACGGGGATGCGGCCGAACGAGGGCTTGAGCCCGAAGATGCCGGTGCAGGAGGCGGGAATGCGGATGGAGCCGCCGCCGTCGGTGCCGATCGCGAGCGGGCCCAGGCCCGCCGCCACGGCCGCGCTGGCCCCGCCGCTGGAGCCGCCGGGCGTGCGGTCGGTGTTCCACGGGTTCCGCGTGATCCCGAAGAGGAGGTTGTGGGTGGCGCCGATCCAGCCGAAGGTGGGCGTGTTCGTCTTGCCGAGCTGGATCGCCCCCGCGGCCCTGAGGCGCGCCACCATGGGAGCGTCCTCACTGGGCACGTTGTCGGCATAGAGCCGGGTGCCGAACGTGGTGCGGATCCCCTTCGTGACGACGAGGTCCTTGGTGGAGAACGGCACGCCGTGCAGCGGCCCGAGGCGGGTCCCCTTCTTGGCGAGTGCGCGCTCAGCCGCCCGGGCGTCCCTCATCGCCTGCTCGGCGGTGGGGGTGACGAAGGCGTTGAGCCGGGGGTTGAGGCGCTCGATGCGCGCCAGCACCGCGCGCATCACCTCCACCGGCGACAGCGTCCTGCGCCTGATCGCGACCGCCATCTCGGCGGCCGGCATCCAGCAGAGCTCGTCCGAAACCATAGCGATCTCCTTCACCTGGGATGGGCACCCGGGCTGTCGCCCGCCCATCCCCGCCGGCTGTTCAAGTCCCTCGACTCACCTCACCCGATCTCAGGTGCCGTCATCCCGTGTTGTCCGGGTGGGCGGGGCGCTCATGCCCCGCGGAGGCGCGGATCCAGGGTGTCGCGGAGGGCATCCCCGAGCAGGTTGGAGCCGAAGACGGCCAGGCTGATGGCCAGCCCCGGGAAGAGGACCAGGTGGGGCGCCTTCTGGGCGTACTCGGCGGCCGAGACCGAGAGCATGCGCCCCCAGGACGGGTAAGGCTCGGGCACGCCGAGCCCGAGGAAGGAGAGCGTGGCCTCCACCAGGATCGCGCTGCCGAGCTGGGCCGTGGCCAGCACGATGAACGGCCCCATGGTGTTGGGGAGGATGTGGCGGAAGGCGATCCGGAGATGCGCGACCCCCAGGGCCCGCGCCGCCTCCACGTACTGCATCTCCCGGATGGAGAGCACGCTCGAGCGGATGACACGGGCGGCCCGCGGGATGATCGGGACCGAGATCGCGATGACCACGTTCTGGATCGACGGACTCAGCACCGCCGAGATGACCAGCGCGAGCACCAGGAGCGGCAGAC
>Ga0209212_1003731_pt1 | contig 19661 bp, 22 predicted proteins | sample RifGroC2_FD_183996 | JGI IMG/M metagenome (GOLD analysis project Ga0209212, IMG submission 183996) | Groundwater microbial communities from Rifle, Colorado, USA - Groundwater C2 (SPAdes) (version 2) | ecosystem: Environmental > Aquatic > Deep subsurface > Groundwater | place: Rifle, Colorado... | reverse complement strand
CTGGAAAGGGTATTACCAAGAATTGCCGTGTGGTCAAACCCTACGTTGGTAATAATCGATAGCAGCGGTGTCACGACATTCGTGGAGTCCAGGCGTCCACCAAGTCCGACTTCCAGAACAGCCATATCCACCTGCTTTTTTTTGAAATAGAGCATAGCTACGGCAGTAAGTATCTCAAAAAAAGTAGGCGATGCGGATGGGTCTGTATCCCGAAGATTCTGGATGTACGGCCGGAGTTCATTTAAATTACTGGCAAACTCATCTTCGGAAATATTCTGGTGATTTATCTGGATACGCTCTTTCAGATCAATCAGGTGTGGAGAAGTAAAAAGCCCGGTTGTAAGGCCTGCACGTTTCAGAATGGTTGACATCATAATGGACGTGGAACCCTTGCCCTTTGTGCCCGTTATGTGAATACTGGGAAATCTTTTGTGCGGATTCCCCACGTATTCAAGCATCTTTACCATCCTGTCCAGACTGAACGTCGATGAGTTGTACTGATAGCTGATCAGCTTCTCATAATCAATCGCCTTGTAGAGAAATGCCTGCGCCTCTTCGTATGATTGGAAGCCCATTTCATGTTTTGACATGAGACAAGTATAAGAGATTATAAATCATACCGCAAGACCTTATCTCTTACTTTTTATTTCACTTGACAAGACAAATAGAAAGAAATACAGTGATTTCGATTTTTAATAAACATGCAGCCTCCAACAATAGCGAGCCACGACAATATGAAAACATGACTGAAAAAAGGTTTTGATTCATCACTATCGAACTCATGATCGTTGGAAACGAGTATGAAACTTGATCAAATAGGCTTTTGGTCTGAGATAAAACTCGAAATAATTAAAAAGTACGCTCGTGCGTATACAACGGTGCTAAGCAGACAACTGTGGTGCAAAGGATATGTTTATATTGATGCTTTTGCAGGTGCAGGGATGCATATTAGTAAAACAACAGGAGGTGTTATTCAAGGTTCTCCACTTAATGCACTTGAAGTTCAGCCTTCCTTTACAGAATATTATTTCATTGATCTTGATGAAGAAAGGGTGAATCTTTTTGAGGAAATTGCAAAAGAAAATCCCCGCGTGCATGCATATCAAGGCGACTGTAACGAAATACTCCTAAATAAGATTTTCCCGATATTTACTTATGAATCTTTTAAAAGAGCGTTATGCATTCTCGACCCTTATAAAATAAATATTGAATGGAAAACTATAAAGAAAGCATCATATCTTGATACGATTGATATGTTTATAAATTTCTCAATTATGGATGCAAACCGAAATATATTATTCGAAGACTTATCAATTGCCAAACCAGAAGATATTGCTCGAATGAACGCATTCTGGGGTGATGAACAATGGAAAGAACTTCTTTATAAAAAGCAAAAAAATCTCTTTGGAGAAGTACATGAAATAAGAACTGATAATTTTAAAAAACTTGCACTTGAATATAAAGAAAGGTTAAAAAAAGTTGCCGGTTTTAAATATGTACCAGAACCTATTTTGATGAGAAATACAAGAAACGGCCCTTTGTATTACCTATATTTTGTATCCCAAAACAATGTTGCTAATAAAATAGTGAATGACATTTTTGATAAATACAGAACGGAATTATAAATGTTAAAAGATTCATTGAATGAGAATAAGTATACTGCGATTGATTTAATAATAAAAGAACCATCTGTATCTTATAAAACAATAGAGTATAGACATTCCCTTGTTTCTGAAATCTGGGCTATTCGCGGTAAGTGTGATAATCTCAAAGCTGAGAGGATAGCCAAAAGGGCGAATTTACCATTAAAATGGTTTGATAAAGCTCCTTCAATGAACGGGGAAAAAGGAATAGAAAAACTCCAGATTGAAAGAGGCGTTCTTTTATTGAAAAACCGCACCAGTCCTTTCATCGAACAATTTCAACATCCTATTGGCAGGTGTGCAAAGTTTTATAAACTGACAGCTTATAATAACTGTAATTTTTGGTGTGAATACTGTTATTTGTATCTCACATTCCGCACTATGCCTGTCTCGACGCACTTTGTGAATTACGAGAAGATGTTTCGTGAAATAGTAAATTTTGACAGGGCTAACATACCCGACACTCTTCGAGTTTTAAATCTTGGAGAACTCTGCGACCCTCTGGCAGTTGAAGATATTACAGGATTTGCTGAAGAACTTGTTTCTTTTGTTGCAAATGAAACAAAGAGAACAAAGTTTCTTTTTCTTACAAAAAGCGATAATATTGATTCTTTATTAAATCTGGAGCATAATAATAAAATTATAATTTCGTTCAGTGTTAATACCGATACGGTTCATCAACAACTTGAACATCGTACACCCTCTCCAGAAGCGCGATTGACTGCTGCAAGGAGGTTACAGGAACGTGGTTATGAAATACGTTTGAGAATAGACCCTGTTATATGGTATTCAACATGGGAGAGAGATTATCCTGAGCTTATTGAAAAAATATTTAATTATATTAAACCTGAACGAATTACGATGGGTGAATATCGTCCTTCCAAAGGACTTACCACACATATAAGTTCACGTTTTCCAGAGTCTTCTCTTTTAAAAGTAACATCGGGGTTAATAAGTGATGGAACAAAGCTCAGATATCCTGAAGAATATCGTACTGCTATGTTTCGCACTATAATTAATTCAATAAGAAGACAAGATAATAGTGTAAAAATAGCATTGTGTAAAGAGGATATGAGCATTTGGAAAAGCCTTGGCATGCCAATAAATGGTTTATATTGTAACTGCCTTGAGTAGAATCAAATAATTGCTAATTTGTAAAAATTTACCAATTTATTTCTTGTCTGGCTGTAGATTGAATATTTTTATAGCATCTAAAGGGTCGATTCTAAACCTGCATCCTCTGCCCTGAAAAAAATCATGATTTTCAATAAGGTTTATACCCAGGCTGGTAATGATAAGCGAAAGATTGCTGGTGTTGTCAGTAACAACCGCTTCACCTTTTTCAAAAAGACCGTCTTTGCAAAATGGCGATGGAATGCGTCCCATTGACTCATGAAACACAGCTTTTACATTCTTTCTTATCTCAATCTCCGCGCCAAAGGCGTCTTTAGCCTTCTGATAGGCATCTTTCAGCGCCTCTACCAGCGATTCTTTTGACATGCCTGCTTTTTTCAGCGTGTGTAAATCATCGGCAATGATTTCTTCCAATGAACGGGTATCGGTTCCTAAAAAACCATCTTTAGAAAATTTGGATGGCGCTAAATTATGAATCAGCCTACGATCTTGTGGCGATAGTTTCATAAATGAAAAACCCCTTATCTTAAACGAATTTATCGTAAAAAATACGGTCTTCGGTCATGCCACCCTTTGTCAAGACTTTAATACAGGCATCGATCATACCCGGAGAACCGCAAAGATAGCCCTCGTTTTTTGAACAATCGGGCACATAACTCGCTACAACGTTGGTGATAAGACCACGCTCACCCTTCCAATCCGATTCAGCAGGTTCATTGGAAAGCGCCGGAATGAATTTAAACCAGGAAACTTCTTCCTGGAGTTTGTTCAGTTTATCAACAAAAAATAGGTCTCTTTGTGTGAGGGCGCCAAAAAAATAGGTAGCCTTACGCGTGTTTCCCTTTTCCTTTAAATCGCGCAATATCCCCCAGATCGGGGCCATGCCGCTCCCACCGGCGATAAAGACAATCTCAGCATCAGTATTCGAAAGGTGAAATTTACCGTGCGGGCCACTGAAAACAACTTCCTGCCCTTCCTTGAGATGCTCAAATACCCATGTAGTGCAGATACCGCTGGGAACTTTACGGATCATCAGCTCAATGTGATTTTTATCCGATGGGGGCGAGGACATGGAATAGGCGCGCATAACCCGGTCGTGCCCATCGTACTCCTCAGATTCAAGCTGAACGTACTGTCCTGCAACAAAATCTATGGTCTTCGGCTCAATGAGTTCTATGCGCAATTCTACAATATCATAGGTCAACGGCCTTTTATGGAGAAGCTTTCCTTTGAATTTCCTGACCGATAATAATTCTTTCGGGACGCGGATTTTAATGTCACTACGTACCTTTACCTGGCAGGAAAGTCGGATTTGTTTCTTGCGTTCCTCTGGGCCCAGGTAAGGCTCTTCAACCGGACCGATCATGCTTCCGCCTTCAATTACCTGCACCTTGCAATAGGCGCAGGTGCCGCGTCCGCCGCACGCTGAGGGAATAAAAATGTTATTCTCTCCAAGTGTCGACAATAGGGATCCACCGCCTTTAACTTCTACCTTCCGTTCACCCTCGTTAATGTCAATGCAGCACGTACCGTAATTCAGTATCTTTTTTTCGGCAAGGATGAGAAGCAGCGCCAAAATCAGTCCCATGCCTAAAAGAAAACCGACCGAAATACCCATAGAAACAAGAATACTGCCTATTGCCATAATTTAAATCCCTGGGTAATGAAATGTATGTGATTTTGAACGCTGAGCGCTGATCGTCTTGCGACAAGGCTCCGATAGTCCACTTCCATATTTCGTAACAGTTCAGCACCCCCACCTAGCCTCCCCCATCGTTCGACTGAGCTCACGACGAAGTCAAGGGGGAGGAAACGTTTTCCCCCCTGGTGGGAGGGGTTAGGGGAGGGGGGCTGAACTGGTACCATGTTTCATATTTTAATCATCCCTGAAAATCCCACAAAGGCAAGCGACATTATCCCGATAATGATGAGCGTAATGGCTGGACCCTCCAGACCTTTGGGAAGATCGCTTTCTTTGATCTTCTCACGAATGCCGCCGATAAGGGTGATTGAAAGAAACCAGCCAAAACCTCCGCCAGCGCCAAAGGCAAATGCCTGCCAGAATGTATAGGGTTTATTCAACATGAAAAGCGCAATGCCCAGGATTGCGCAGTTAACCGTGATGAGCGGTAGAAATATACCCAGGGCATAGTATAACTTTTCAGAAAAGCGCTCAATGATCATTTCCAAAAGCTGTGTAAAGGCGGCAATAATAACGATAAAGACTAACAAGCGCAAATACTCTATACCCAGCGGAACAAGAACGTATTTGTATATCAAATAATTAAACGCAGTTGTGCTTGCAGTCACAAACATTACTGCGCCGCCCAGACCAATACTGGTGTCGACCTTTTTGGAAATTGCCAGGCACGAACACATGCCCAGAAACCGGGCTAACAGGATATTGTCGGTAAAAGCCGCGGAGGTAAAAATGAGCACAAGTGACACAAAAAAATTCATATTTTGCAATTGTTCCATGTCATTCTCCTTTATCGTTTTACTTCTCTAACCAGCCATCTGCGGGCAAACCAGGTAAACATACCGAGCATAAAAAATGCGCCCGGAGGCATGACCATGATGATCCATGAATGCCACCAGATATCGCGTGCAGGCAAGGGCACACCCAGAATACTTCCAAATCCCAGCGGTTCACGCACTGATGCAATAAAGATAAGCACAAGGGAATATCCAACTCCTGACGCAACACCGTCAAACAGCGAAAGCAGCGGCTTGTTCTGACTGGCAAAGGCCTCTGCCCTTCCCATAATTATGCAATTGGTAATGATCAGGCCGACGTAAGGGCCAATAAAACGATGAATATCGGGGACGAGCGCCTTGATGATTATATCAACCATCATAACATAGCAGGCTATAATAAGTACCTGCACAATCATGCGGATACGCTTTGGAATATAATCTCGCAGCACTGAGATAGTGAAGTTGGAAAGGGCGGTGGTAAAAATTAATCCAAAACACATAAAAAGGGTATTTGCCAACAGATTGGTAACAGCAAGCGTAGAGCAGATTCCTAAAACCTGCCGATAGATTGGATTCTCCAGCCAGATGCCGTTTAGAAAAACTTGTTTTGGTGTATAAGCCATATATTTATCCTGTACGTTTTGCCATAAATGTGGATTTAAAGCTTTTTAATTATGCTGCCTTTGGTAGCGACTTTTTTGATATACAGCAAATGTCTAGCACAAACATCCCCCTCGCCCCCTTTATTAAGGGGGATTTCGTTAAGTCCCCCTTAGAAAAGGGGGATTCAGGGGGTTGTCTGACTTCAATACTTCCAACTTTGAATTCCCGTAACATTAAATTAGATTACCTTCGGTGATTATTCAAATTAAATCAATCCCTCCCTCGATGGGAGGGACCGAGGGAGGGTGAACAGCCCCCATTCCCCGTTTACACGAGGACAAGTTTTATTTTTTACCCACCCCTAAATCCCCTCCCAAGAGGGGACTTCTCAAATTCCCCTCTCGAGAGGGGTAGGGGTGTGTTTATTTTAATTACATATTTAAAAAGTTTGAAATTCCAACACTACATTAGTGTAGCAATGACAGTTTTATAAAGACAAATCCGCGTCATTCCCATGGAGATGGCGTCTCAAGCATCGTCTTTCCTCTCCATTCTTTTATTGCCTTTCTGAATGTCTCAAGCTCGCTGTTTAAAAACCTCATGAGCGCAAGGGAAGTCTGCGTAGCCCCTGTAATGGCATCTACCCGGTTTTTTGCATTGGGATTCGGCGCAGGACCTACGATAATGCGTTTGTCAATCGGTTGATCCCATGCAATAGGAACGCCTTTGAATTGATCCACAAACCAGCCTTCTTCAATGCGCGCACCCAGTCCGGGTGTTTCCTTTTGGTCGAGAAATCGAATATTCATCACTTTCGACATATCCGGTGCAAGTACCATAATACCCGTAATACGGTCCCAGAATCCTGTGCCGCTGAAGACAAAGCCAATATTGCCGGTATCCTTTTGTTTGTATACATCCCATGTACGGCCCTGATAGGCTATCTGCTCATAGCCAACGTTGTCATCTATTGCTTTTTGAAAAGCATCAGCCGACGCTCCGGCAACGGAAAGATTAAATACGCGGCATATGCTCCTGTTCTTGTGCAATTTTTCGTTTTTCCTGAGCATATCAAGTGTCGCATAATGTACAGAAGAAATGCCCGTGCCAAATACCGCACAAATAAGTATCATGAAGCCAAGAATATATGCAGGAGAGGTTTTCGTCATGGCGAGACTACCCCCTTGCTATTCGATGCAGTTTCTTTTTTAGAGCTTGTAACGCGTGTAATCCATAAATCAAGAGACGGAGCAAGTATATTGCCCAGCAGAATGGAAAAAGCAGCGCCGCCGGAAAAAATGCCTTTGCAACGGAAAACAACGATCATCGTTCCAATAAAAAAGCCATATATCCATTGAGACAGGGTAACTTTTGGGGCGCTGATCGGGTCGGTAACCATAAAGACAGCCGCATAAAAGAGAGCGCCGGAAAACATGGTAAAGAGCGGCGCAGGGACAGTTTTGATTCCAAAAACATATCTGAAAACAATCGAAGAGATTAATGCCCCTAACAATGTCGATACGGTTAAGCGCCAGTTTGCAGTTTTAGTCCATAATAAATAAGCGCAGGAACACATTATCACCAGCGCAGAAACCTCCCCCATCGAACCAGCGCCCAGGATCATTTTTTGGCCTTCGTATTGAAAGATGGTTCCTATATTGCCAATAAAGAGGGAAAAAATTGAACTATCATAACCATAATTTCGTTGCGCCCACATGGGAGTTGCCGATGTTACTGCGTCAATAATTTTCAGTCCTGCTTCAGCAATAAATTGAGGAGGTTGTTCTAAACCTGCCATACTCCAATGACTGAACCCGCCTGGAAACCCGGTAAATACAGGTATAAATTTGCCTGTTAACTCGATGGGGAAACACACAAAAACGAATGCGCGTCCGACGATGGCTGGATTAAATACATTTTTCCCGAATCCACCAAACATCTCTTTTCCAAACAAGACAGCAATGATAACACCAACGGCAACTATCCATAACGGCGTGGTCGGTGGAAGGGAAAGGGCATATATCCCGGCGCTAACGAAACATGCATAGCTTATTTTCCCTTTCCGCTGAGAAGCCATGAGCCATTCTGCCAAGAAAGCAAATGCCATCGAAACGACTATAATGCTCATGACATACCAGCCAAAAAAATAGACCGCTGTTATCGCAACCGGCACGAGCGAGTACAGCACACGCAGCATAATTTCTTGCTTCAGAAATTGCGGAGATGAAAGCATTTTATATTTAAGAAAAAGTCCCCATTATTTAACGAGATAATTTAGTTTAGGAATCAACTGCTATACCAAAACCACCAACTTTTAAATAATCTTTTAACTATAATTAATTCCGGTACTTATAGAAATATAAATAAGCAACGATAAGTGTGTTATGGATAATTTTATCAAGAATTTTAGACAAAATTCCATTTATTTAGATTTAGTCGCAACAGTTACAAATAGGTTTTGACGTGTGTAAGAGATTCTGTTGAGATTTGATGACTTACTGCTTGAGAATAGATAAAAGAGTGCTAAAATAGAGTTGATTTTCGAGTGGAATGAAGAGAAAGCTAACAAACATCGTTACATATTTTTATGAATACCATACGAGTTAATTTACCCGCCAATAGTTACAATATCTATATTGATAAAGGTATTTTGGAAAAAATTGGAAATACTTTAGTCAAAGAGAACGCTCCCTGCAAAACCCTCTTAATTACTGACAAAAATATCGAAAAGGTATACGGTAGTATTGTATCCGAAAGCCTTCGGAAAAATAAGTTCGACGTCAGGCTTGTCTCGCTAAAACCAGGGGAAGAGCAGAAGACACTCGAAACTGCATGTACACTCTACGACGCCTGCTTTGATCACAAGCTGGACAGGAATTCCCTCATCGTTGCCTTAGGAGGCGGTGTGGTCGGTGACATCTCAGGTTTTGTAGCCGCGACCTTTATGCGAGGCATCCCCTTCATTCAGGTGCCTACTTCACTCCTTGCTCAGGTAGACAGCAGCATAGGAGGCAAGGTAGCCGTAAACCATCCCAAAGGGAAAAATATGATTGGGAGTTTTTACCAGCCCAGGGCCGTTTTCATTGATACCGACACCTTATCAACCCTGCCTGCTCCAGAACTTGTGGCGGGACTTGTGGAGGTTATCAAATATGGTGTAATTAAAGATGCGGAACTATTCGAATATATAGAAAAATCACTTTATGACATATTGCAATTGAACCATAATGCCCTCCTTAAAATTATCGCCACATCCTGCCAGATCAAGGCAAACGTTGTGGAAGAGGATGAAAAAGAAAAACACCTGCGCGCCATATTAAACTATGGGCACACCATAGGACATGCCATCGAGACCGTCACCAATTACAAAAAATACCGGCATGGAGAGGCGGTGGCCATCGGTATGCTTTATGCCGCCAGGATTGCCATTGATATGGGATTAACCGATAATACGGTGTTTGAACGACAGCTTTCATTAATAAAGAGGTTGGGATTGCCGATCCACACAGGATTAAACCCAGAGGAAATCGTAAAAACACTGTACGCGGACAAAAAGGTTATTTCTGGCAGACTCCGTTTCATCCTGCCCACGAAAATTAGTGATGTCATTATATCGGATCAGGTGACCGAAGAGATTCTCTATCGCATATTGAGCAAACCCCTTTAATTGTAATAGTTTAGTTTTTTGAAAAGCATCATTAGTCGAAACCTGCTTTGTGACAGAACTGTAGGGGCAATTCATGAATTGCCCTTACAACTTATGATGATGCTATCATCAAAGGAATGTGATGACAGATACCCTTACGGATACTGAAAAAAGTAAAGACCTATCCAAACTTCTGGATATTTCTCTTTCCATGATTGAAAAGACCGACCTGAGTTCCTTGCTTGGCCTTATCATGGAAGAAGCCACAAAGACGATGCATGCCGACAGGAGTACTCTGTATCTTGTGGATCACGAGCGAAACGAACTGGTAAGCTTTATCGCCCAGCAATCCGGAATTAAAGAGATCCGCCTTCCCATGGGCACGGGCATCGCCGGACACGTTGCCGAAACCGGGAAGACGGTAAATATCGAAGACGCCTATAAAAACCCACTCTTCAACAGGGAAACTGATATACAAACAGGCTATATCACCAGGACGGTCCTCTGTGTTCCCATGAAGAACCGCGAGGGTGAAATTATCGGGGTACTCCAGGTACTAAACAAAAAAACCGGCTTGTTTACGGAATATGACGAGTGGCTTTTCAGAACTTACGCTGCCTACGCCGCTACGGCCATTGAAAACGCCCGTTTGCACGAAGAAAGGGAAAAGACATTTCTGAGCGCCATCAAGGCACTGGCTGCGGCAATTGACCGCCGTGACCCTGTTACCGCAGGACATTCCGAACGCGTCGCCAGGCTATCGGTTGACATAGGCAGGTCAGTCGGTTTGGCAAAAAACGAGCTCAAGATGCTCAATTATGCGGCAACCCTCCATGATGTAGGTAAGATTGGAGTGAGGGACAACGTACTGTTAAAACCCGACAAACTAACCTCTGAAGAAAGAACCGAGATGAATCGCCATTCCCTGTATACAAAGGAAATACTTGAAGAAGTCTACTTTACGAAAGAATATAAAAGTATCCCCGGCATTGCTGCCATGCATCATGAACGACTCGACGGAACAGGGTATCCCTATGGCCTGAAGGCGGAGCAGTTAAATACCTTCGGGCGTATTATTGCCGTTGCAGACATCTTTGATGCCCTCATGTCCTTCGACAGGCCATACAAAAAGGCCCTTTCCTTACCAGAAACACTGGACATCATACGAAACGAGGCTGAAAATAATCACCTTGATACAAATATCGTCAAAGTCTTTATCGAAAAAAAGGTGTATTGTGACACCTTTCCTGGAATCGAAAATCCTGATTATCGTCATAAGAGGTAAGCATTGACAGAATTTGAGGCGCTCCTGCGTCTGCACATGACCAGGGGTATTGGAACCAAGACATACCAGGCGCTTATTGAGCGCTTTGGTTCTTCAGAGGCAATCCTCGACGCTCCCAGGGCAGAACTGGAGGCAGTACCGGGCATAGGTCCAAAACTTGCCACAGCGGTCATCGAGGCGTCCCGAAATATTGACATCGCCTCAGAAATCAATCTGGCGAAAGAAAAGAACGTTCAAATCATACCTTGCACGAGTGATCAATATCCAAAGCACCTCAAAGCCATTTACGACCCGCCACTCGTCCTTTATGTCAAGGGCAGCATCCTGGAAACCGATGTTATAGCCCTTGCTATCGTTGGAGCACGACGTTGCACCTATTATGGTCTCTCACAGGCAGAGAGGTTTAGCCGATTACTTGCACAGAAAGGATTATGTATTGTAAGCGGCATGGCACGAGGGATAGACGCTGCCGCGCACCGCGGCGCTATCAATTCCAATGGGCGCACCATTGCGGTCCTCGGCTGCGGACTGGGGGTTATTTATCCCAGAGAAAATATCGAACTGGCAGAACAAATTACACAACACGGCGCCATCGTCTCCGAACTTCCCATGAACACGCCGCCCGATTTTCGCAATTTTCCACCAAGAAACAGGCTCATCAGCGGCCTGTCACTCGGCGTGCTCGTAGTTGAATCTTCCTTAAACAGCGGCTCTTTAATAACCGCGCAGTGGGCGCTCGAACAGGGAAAAGAGGTCTTTGCCATCCCCGGAAATATTGACAACATTTACAGCCGCGGCACGCACAAACTGATCAAAGAAGGCGCCAAGCTCGTAGAAGATATTACCGACATCCTTCAGGAGTTAGGGCCGGTTGCTGAAACCCTGAATATATGCGATGCGCCTGCAACAAACGATCCCAGAAGCCTCTCCCTTAACTCACAAGAAAAAAAAATATTCTCACTCCTATCCAGTAGTCCGAAAGACATTGATGAAATCATACAGCTCGCCGGACTTCCTACCTCCGTCGTCACAAGCACCTTGATGATCCTCGAAATAAAAAAGCTGGTAAAACAACTCTCAGGCAAAAGGTTTGTCAAGAGTTAGTTTTGCATACAAATTTCCCCAAAAGAAACACCACGTTCCACAACAATCGGCAGTTTCCATCCATTGGCATTTTTATTGCTTACTATCCATTTAGATTTTGAATTATGAATTATTATTTTCAGTTCTGTAAATAAATTCATACATGACTTAATCTGTATAAACAGGCATAGTTACACATAATGAAAGCCGAGTTTTTGAAAAATAAGGAATAAAAATCAATCCAGGAGAATAGAACGGTGTGTCTAAAACTTTGGATAAATTCAAACAATAAAAGGAGGTGAATAAATGAATCTTATAAAATGGGAAAAGCCCGATCCGTTAGACAATCTTACTCATATACAGCGTGAGATGAGCGATTTATTCGATTTTCTGAGTTCGACGCCTCAAATGGAAGGGTACGTAAATGTGGAATATCCACCAATTATCGTATCTATGAATGAACAGAGTGTTTTTGTCCGCGCAGAGCTGCCAGGAATAAAGGTTAGCGATCTGGATATACAGGTAGTGAATGACATATTAACACTCAAAGGGGAGAGGAAATTAGCCCTAGACCCCGCAAAAGTAAGCTATTTGCGCAGAGAGAGGGATTACGGCACGTTTGCACGTTCTATTGTGTTGCCCGAAAAGGTCGATGTTGAAAAAGTAACGGCCTCTTACAAAAATGGCGTTTTAACGGTGAATCTGCCTACGGCTCCAGAGTCGAAGCCGAGACAAGTCGTAATAAAGAAATCTTAGCAAAGAGGAGAATCTTATATGGAAAAAAAAGAACTTCCCGCCGTTGGGAAAAAAAAGATTTCATCTGATAAGTGCGTCGTGACGGGAAAGGGAAACTGGTACTTTCCCTTGTCCGATATTTACGAAACCTCTGACAATTTCACCATATTGATAGATATGCCAGGGGCTGGCATTGAGAACATAAACATTGATCTGCAAGACAATGAATTGGTCGTTAATGGCGAGGTTTCTCAGGAGGCCTATACCGATGAGAAGGTAGTTTATAACGAATACAATATCGGACATTATCATCGTCACTTTGTGATCTCAGAAGCTATCAACCGGGATAAAATCGAGGCAAAGATGTCCGATGGCGTTCTATCCCTTGTTTTACCTAAGGCAGAACATGTAAAACCAAGGAAGATCGAAGTCAAGGCAGAATAACTTTTGTATAACGCATCTATGTGAAGGATCTTAGTCATGGAAAGGCGCATAAATAATGATTGCCGTGGATAAACGTGAATGCGTTGGTTGTGAAGAGTGTTTGCATGTGTGTCCTGCTGAAGCCATCATTATGAAAAATGAAAAGGCAGAAATCATCCAACACAAGTGCGACCAGTGCGAACGCTGCATTCCGATATGTCCGGTAAAGGCAATCAAGATTGTATACACGCAATTAATATAAAAGCGTTTTATTTTTCATAAACATTTTTAAAAAGGAGCATGAAAATGGCAGAGACAAGTTTATTTTGTCAGATAAATACAGCAGCAACAGGGCCAGCGGAGACGGCAAAGAAACACGTACCCGTAATTACCGTACCGGCAACGATAAAGGTTGGGCAGCCCTTTACGGTGACCATAAAGGTAGGGGAAGCACCTCATGTCATGGAGAGCGGCCACTTCATTCAGTTTGTTGACCTTTACAGTGGACACATTTACATTTCTCGGGTAGATTTTACGGCCGAACTCAACAAGCCGGAAGTGACATTAACCATCGTTTTGCCTCACGAGGGGAAAAGAACGCTGCGGGCATTTAGCCGTTGTAATCTCCATGGTATATGGGAAGGAACTAAAGAGGTGAATGTTACGAAATAATTTTTTTGTTTATCCAAAGGAGCTATTTATGGTAAAAGTAAAAACCTTTAGTTCATCTCTTAAGATATTTCACGTCCATAACGAACTTATGTCATTGGATAAGGAGGTGAATGATTTTTTACAGACAAACAAAGTAAAGAAGGTTGTTTCCGTTTCCGATAGTACCACGAATATCGATGGTGGCACGATGGGCGTTATTCGCGTCCTTGCGTACGAAGACTGAAATTTAGATTTCATTTTTTTGAATATCATAACAATAAATACTTATCATTTTTATCAGGAGGGAAGAATATGTACAGAAAAGGGATCTTTGTAGCTACTTCATTTGCAGTTGTTACCGGTCTGGTTACCTTTTTTTCAGGCATCCCCGTTTCAAAGGCAGCAGATATCGACGCCAGGAAATTATATATGACCCACTGTAAAACCTGTCATGGCGAAAATGGCAAACCTACAGACCTTGGGATCGGACTGGAAGCGCGTGATTTTACCGATGCGGATTGGCAGGCAAAGGCAACCGATGAGAAAATCATCAAGCAAATCAACGATGGTACACCCGAAAAAATGATGCCGTTTAAAGAAAAACTAAACCCGGACGAGATTAAGTCCCTGGTGCCTGTTGTCAGGAGTTTCGGGAAGAAATAAATTCACGTTCAGCATCATGTTTTTTTACGGAGGAATCGTGAATTATGAGTAATACGAAACCCCTGTTCATTTTTGCAGTATCATTCTTTGTCACGATAGGTTTGTATGTCAGTTTCTCTCCAGCCTACGCGCAGGAAGGCGAGGAAATTAACCCGAAAAATTTATTTGAATACCACTGCTCTACCTGTCACGGTGTCGATGGCAAGGGCACCAAAAGGGGACATGAATTGAAAGCTCCGAATCTTGCTGATGATAAATGGCAGTCTTCAAAAAAAGATGAGGAGATATTAAATTCTATTACTAACGGCAAGAACAAAATGCCCCGATGGAGTGATAAGTTAAAACCAGAAGAGATACAGGCATTAGCCAAATACGTGAGAAAATTGACCCCTAAAAAGAGAGAGTAACGTCCTTATTTAAAACACACGGTAATTTTGATCCTTTATAACCATCTCTTTGTCTTCTCCTGAAAGCGGATGGAGGTAAAGAGGTGGTTTATCTTTTAACATTGCAACCGTTAAGAAAGGATATCATTACGTCATGAAAAAAATCGGTGTATTGACAGGCGGCGGCGACTGCCCCGGGCTGAATGCCGTTATCCGTGGAGTTGTAAAATCTGCTGCGGTAAAACATAACTGCGAAGTGGTTGGGATAGAGGACGGATTTGACGGCCTTGTTTTACCCAATAAAACCCGGAACTTAACCCTTTGGAATACTCGTGGAATACTTCCCATCGGGGGTACGATTCTAGGCACATCCAACAGAGCGAATCCCTTTGAATATAAAGTCACTATAAACGGCAAGCCCGAAGTGAGAGATGTCTCTAAAGATGTAATCAAAAACGTTCAGTCGCTGGGCCTTGATGCGCTTGTCGTTATAGGAGGAGACGGTTCACTCAATATTGCATATGAATTATTCAAAGTGGGTGTTCCGGTTGTTGGCGTTCCGAAGACTATCGACAACGATATCCTGGCAACGGACGTTACTTTTGGATTTAACACCGCCGTGGAAACAGCCACAGAAGCGCTGGACCGACTGCACACCACAGCCGAAAGCCACCACAGGGTCATGGTCATTGAGGTAATGGGTCGTTATGTAGGCTGGATAGCGCTGGAAACGGGAATCGGCGGAGGCGCTGACGTGATCCTCATCCCTGAAATCCCTTTTGATATTAACAAAGTATGCCAGAAGATCGTCAGCCGTAAAAAAAGTGGAAGCAAGGCGAGTATCGTGGTCGTATCCGAAGGCGCAAAACCGATAGGAGGTGAGGTATCGATACTATGTGCATCGGATGTGGGCGGGAGCGCTGAACGTCTCGGCGGTATTGGAAACAAGGTCGGGACAGATATCGGTAAGTGTACAGAAATGGAGGTGCGTGTCATCGTTCTCGGACATTTACAGCGAGGAGGCTCTCCCTGTGCCTTTGACCGTATCCTCTCAACACGTTTTGGTGTTGCAGCAGTAGACTTGATCGCTGATAAACGTTTCGGTGAAATGGTCTGTTTAAAAGGACAAAGGATTGAATCTGTCTCCTTGAATGAAGTTGCTAAAGGTCAAAGAAAAGTACCTACGGAAGAAGGGATGGTAAAAACAGCGGAATCAATAGGAATTAGTTTTGGTCGATAAAAATAATGAAACAGGCGCTTAAATAAACTTTATCCTGCAAGAATATCTTTTGAGCATGAATTACATTATCATTGGAAATGGGGTGGCAGGGACAGAAGCGGCAAAGGCCATTCGAAAAAGAGATACTCAGGCGGAAATAATGATTTTTACGCAGGATCATTATCCATTTTATTCCAGACCGCGTCTGCCTGAGCTATTGGCCAAAGAGGTCACTGTTGAAGAGATTTTTGTGTATAAACGCGAATGGTACAATAACAATAAAATCCGGTTAAACCTCAACTGCACGGTAAAAAACATTGATCCAAAAAACCAAAGGATTACCCTCACCGATACATCAAATTTTACCTATGACAAGTTGTTACTCGATACAGGAAGCAGCGGTGCACTGCCCCCTATAGAAGGCATCAGCACTGCAGAAGGAGTTTTTACCTTACGAACGGTAGAGGATGTATTAGCTATTATAAAACGTGCAACATGCTCAAAGACGGTTACCCTGATTGGCGGAGGACTCCTTGGACTTGAGGCAGGAAATGGGCTCAGAAAATTGGGGCTTTCAGTAACCGTTGTTGAAATTTTTGATCGGTTACTTCCAAGACAATTGGATACAGAAGGCGCTGCGATTTTACAGAAACAGATGGAGAGTATGGGTCTGAAATTTATCCTGGGCGCCCAATCTAAATCCATAAAAGACGACGGTAACATAAAAATACTGGAGTTAAAGGATGGTAAAATTATCGAAAGTAACTTTATCCTGGTGTCTGCAGGCATTAAGCCCAATATCGCTTTGGCACAAGCAATGGGCATCGCGGCAAATAAAGGCATCCTTGTGAATGACCGTATGGAAACGAATATCCCTAATATTTATGCTACAGGGGATGTGGCAGAACATAAAGACAGGATATACGGTATTTGGCCTGCTGCACAAAGGCAGGGAGTAATTGCGGGTATCAATATGGCTGGTGGAAATGAAACTTACATGGGAACCGTACCATCCGCAAGCCTGAAAGTCGCTGGTATCCATCTTACTTCACTGGGTGATATTTTGGTAGAGGATAACACCGTTGAACAGGTCAAGGTGAAAAACCCCGATAAGAATATTTATAAAAAGCTTTTTATCAAAGATGGAAAGATTGTCGGCGCAATTTTCCTGGGTGATATGAAGAATGCGTATGAAATCGGCCAACTTATTGAAAAGAAGGCTGATGTGAGCACGTTTAAAGATAAGTTATTGGAAGTAGACTTCAATATTAAAGACTTGTTGAAATAATCTAAACACGGTTTTTGCGGTATCTCTGCGGGTAGCTTGCAGGTTTTAACCTGCGTAAATGGCGCAATCTAAAAGGAAGCCGTTACCTCTATACATTTAATTACGCCTTTGGCAATTTTTTCAATGTAGCGCGAACTTCAGTTCGCTTACATCCTATGCGAACTAAAGTTCGCACTACAACTGCAACTTTGAAATTCCTGAACATTTAATTAGGCTGCCATATGCAGCAACTTGTAGGGGCTGAAGATTTTCAACCCCTACATTAAAATTCCTGTATGTAAATTTATGAGACCAACAACTACTTCTCTATTGGCATTGAGCTTACTCATTATCGGCATTGTTGCCGTTACGCTTATCCTCATTCTGCTTGGGCGAATCAAAGCCACACAGCATCCCAGGTTTTTCCGGTGGGCGCACCGTATCGCAGGATATATTTTTATCATCCTCTATTTATTCATCTGCGTCACTATGTTCCAAAAGTTTACCAGCAACTCCGTTGCTCTATCTGCAAAGGATGCCATCCACGCTTATCTTGGCATCATTATTTTCCCTATGCTAATCGTCAAGATATGCGTCGTGAGGCTCTTTAAAAAGTATTATCTGCGGTTGCCCATTTACGGTATGATTATAATGGTTGCTGTCTTCATGACGGTTACATTGAGCGCCGGGTATTTCATGATTTCCACTGCCAGAAGCCAGTACATTGTCCTTTCGGACAAGGGAAGGCTTGTAAGGGTCAATGTGAACATCGGCCGAAAGGTTGTACAGCAAAAATGCTCCACCTGTCATTCATTAGAAAGGGTATTTTCTTATGTCAAGACGGAGGCTGGCTGGCGAGACTACGTTTCACGCATGCGTGAAAAAGATCCGGCAATCCTGAACGATCCGGAGGCATTGGAGGCTGTGGGATATTTAGTAAAAAACCTGGGGATCGACGATACGAAAATGGATGTGCAATTGGGCATGAAAATCATTCTGGAAAAGTGTCATAAATGCCATACCCTTGAACGTATATTTACGTTTAAAAAGACACAGGCAGAATGGGCGCAGACCGTAGAATTAATGCGGTCGTTCGATCCTCACTTACTCAATAATTCTGAGGCGCGTCAGGTGAATTACTACCTCAGTAAAATCCTTGCCAAACAAAAGCCGGAATCATAACAGGGTATCAAGTCGCCGAAAGCTGTTTTCAGCGTCAATTTAATTTCTAAAAACTGCATAAATAAAATGAATATCCTCTACTTTAAGGTTAAAATATATGTGTGTCGAATTATTCAGTCTGCGGGATAAGGTTGCCCTGGTAACAGGCGCTGGTAAAGGGCTTGGCAAATCCACGGCGCTGTCGCTTTCCGAGTCTGGCGCCCACGTAGTTGTTGTCAGCCGGACATTACCAGACGTCGAAGCAACGGCCAGAGAAATTCAGGAAAACGGTGCAAAGGCACTCCCTATCGCCGTTGACGTTACAAAAGAAGAAGACGTTGTCAGGATGGTAGAAACGATTTTACGTGAGTTCAAAACGATAGATATTCTTGTCAATAATGTTGGTACATTCATTGGCGGTCCTTTCCTCGAATTTCCCGTTGATAATTGGCATAAGATGCTGGAAATTAACCTCACAAGTACCTATCTCTGTTCGAAGGTCGTGGGGAAACACATGGTCGAAAAACAAAAGGGCAAGATCATTAATATCAGTTCTGCCCTTGGTGTGTTTGGCGCAAGGGATTCAGGGGCATATTGTGCCAGCAAGGGTGGTGTTGTCCAATTAACAAGGGCATTGGCCATTGAGTGGGCAAAATATAATATCAACGTGAATTCCATTGCGCCATATTCTCTTGAGACAGAAAAGACCAAGACCATGCTAGAAGATGAGAAGGTTAAAAAAGCGCTGATTTCAAAGATTCCATTGGGCCGAATCGGTCAACCATCGGATGTTTCCGGCACAGTAGTCTTCCTGGCATCAAAGGCATCTGATTATATTACCGGACAGGTTATATTTGTAGATGGAGGTTTTTCTGCGCAATAACGGGAGTTGACTTCTACAACGCTGTAACGCGACTTTCAAGTCGCCTATTTCTATTGATTACCTTTTTGGTCGCTTCAGGCGAGATAAATCGTTCGACTGAGCGCTCCCGACGAAGTCTCGCGCTACAGTTACGTAACATTGAAATACCTGAACATGAACATAAATTTGTAGTGGAGGTTTTTTAGTATGAAAATATCAAGTATCGCAAAATCTGTTTTAGGATGCACCCTTTTTCTGTTTTTGACAATGCAAGGTATCCATGGGAGTGACGGCCTTGCATATCCCCCAATTGGACCTCTTCCACCCCTAACAATCCCTGCGGATAATCCACAAACTGCAGCAAAGATAGAATTGGGCAAGAAACTTTATTTTGATCCACGACTCTCAGGAAATAACTTGTT
>Ga0209212_1003728_pt1 | contig 19669 bp, 22 predicted proteins | sample RifGroC2_FD_183996 | JGI IMG/M metagenome (GOLD analysis project Ga0209212, IMG submission 183996) | Groundwater microbial communities from Rifle, Colorado, USA - Groundwater C2 (SPAdes) (version 2) | ecosystem: Environmental > Aquatic > Deep subsurface > Groundwater | place: Rifle, Colorado... | reverse complement strand
TCATTTTTTGCCTTGTAAAAGGCTTTACAAGAAAATCTACTGCACCGGATCGGACAGCGTGTATTACGTTATCTTGTGTTGGAGAAGAAGAACACATAATAATTGGCATATTACGGGACATAGCATTTCTTTTAATTCGCTCGCAGAGTGTTAAGCCGTCCATAATAGGCATATAAATATCCATCAACACGAGGTCAATGTGATTTTTTTGAAGCAGAGAGAGCGCATCATTAGGATTGCTTGTAACCATGACTTTATATTCGCTGCCCAAGAGTTTCCTGATAATCCGTAAATCCGTATTTGAGTCGTCTACGGCCAGGATAGTTCCTTTAAAATCTTTGTCCTTCTCTTCGATTACCTCAGAAAAAAATTCTTCGCCGATCAATTTTGATATGCTTAAAATAAATTGGGCGTCATCAAAACCCAGAATTCTCATCGTGGCCGTTAGCGTTAAGCACTCTTCATTTAAGATTTCTTCACTGAGCACGGTGTTTATATTCTCTTTGTTAATCACCGTTGTGGTTGTTAGTTTGAGATGAATAGGCTTGGGCAGTTTTGGCCTTAATTCATTATCTAACATACCGCATATCTGGTTTGTAAATTCCTTAAAGGCATCTAAACAATCACCGTCAAGAATACCTTTGTTTGCATTTTCACGCACTGCGGCATCATCAAGAGTTAACACAAGACTGCCAATGGTGATCGCTTCCTTTATGGTAAGGATGAAATATATTTCTCCATCATAAAATTCCTCAATTGCAAATCGTGCTATTACGCTATTCGATGCGGCATTCTTCAAGAAAGAGTCCAGGGTTGTCGATTGCAATACAGGGTTTGTGAGGAAGAACTGTTTGTTCATCAGCTTACCGCAATCAGTGCAAATCCGGGGAAACGTGCTTACCAGGGTTTCCTCAAGTTTGGATGAAGATATTTTTTTAGATGAATTGTTTTCCATTGTCGTTGTTCCGTGAATATATTATTTACTGGATTCCTTTAACAATAAGCCCACATCAAACTTTTCGCCATTGGAAATAAAAGGCGTCATCAGCCATGGGTCCTTACTAAAACAAGAGAGTGTTGTATCTGCTACAATAGGGTGGTTATTTACCGCTGTTATCGATAGACCTTCCCCTGCGATTACAATGGGGATAGAGAGGTGCATTTCACCGTATTGCGCAGTAAGCTTTGTTTTTACGTTTCCGGCGATCATGTTCGATACCTCGCCAACAGCGTCTTTCACATCATTGTTAAATTCGGTAAGGTCTGTCATTAACATGGTTGATGCAACCTTTAGCGCAAATTTTTTTGAACAAAACAAGGCGATAACGCCGTGATATTTCCCTGTGAAACTAACCATGCCAATGACGTCGGTTTTTATCTGCGTATCGTCTTCAAAAAAAGCGTTATCAGGTTGTAAATCCAACATGATCATCGTTTCGAATAATGTTTTGGTAGAACTGGTAATATCCAATGCAACACTTTCCATGATACCTTCTATTGCCATGAGTGGGTTCCCCTTTCTTTTCGGTTTAAAGTTTCAGATACTGCGTAACAGGTAAGTATTTCTATTATTTTACGAGCAAAAAGTTTCCTAGCTTAGACTTCAACTGATCGGGTGTAAATGGCTTAGTCAGATAACCATTAGCGCCGCTGTTTTTTGCCTCTTCAATTTTTGACTCGCCGCCTTCGGTAGTCACCATAACAATGGGAATGTTGCTTTTTTGTCCGGAACCTCTGAGCGCCTTGACAAAATCTATTCCTGTCATGTTTGGCATGTTCCAGTCACACAATATTAAGTCAATATTATTGGTAGTGGCTTTTTCCAGCCCTTCCCTGCCGTCTCCCGCCTCAACAAATTCATCTACCAGTAACCCGGATTGTTGAATGTTTCTTTGAATAATCTTTCTCATGACTGCAGAATCATCAATTATTAATACTTTCGGCATGTTTATCACCTTCCTTTACATTAAAAGAGTTGTTAATTCCGTTTTTTCCATTTATCCACAGATCAATCTTAGTTCGTTCAAACCGCCACATATTCATTATCTTGAAGGTAGGAATAGCGCCGTCTTTTACTAACTTATATATAGAGCGGGGACTTACCTTCAGATACTCTGCAACCTGTTTTATTGTCATTATTTCGTTCATAATGTATTCTCATAAATAAACTTGAATTATTTTCCCTTCCCATTGCATATCTTGCCTTCCATTAGCATTAGTTATCCTCAATTATCGGCAATATGAATAAATAATTTAGTGTTAAATTAAAGATTTTTTAGAATGCATGTCCTGGTTTTTTGAAATAACTTGATAGTATGGGAATTTCCATTGTATTTATGCGAGTTTTGAGGTGGCACGGATTATTCCCCTCTTGGGAGGGGTTAGGGGTGGGTTCCTTTCCCCGTTCCCCGTTTTCACGAGGACAAGTTTCACGAGGACAAGGATCGTGAAATCTCAGTGAATATTTCAAGAATTACCGAGTTACCCACCCCTCAATCCCCTCCCAAAATGGGACTTTCTAACTTGAATTTTGAAGTGATTATGCTACGTTAGTGTGGAAACCTAGAAAATAAATGTGTTTTTTTGACTTCCGTATTTTAGTGTGTTTGAACGGTGAGGAGTAGATGTAAGAAACTACTTGTTTTGTAAAGAGTGCAGGATGTTTTGGCAAAATTCTGTTAGTGTGTTGTCGCGAGCGCCCATGACGAGGATGCAGTCACCTGTTTGCGCCTGCTCTTTGATTTCAGGGATGATATCGTCTCTTTTTTCGATGAAAAAGGCGTTTCTGCCGCTTTCTTTGACTCGTTTGATAATATCCGCTGAAGAGATATTTTTACTTGCAGTACCACCTGCATAGTATATTTCAGGCATGAAAAGGACATCGCGCGGTGATAAGATGTTAATAAAGGCATTGATGAATTCTTCCTTCATAAAGATTGTAGGACTATAACCATGCGGCTGAAAGATTGCGATGACCCGCTTGCAGCCAAGCTTTGCAGCTTTTATCACAGCCATAACTTTTTCGGGGTTATGGGCGTAGTCATCAACTATCGTTATACCGTCAATTTCTCCAATAATATCCATCCGACGTTGTACACCCTTAAATTTCCTGAGAGCCGCGGCTGTTTTGTCGTCGTTGATGTTTAGAGTTCTGGCAATGGCGATGGCCGCAAGTGCATTCGATACATTATAAATGCCCGGAAGATTTATTTCAAAAGAATGGCTATCGACGTCGAACGTGGACTGGAATGGTTTACAAATAATATTTTTTGCATGTATCATAGCGTTGTTATTTAGCCCATAGGTAATAATGTTCTTATGCTTGAGTTCTATCATTTTCAGACGTGGACAATCGGCATTGATAATGAGTGTTTCTGTGGTGTTTTGTGAAAAACTCACAAACATTCTGGAGATTTCTTCGATGGATTTATGGTCTTTCGAGATGTTGGTGATGACGGCTATGCGCGGGGTATACAGGACAATACTGCCGTCACTCTCGTCTGCCTCTATAGATACAATATCTGACGTGCCCGTCATTGCGTTGCCCAAATGAAAGTTGTCTATATAATTTTTAATACATCCGCCGACTATAACCGTAGGGGATAAGCCTGCGTAATCGAGGATATAACCTGTCATACAACTTACCGTGGTCTTCCCGTTCGTTCCCCCAATGGCAATTCCATACTTACGGTTAAACATCCCGGCGAGTAAGTCTGCACGCTTTATGATATTTTTGCCTAACACACGAGCCTTTTTGATGTCCGGGTTGTCTTCTTCTATGGCGGAAGAAACGACTACTAAATCTGTATTTTCCTGAACACCAGAACCATTCTGGGGGTGTAATGAAATGCCATTTGATAAGAGCTTTGAAAACACGTAAGGGGTAATTTGTTTATCGTAGTTTCTGTCAGAACCACTGACGGTGTGGCCTTGTTCATTGAGTACCTGGGCTATAGCGCTCATACCAATGCCGCCAATGCCGACAAAATGATAAGAAGGTCTTACCTCCGTATTCTTCTTTTGTAGAGACAAACTATGGGAAATTGCAGACATATTTTATAATGGCACAAATTATTCCTCCACCGGGAGGAAACTACACAAGTCCCCTCTTGGGAGGGGATTTAAGGGGTGGGTAAGTCGGTAATTCGTGAAACATTCACTGCGATTTTACTCCCAAAGGACCCACCCCTAACCCCTCCCAAGAGGGGACTTGCCAACTCGATGTCTTTCGAAAAATTTTCAAAACTATACAGGACGGAATTTAAATTGTCAAAATATTTCTACATCATATTCATTCTTGACAAGTCTAACAATTCATTCTAGAATCAAAACGCTTATATTGCTATCGAATATAATTTTGTAATGGGAGGAGAATGTTGGCCACATTAGGCAAGCATATTATTTTGGAAATGTGGGGATGTTGTAAAGATACCATTGACAACGTTGAAGTTGTAAGGGAAATCCTTGTCAAGGCAACAGAGTCTGTTAAGGCAACCCTGGTGGATGTGGTATGTCATAGATTTAGTCCCTATGGTGTGACTGGTGTAGCTATTTTAGCTGAATCGCATATTGCCGTTCATACGTGGCCTGAATATGGATATGCAGCGGCAGATATCTTTATCTGTGGCAGCGCCATCAACCCGCTGAATGCCGCTTCTTATATGACAGAAGCATTCTATGCAAAAGAAACTTCATTCCTGGAACTCAAAAGAGGGGATTTTTTATCAAGAACCCCCCAGTTGGCGGGCCGGTAGGGATAAATCTATTGTATAGGAATTTTCATTTTATTTATGCTGTTCACATGGCATATGCGATGCATAAATCCCCCTTAGAAAAGGGGGCAAGGGGGTTGTAAAATAGCTATGGGAAAACACAACCCCCTGAATCCCCCTTTTCTAAGGGGGACTAACTCGACAATCTTCAAAATATATCTATAGAGACGATTAATAACCATATGGAAAAAGCCCCTGTCAATTGGATAGACGATTATTTCAGCAACTATGAGTTACATAAACACGCCTTTAAGAATGTTGTTTGTCAGGTTCAAACAAAGATACAAAAAATCATAATCGTAGATACCCATAATTACGGAAGATGTCTCATCCTTGATAATGAGTTCCAATCGGCTGAGGCGGATGAATTTATTTATCATGAGGCGCTTGTGCATCCCTCTTTTATTTTGCATCCGTGCATCGAACGTGTGCTTATTATCGGCGGCGGCGAAGGGGCAACTTTGCGAGAAGTGTTGCGTTATAAATCGGTAAAAAGGGTCGTGATGGTTGATATTGACGAGGAAATGATAGCATGCGCCAAAAAGTATCTCCCTTCATTTCACGCAGGCGCATTCGATGATAAGCGTCTGGAACTCGTTATCGAAGACGGCAGAAAATATTTGGAACGAGTAGATGAACAGTATGATGCGGTCATAATAGATGTGAATGACCCTTTGGAAGGCGGCCCTTCATACATGCTTTTTACGGTGGACCTTTATCGGATTGTTGCCAAAAAACTTAAAAAAGATGGAATACTTATCGTGCAGTCTGGCGCAGCGTCAATCACGGAAAATGATGTGTTTACAGGCATTTGCAATACATTGAGTAAGGTATTTAACCACGTGTTTCCTTACGTTACCTACATCCCTTCCTATGCGCTACAGTGGGGCTTTGTCATGGCCACGGGTAATCCCGGCAAGCTGGATATTACGGGTCAAGAGATCGATGACAGGATTGGTTCAAAGATCACCGGCGCACTTCGTTTTTATGACAGTATCACACATCACGCGTTATTTAATCTGCCAAAGTATTTAAGATCAGACATCAAGAAACAAACACGGATAATAAGTGATAAAGACCCTCTGACAGAACATTACCCTGGCATTTCACAACACAAATGAATTGTATAGGAATTTTCATTTCATTTAAGAGGGCTATACGATGTATGGCATAGAGAATCCCCCGTGTAGGACAAGCGTCCCCGCTTGTCATCATAATGTCAGGCGAGGACGCCTGACCTACCATAGGGGGCGAGGGGGTTGTAAAATAGCCCAGAAAAAACACAACCCCCTATATCCCCCTTTGCTAAGGGGGATCAACTTGTCTCCCGTTGTGTAACCTTAAGGCGGACAATACAATTCATTTTCCTTCTGAATTCCGTAATTTATATCAACATCACTTTATTTTTGTATTTTAGAACACTATAGAAAATGTTTGACTTGGATTATAAAACTATTATACTGAGACTTAGTATCAATAAACATCTATATTGTTATTCGGACTTTGGTGTGATTAGGAATAAATAAATGTCTGAAACGGGAACGAGTACGTTTAAGGTTGCTTTGGTGGGAAATCCAAATGTCGGGAAGAGTGTGATATTTGGCTTGTTAACGGGGAAATATGTAACTGTATCAAACTATCCCGGAACTACAGTGGAGGTTTCTAAGGGCATTTGCAAGGGACTGGATGGCAGGATTGAAATTGTTGATACGCCGGGCGCTAATAGTTTAATTCCTCTGTCAGAGGACGAACTCGTGGCGCGGGATATGCTGTTGGAAGAGTATGAAAAGCGCGTTGTTCAGGTTGTGGACGCAAAGAATCTTCGCCGTGGTTTGCTCATTACCACGCAACTCGCCGAGATGGGACTGCCTGTAGTTCTGACGTTGAATATGTGGGATGAACTCCTGGACAGAGGTATGAATATTGACGTGCCGGTATTGCAAGAGACATTAAACATCCCGATTATAAAAACTATTGCTACGCACAGGGTAGGAATAAATGCATTGCTGAGTTCGATATCATTAGCAAAGGTACCCAATCTTCATATCGATTACGGGAACGTAATCGAAGAAGGCATTTTGAAGGTACAGAAAATATTGAACGGTGATACTGTCGTTAATACACGATCACTGGCTATCATGCTTTTATCTGGAGATGAAGCCCTTGAAGAAAAATTGAGGGGTAAACTTCCAAACGGGTCTCTTGATGAATGTCATCGTATCCGTGACAATATTCAAAAACAATTTGGCAATCCACTGAGTTATGTAATCAATATAAAGCGCGCAAATTTTGTGAATGCGCTGGTTGAAAGGGTTTGTACGACCGTTTCCAAAGAAGGGAAAACGCATCCGTTTATCAGAGGTGTGCTTTTTTACTTCCTGGTTCCATTGGCAGCCTTTTTTATTGGATATAAACTCGCTACGTTATCAATGTCCTTAATTTCTTCCAGACTTCAACCAGATAACATGTTGAATTTTATTATACCGATGGCTGTTGGCGGTGTAACGTCAATATGGTTTTCATTATATTTATATTTGAGAGAATACAAGGAAAGAAGCACTATTAGTGAAATATTGGGGCGTATAACAATGCATCCAATAGCGGCATTTCCTATATTGATTACCATTCTATGGGTTGTTTATAAATTAGTGGGGGAATTCGGCGCAGGTACGTGTGTCGATTTTTTTGAAAATAAGGTGTTTGGAAGTTCGTTAACTCCTTCGGGTGGTTTTGATATTTACATCTCTATACCGTTTATCAAGAAAATATACAGCATCACCCACGTAAACTTTCAGGGATTTAATTATTATTGTGGACTGCTTGCACAGAAAATAATAAGTAAAGATTCTATAGTATTTGAATTATTTTTGAATGAACAGTCGGGACTGATACAGGTAGGACTTACCTATGCCATTGCCATTGTTTTCCCAATTGTAGGCTTTTTCTTTCTTGCATTTGGTATTATGGAAGACAGTGGTTATCTTCCGCGTCTCGCTGTTATGGTGGATAAGGTGTTTAAACGTATAGGACTGAACGGGAAGGCCGTGCTTCCGATGGTGTTAGGTCTTGGTTGTGATACCATGGCAACGTTAACAACCCGCATCCTCAATACGAAAAAGGAACGGATTATTGCCACTTTATTGCTTGCATTAGCGATACCATGCTCAGCTCAATTAGGCGTCATTTCAGGCGTACTTGGTAAGATTTCCGGAATGTACTTTGCAATATACGTATTTGTCATTTTTACACAGCTTCTCTTTGTAGGTTATTTGTCGTCTAAGATTTTGCCGGGGGCGCCTTCAGATTTTTTGATGGAGATTCCGCCATTTCGCATGCCAAAATTATCAAATATTTTTATCAAGACATTCTATAGAGTCCATTGGTTTTTAAAAGAGGCTGTACCATTATTTATGCTGGGTACGCTGGCATTATTTGTAGCCACAAAAGTCGGCGTCTTGTCACTTATAGAGAGAATTGGAGCGCCAGTAACAAAAAATTTTCTGGGATTGCCTATCGAAACAACACATGGTTTTATATTAGGATTCTTACGCAGGGATTACGGCGCTGTGAGTATCTTTAAGGTGCTTGAAGAAAAGGGCGGTGATAAGGGTATAAATCCTGAGCAATTGTTAGTTTCGCTGGTTGTGATTACGTTATTCATCCCATGCCTTGCAAATTTTCTGGTGATGATCAAAGAGCAGGGGGCAAAAAATGCATTTTTAATGTTCGCATTTATATTGCCATATTCTGTACTTATCGGTGGTATTTTGAGGGTTATTTTACAGCAGTTTTAACGGATGCAAATACGCGGAAAGGTATTGTCTATTTCAGGTGATGTTGCAGAGGTATGTATTATCAGAGAAAATACAGCATGTGGAAGTTGTTCTACCTGTCTAAAAAAGATGGGTGTAAGAGATATTACAAAAGTAGCTGCTGTTAAGGGAATTCAGATTGGACAAGAAGTTGTTCTTCGTGATAATATAAGCTGGTTGATAAAAAATAGAATTATGCTTGTCGTAGTTGCTTTTGTTTTGGGTATCATATTAACAGAGGTAACATCCACTATCGTATCCTTCGGTACTTACAGAGGGGGAATGGCTTTGCTCGTAGGGGGAATATTAACATTAATAGTGTTAATTGTTTCATGGATCAGGAAGCCGCGATATCTTTTTAGGATAGAGCAAATAGAAGGGGGAAAGACATAACATGACCGAACCGGGTTTAGAAGAAATGCTGGAATTGATATGGACAATGAAAGAAGAGGCGGATAAAGTCGAAAAAGATTTGTTGATCAAAAAAATGAAACTCCCTGGGGCAGAAAATATGTTGAAGACTTTAACTCAGGAAAGCTTTGTTAAAATAACTGATACAAGAGTAGAATTTACCAACAAAGGTATGGCAGATGCGCGATTGATTATCAGGAGACACCGTCTTGCAGAAAGGCTGCTGAATGACGTTTTAGCGGTAAAAGAAGATACCATGGATTCCAGCGCATGCAAGTTTGAGCATTTTCTGGATGAGGAAGTTACAACCAGTATATGTACCTTACTAGGACATCCGGTAAGCTGTCCTCACGGAAAGGCCATACCGCCGGGGGAGTGTTGTGGAAAGGCGAACAAGGAGATAAGACCTGTTGTAATGCCGGTAACGGAACTAAGGTCAGGAGATAGGGCAAAAATATCTTATATAGTAACAAGATACCACGAACGGCTGGACAGACTATCTTCTATGGGTCTCTTACCGGGCGTTCAAATCCGCCTTCATCAAAGGCAGCCAACATACGTTATTCAAATGGGTGAAACACAAATTGCCTTAGACACTGCCATTGCACGGGATATTTACGTACGTCTTGTATAATCTTCGCAAAAACAGCGGTGTTTTTTCCCTTAAGGATAATTTTAAATATACCGTATAACTTTCAACAAGAAAATTACTTTCTCTTCCCTTAGCCATTCTTCTGTGTACATACCTGTTGGTTGATATTTCCTGGCGCAGCAACGCCTCAAGCAAATTAACTTTCTCTTTAAGCCCTTGCAAATGGGGGATGAAGTAAGGCGAACTTAAGTCCGCTTTACAACGTAGTGCAAAAACCTCTTCTTTTTTTGGAAGTTTTTATGAACCACAAGGGACAAAAATAAGTAGGTTTGTCTAAAATTTCTACAAAAGTATAAAAAACACACAATAAATGTTCTCCTTCTGATTATATTTAAAGGCATAGAAAGTTAAATAAATTAGGTAATTGATATTCAAGAGGTTTCAATTGTATATTTCGTAAATATATATACTTATCTCATGAATATTGTGTAGATTGACTTTTCTTATAGTCAACGTTAAATTATGAGGTATATTATTTGCTCAAATTGGGTTAGAAATTAAATACTGATGGTTTGTTAATCTCACAATACGAACGGCGGAGTGCAAGATTATGAAGATTATAAAGATATTATGGATACATCTCCAAATCTTAATCACAAACAAATTTTTCATTTGTAAGGAGACTTAAGTTTATGGATCCTGGTGTACTGATTGGCCTAATACTTGGCGCTGGATTGATCATAGTAGGCATTGTGATGAGCGGAGGGGCGTCCGCTGTGATGGGATATATCGATATTCCATCAATAATGATTGTCGTTGGGGGCACAGTAGCCGCAACACTTGTAAGATACCCAATACCCAGCGTAATAGGTGCAATTGCGGTTGTGAAAAAAAGTATCTTTGTAAAGCTTGGAATTGCCGAAGAAGAAATCAAGCGGCTGATTGATTATTGTAAGATTAGCCGTCGTGAAGGTCTTCTGGGTCTGGAAAAGGAAATCGAAAAAATCAGGGACGTGTTTCTGATCAAGGCGGTAAGGTTGTTAGTAGATGGCACAGACTCAGACAGCCTGAGAAGTATTTTAGGTACGGAAATTGACAACATACGACAAAGGCACTCAGCGGGCAAGGGGATTCTTGAGTTTGCAGGTTTAATGGCTCCCGCCTTCGGTATGATAGGAACTCTGATCGGGCTTGTTGATATGTTGAAAAAGCTTGATGATCCCTCAAAGATTGGGGCGGGCATGGCCGTGGCGCTTATTACTACATTTTATGGTGTTATCATGTCGAATCTGATGTTGCTGCCGATTGCCGGCAGGCTGGACACCTTAAGCAAAAAGGAAGTCTTTTTGAAGGAAATTATTTTGGAAGGAGTTATTTCTATCCAAAAAGGAGATGCTCCCATGGTGACAGAGGATAAACTCAAATCATTCCTGCAGCCAAAGGCAGCCGAAAAAATGTCCGCGAAGCCTGAAAAAGAAGGGAAATAATCATACATGAGTGACGAAGAAAAGGGTTATGAGCCTCCTGCATGGTTACTTACCTACGGTGATATGGTAACGTTGCTTGTCACTTTTTTTGTTATGTTGATTAGTCTTTCCACCATCAATGTGGATAAATATAAGAAGACCATGTCGGAAGTTCAGAAAACTTTTTCGGGCGACGGCGCTGAATTGTTATTGGAAGATGGAGCAAGTCCGGTAGGAAACCTCTTTGAAAAAGATTTAGACGCAATGGAAAGTTTTGAAACGGAAGAGCCGGTTGAAGAATTCATTGAACCCGAAGAAACATACGATTACTTATCAAACTTTATTAAAGAAAGCAAACTGGCCAATTACATAACTATTGTAGACATAAAGATAGGATGTATGTTAGAAATTCCGATGGATTTATGTTTTGAAAGGGGTGAATCCACATTAAAAAGGGAGGCGCACCTGATTTTGGAGAAATTAGGGGCGTCATTAACAATTGTTAGAGGCAAGATCATAATTGACGCCGCTGCTGGAATGGCGGTAAAGTCTGATACCGCAGAAACAGATTTATCTGTTAACAGGGCGGCCAATATATGTGATTTTATAGCAACCAGAGGAAATATTGAACCGCAAAGAATCTCTATATCCGGATATTCTGTCGCCAGCGCAAAGAAAGATAATACCATCGGGATCGTCATACTGAAAAAATGATCCCCGCAATGCTGTCAATCGGAGGTTTTTAGGAAGATGTCCGCAGGGAATCAAAAGAAAAAAAAGTTTTTTGATATAAAGCCCCCCGATATGTTCATGCTATCGTATGCATCGCTTGCGACTTTATTGTTGGCTTTTTTTATAGTCCTGAATACCTTTACCGAGGAAAAGAAGAAGGAGTTTATAGAAGAATTTAGGGAATCAATGAAACGAAGGGAAATATCGTTTGGTTTGGGAGGCATACTCCCGGATAGGCTTGATGACGAGGAAAGAGATACTATCCGCAAGATGAAATATATTTACCCTGACACAAAAAATAAGCCCCTGGAGAGCAGCAGTAAAGGTGTGGACGAAATCAGTCGGGAAGAGGCTCAAATACCTGCGGCTGTAGTTGTTTCCTTTGATGAAAATGCTAGCGCTCTCTTCATGGAAGGAAGGCACTCATTGGACAATTTAATTGATTTAATTGGTGAGAGACCCTGTTCTCTTATGATAGAGGGTCATACGAAGAAAAGTTTTATCCCTTCAAAAGAATATAACAACTGCTGGAAACTTTCTTTGGATCGTGCAAAGGCAGTAGCTGATTATCTCCATGAGAAAGGTGATATTTCATGGAATAGATTGATTACTATCGGATACGGAAATAATAAACCCATGGTGAAAGATATTAAAAATGACAGGTATAACGACCGCGTATCTATAATTATTAACATACTGAGATAACCCGTTCTTCTTTTAGCTTGACAATTCCTCCTGCGTGTGATATTTATTTCCATTCATGAAAATTATTCTAAACTCTTTATTGATTGGATTTCTCGCATACCTTTTTTTACCTTTATTCAATAGTGGCATTGCCGGTGAAAAAGGCAAAGACATAATTATTTATAAAAAAGACATTATTATTCGTTCCGATGAACTTAAGGCAGAGACTAAGAAAGATAAAGGTACAGAAGAATTTAAAACTATCGAAAAACCCATAGAAAAGAAACGAGAAACAGCCGGTCTGGATATCGTTGACAAGTATTTAAAAGAGGGTAGAAAATCTGAAGCAAGAAATGTTCTATCAGATCTATTTATTAACAAAAAAATCCCAGAAAAACAAAAAGAGATAAAGGAACTCTTAGATAAATTAAATGAAGAACTAATCTTTTCATCCTTGCCAACTCCTGATGCCACAATGTATACAGTTCAAGCCGGCGATATCATGGCACGAATTGCCAAACAATTTAACACAAATTATGAACTGATTATAAGAATTAACAACAAATCCCCCACGAGGCTGAATATAGGAGATAAATTAAAGATACTTACGGGAAAGACAAAAATATTGGTTAGTAAAAGCGATTTCACTCTCACTTTGCTGCTAAATGATCATTATGTGAAACAGTATCGTATTGGCACAGGGAAAAATGACAAAACTCCGGTTGGTACGTTTGAAGTAAAAAATAAGATGAAAGAGCCTACGTGGTATTCACCCAATGGTGGTATATTCCCTTATGGACATCCGGAAAATATTCTTGGCACCCGATGGATTGGTTTTAAGGATAAACCAGACCTGTATGGATATGGGATTCATGGTACAACATTACCTGATTCGATTGGTACTGCTTCATCAAATGGTTGTGTCAGAATGTTAAATAGCGACGTGGAAGAACTGTATGATTTCGCAACATTGGATACGGAAATTATTATTCAAAGGTGAAAACTTATGTATAGAAACGAACCTCTCGATAAATACTTGAAAGACGCGGCTGCTGGAACGCCGACACCCGGCGGTGGGAGTGTGGCGGCGCTGGTTGGCGCTTTAGCGACTACGATGTCTTCAATGTCTGCAAACTTTACTGTCGGCAAGGAAAAATTCAAACACTATGATTCGCAGTTGAAGCGAATACTCGGAGAGTGCGAGAAGAGCAGAGAAACTTTATTATCCTTGATGGAGGAGGATATTAAGGTTTATAGCGGGATCACGAATGCGTACGGATTGCCGAAGTCGACCGATGCAGAAAAAAACAAACGGTCGGATGAAATTCAAAAAGCAACCATTACCGCTATGGAAGTACCATTCAAGACGACGATGTGTTGTCTTTATGTATTGGAGCAGACACGAGAATTAGTGGATATTGCAAATCCTAATCTCATCTCTGATGTTGGAGTAGCTGGCTTTTTAGCTGAGGCGGCATTTCAATGCGCAAAATTAAATGTGGATATTAACCTTGCCACGATTAAGAACCAGGGCCTTGTTGAAAAGACACAAAATGAATTGAGCCACGCTGAAGAGAAGGCAAAAACGTTTTTTAAAGAAATACAAGATAAAGTCCAGAAGATAATAAAGGGATAATGCATAATCTATGGAATGGAAAATAAACAAGGGTTCCAAGGGATGCATCCTTTGTAATAGGGAGTTTTGTGAAGAGGAAGAGTATTATTCCGCTCTTTTTGATGAAAATAACACCTTCATACGAAAAGATTATTGTACTTCATGCTGGAGCAAGGATAAAGGAGATGGGCTTTTTTCATTTTGGAAAACGAGACTGCCAAAAAGGGGTAAACCCATTCAAAAATTTGTAAATAACGAAGTATTTTTGGATATGTTTATCAGATTAGAGGGGAAAACCGAACTAAATCAAAGAAATCTGCGATATGTGCTGTCACTCTATCTTATACGGAAAAAAATATTTAAATTGAAATCGTTTCAAAGGGAAAACGGAGAAGAGTTTATTATATTATACTATCCTAAAGAAGAGAGAGAATTCAATGTATTCAATCCAAATTTAAAAGAAGAAGAAATTGAGTCTATTACAACTGAAATGAACCAACTCCTGAACTATCCATATCTGGAACATGAGGCCTCGACTTTATAATGATAATAGTTTTGTTTTTCAATTATTTTGGATAAACGAGTCGTCCTATAGCTGATAATAATGCAGCCGACCGAATAAAAAATAATGATGGGGGTTAAGATATCTAAGAAAGGGACAACTATGTGCAAATCATACTCGGTAATTAATCCGATAAAATTTGTCGCAAAAAAGTTTCTTGTGAAAAGGAATATATAAAGTGCAGTGGTGATAACCTTGCTTGCCGATAGATAACTACAATAAACATAGGCGAAAACAAGGCTTGAACACAGTTTTATTACATCATTAATACTATTTAAAATAAAAGATATAGAATTGTTTTCAATGAATAATACTTCTAACCCTATGGATAATACATATTTTGAAAAAAGATACGACCCAAACCCCGCCAGGATACCTAAAAATAATATACCTTTTGTCCATTGGATATAATTCTTTACCTGCCTGACGGATTCTAAATGCACCAGGGGAAGTATTGAGACAATCCCTGTCTTTCTCATATAGTTTTTTAGTTGTCCCAAAGCCTGTAAATATCCATCTCCCAACGCTTCACGTCTGTCATAAGGTACACTTAGTGCCTTTTTCCTAGCGTCCGCAGATATAAAGAAAATATATGCGATAGCAAATACTATAGCCGTTATCATATCGCCATACATGTCAGGTATGCTCGGCGCGTGAATATCATACCTTGCATAGGCATTTCCTGATTGCAGGATATTAAAAAAGATGAGTGCATTAATAATATATTCAGTGGCAAATCTGCAGTGGACGCCAAGAAATATTAGCAATGTGCATATTTTTAGCGAATTTAGCATATAATCGGCATTGTTTCGTGCAGAAAAACCTACCCACAAAAAAACAATAATAGAATATCTTCATATATCGGATAAATTTGAGAAAACTTTAGGAAAATCCAGGCCACGATTGGAATAATTATGTGCGGTATATACCGGGCGGGCAGGGAAGCGTATCGTTATAAATTATTTTCTAAAAAGAAAATGCTTATTGAATTTTCGCAGCACAGCGCATTCCTATATTGCGATACCCTGTGTTAACTCAATAAGCATTAAATAAAACGGTACTACTTGGTTTTCTGTTCAATCTGTGATTTCAAATATTTTTCATCGGTTAAGATTTATCCCTAATAATTATTGGGAAACTGGGGCAGATGCACTTTTAGTTGTGTTAAAGTTACAGGTTTCGCAGTCTACGGCAATTCCTCTCTTCTTCCTTTCTTTTAACGCCGACCGAAGTTGAACTACCTGCGATGTGTTAACGTTTTTTTCTCTTTGTAACTCTAACAACCGGATACGAAACTGCCTTGTCGTTTTAATGCTTGGACATCTGGTTTTTTGAATACCTACGGGACAGACACCTACTATTTTTTTCTTGTTTATTTTCTTTGCCATAGTGAAGCTCCTTCCTATTTTCTTGGTTTAAGTGTAAGACTAACTATCAATTTCCTTAATTAAATCAGGAACCATGATTTTCAGGGTTTCTTTTGCAGCTGATTGTTCTGCTTCTTTCTTACTTTTGCCCCATCCTTTCCCATATTCATTACATTTTATTGAAACAATTACTTCAAACGATTTCCCATGATCAGGACCAACTTGTTGTAAAACCCGATAATTAGGTGTAATACCATATTCCTTTTGACTGTAGTGTTGAAGAATAGATTTGTAATTTTTGTCGTGCTGGTTTTTGCAAACGAGTTCAATTTCCTTTTTTAAATGTTTTATGGTAAAATTATAAGCGGCTTCTATACCGCCATCTAAATATATTGCGGCGATAACGGCTTCAAATACGTTGGCAAGTAAGGATTTTGGTAAGTAATTCCGGTCATTCAAACCCTTGCCTACCAAAAGAAAATCTTTTAAATGTGCCTCTACACTAACAGTGGCAAGTGTGGTTTGACTCACCACAACAGATTTTATCTTTGTTAATTCCCCCTCACTACACTGCGGCATGGTTTTATAAAGATAGTCTGAAATAATCATCCCCAATACCGCATCTCCCAAAAATTCTAATCGTTCGTTAGAAAAATTATTTTCCAATCTGCAGGAGGTATGGGTTAGCGCTTTTTCAAGCATGACGGGATCATGGAATGAATATCCTAACGCTAATTGACACTCACTAAGTTTTTCCGGGTTTAAATGATTATTCGTTTGGAGTATCATTTTTTTGAAACTTTTTTTCCTTGAAAAGCATCGATTCTTCTATGGCAGTGTATTTTGTCGCAGCATTGATAAGCTCAATAGCAGTGCTGCGTCTGAATGAAACAACTTCCACCCTACAACCATGTGCTTTTAACATTTCTACAAGCGGTACGAAATCCCCGTCACCGCTTACCAGCACTACGGTATCCAGTTTTGGTGCAATCGCTATAGAATCGATTGCAATACCCATGTCCCAGTCGCCTTTTGCTGTACCGTCAGGTCTTAGTCTAAGCTCCTTTGATTTTATTTCATACCCTAAGCGGCTCAATGCATCAGTAAAGCTGGATTGGTCTACGTCAGGTTTTTGTACCACATATGCAATAGCGCGAATAAGATTTCTGTCGCCTACAACTTCTAACAGGAGTTTACTATAGTCAATCTTTGATTGGTGTAACGCCTTTGCCGAATAAAACATATTTTGGACATCAACAAATACCCCTATCCTTTGTTGAGATCCTCTGATTCGTCCACCTACCATGTATATCTTCCTTTCTAATATAGACTTAATATTATGAAGATGCTGTATAAGTACCTAATTGAAAAAATTTTAATATGAATAACTTTGCGAAAATTAGGTAGGTAAAATAAAAATACTATAATAAATTCAAAGAGCATAAAGCATGCAAGACGGGTTACGTCATAACATACCTTTTTACAAAATATTAGAGCAACACAAATTTATATTTGAAATTTATTTTAACAGCCTTTTGCGGACAGTCAATTAAAAAACTGAAATAACTTAATTTTATTGACTCTTATATCAAATTCTGATAAATTTACTCTAATAAATATATAAATCTAACTGCTTTGTTGACAATAACTAAACATAAAATTAAAAAAATTGGAATTAACTAAAACTCGCCATGGACATAGACTATTTGAGAAAGGAAATTGATACACTGGATTCTAAAATAGTAGATTTACTCAATGAAAGAGCCAAAATCGTATTGAAAATTGGTGAGATAAAGAAACAAAACCAGGCGCAAATCTATGTCCCAAACAGAGAGCAAGAGGTATATTCACGTATTAAGTCACAAAATAAAGGCCCGCTGACGGACGAATGTCTCGTCTCTATATACCGGGAATTGATGGCAGTCTCCCTGGTATTGGAAAAGGCCATCAAGGTATCCTACTTGGGGCCTGAAGGAACTTTTAGTTATTTTGCCGCTAAACAAAAGTTTGGGTCGTCTGTTGAATACGTTCCGGCACGGGGCATTGACGATGTGTTCAGAGATGTAGCAGGGGGGAGAAGCGATTACGGAATTGTACCGGTTGAAAATTCAACAGAAGGCGGTATAAGAGAAACATTGAACATGTTTGTGGAGTTTGATATAAAAGTATGCGCTGAGATTATTTTGCCAATTCACCACAACTTAATGGCAAATTGCACAAAAGAGGAGATCAAAAAAGTATATTCAAAACCACAGATTTTGTCTCAATGCAAAAATTGGCTGGCAAATAATCTTTCTCACGCTGAACTTATAGAGGTCAGCAGCAGCGCCGAAGCTGCTCGTATTGTTAGGGACGCTTCAAAATCAGGGAAAGAAGGTCCATATTATGCGGTAATAGCAAATGCGGAAATAGCGCACATGTATGGATTGAATGTCCTTTTTAAGAACATCGAAGATAACCCAAACAACATAACGAGGTTTTTTGTGCTGAGCAAAGATTACGGCGAGCCGAGCGGGAGAGACAGGACTGCAGTAATGTGCTATATAAAAAATCGAACTGGCGCATTATTGGAGATACTGGAGCCTTTTAAAACGTATAATATCAATCTCACAAATATCGAGTCATTGCCTACCAGAAAAAAAACGTGGGAATATTGTTTTTATCTGGATTTTGAAGGTCATACATCGAATGAAACCATTCAGAAAGCCCTCAAAGAGGTATCTAAAAAATGTTTTGATATGAAGATTCTTGGATCGTTTCCAAAGTGTGATTAAGAGGACATAATTCGAAAATAATGGAAAAAAAAACTTTTATTGTGGGGAATTGGAAGATGAACCTCACGCTTGCGGAAGGAGTGGAGTTTGCCAGATCGTTAAGAAATAATTTACAGAATAAAAAAGAAATTATTTCCGGCATTTGTCCGCCATTTACATTCCTGAAAGAAATTTGCATGATATTAGAAGGCAGCAACATTTGTGTGGGAGCGCAGAATATTCATAGTGAAATAAATGGCGCATATACGGGTGAAATTTCTGCATCGATGGTAAAGGAAGCGGGCTGTACGCATGTGCTGATTGGACACTCGGAACGACGGCATCTCTTTGGTGAAATTGACTCGTTTATTAATGCAAAAATGAAGACAGCGCTATCTGTCAATTTAAGACCAATTTTTTGTATCGGAGAAACATTAAATGAAAGGGAGGAAAGAAGGACAAAAGATGTAGTAAAAAACCAATTAAAAAACGGTTTGCTGGGAATCGATAAGAATCATATGGAAGAACTTGTGATTGCCTATGAGCCTGTTTGGGCTATTGGCACAGGGAAAACAGCTTCTCCTGAGCAGGCCAACGAAGTTCATTCGTTCATCAGAGGCTTTTTGACAAATGAGTATGGGAAAGACATTGCCAATAGTGTGTATATTCAATATGGGGGGAGCGTTAAACCAGAAAATACAAAAGAGTTGATAGCACAGCCAGAGATCGATGGGCTTCTCGTGGGTGGAGCAAGTATTAAGTTAGAATCTTTTTTAAAAATAATTGATGCTGCATCAATTCAGTAATGTTTTAGCAAGTGGATTTTTAATATTGGGAGAGTTACATGGTAAAGGCTGAAAAGGCATTTAAGTGGGGAATTGCAATCATTGTTATCTTTGGAAT
>Ga0209212_1003727_pt1 | contig 19672 bp, 14 predicted proteins | sample RifGroC2_FD_183996 | JGI IMG/M metagenome (GOLD analysis project Ga0209212, IMG submission 183996) | Groundwater microbial communities from Rifle, Colorado, USA - Groundwater C2 (SPAdes) (version 2) | ecosystem: Environmental > Aquatic > Deep subsurface > Groundwater | place: Rifle, Colorado... | reverse complement strand
TGCTGTCATCGCGGTGACACGCTGGCGCGAAGACAGCACCTGCGACAATTGGGGTACATTCTGCTACCTGCGCGACGCGGCGAGCGGGGAGTTCTGGTCGACGGCGTATCAGCCGACGCTCAAACGGCCGGACACCTACGAAGCGATCTTCTCGGGCGCTAGAGCGGAGTTCCGCCGCCGCGACCACGACTTCGACACGCATACGGAGATCGCCGTCTCTCCTGAGGATGATATCGAACTGCGCAGGATCACGATCACCAACCGCGGCAGGACGCGCAGAGTGATCGACGTTACGAGTTACGCGGAGGTCGTCCTTGCACCGCCTGCCGCGGACGCGTTGCATCCGGCTTTCGGCAACCTCTTCGTCCAGACGGAGATCCTCCCCCAACGCCAGGCGATCCTCTGCACCCGCCGGCCCCGCTCCCTCAATGAGCCGGTGCCCTGGATGTTGCACCTGATGGCCGTGCACGGGGCGGACAGCGTGGACGTTTCCTGCGAGACCGACCGGATGCGGTTCATCGGCCGCGGAAACACGGTCGCCGATCCGCAAGCAATGAGAGGACCCGCCGCGCTCTCGGGCAGCCAGGGCTCCGTGCTTGATCCGATTGTCGCGATCCGGCACCGGATCATGCTCGATCCGGAAGAATCGGCGACGATCGATATCGTCTCCGGCGTCTGCGAAACCCGCGCCGCAGCTTTACACCTTGTCGGGAAATACCAGGATCGGCGCCTTGCGGACCGCGCCTTCGACCTGGCGAGTACACACGGACAGGTGGTCCTGCAACAGCTCAATGCAACGGAGGCCGACGCTCAACTCTATGGACACCTGGCCGGCAACGTCATCTATGCCAATTCCTCTCTGCGCGCCGACGCGAGCGTTCTCGTCAAGAACCGCCGCGGGCAATCCGGCCTGTGGGGCTATTCCATTTCCGGCGATTTGCCGATCGTGCTGGTGCAGATCGCAGATCCGGTGAACATCGACCTGGTGCGACAACTCGTGCAGGCCCACGCGTACTGGCGTCTCAAGGGACTGGCGGTGGATCTGGTGATCTGGAACGAAGATCGCGCCGGTTATCGGCAACTACTCCAGGAACAAATCATGGGGTTAATTGCCGCAGGCATCGAAGCCAACGTGAGCGATCGACCGGGCGGCATCTTTTTGAGGCTCGCGGACCAGATATCGGAAGAGGACCGCGTTCTGCTCCAAACAGTCGCCCGCGCCATCATCACTGACAGCCGGGGAACCCTGGTGGAGCAGATCACTCGTCGAAGTCTGGCGGAAGTGACCGTGCCGCTCCTTTCCCCGACCCGAACCCCTCGCTCCGAACCCCCGGCAATCGCCGCGTTGCCTCGCCTTGATCTGACGTTCTTCAACGGGATGGGCGGATTCACCACGGATGGACGCGAGTATGTCATGACGACGACGCACGAGCAGGTGACGCCGGCTCCCTGGGTAAACGTCTTGGCAAACCCTTTTTTCGGGACCGTCATTTCAGAGAGCGGGTCCGCCTATACCTGGAGCGAGAATGCCCATGAGTTCCGCCTCACTCCCTGGGGGAATGATCCGGTGAGCGATTCGAGCGGAGAGGCATTTTACCTCCGTGATGAAGAGCGCGGCCACTTCTGGTCCCCCGCGCCGCTTCCCAGCCGCGGGGCGACTCCTTACGTCACCCGCCACGGCTTCGGCTACAGCGTCTTCGAGCACAGGGAACGCGGCATCCGCTCAGAGATGTGGGTCTACGTGGCACTGGATGCAGCGATCAAGTTCACGGTGCTGAAAGTGCGAAACGAGTCCGGCAGGTCGCGCCGGCTCTCAGTCACCGGTTACGTGGAATGGGTGCTGGGAGATCTGCGGCCTAAAACGGCAATGCAAGTGATCACCGAGATCGACCCCAAAACCGGCGCGATCTTCGCTCGGAACCCCTATAACCCGGAGTTCACCGACCGAACGGCCTTCTTCGACACAGGCGAGACGACGCGGACCGTGACCGGCGACCGGACCGAGTTCCTCGGCCGCAACGGCACCCTTCATGAACCGGCTGCGATGACCCGCAGCCGGCTCTCCGGCAGGGTGGGGGCTGGCCTGGACCCCTGCGCCGCTATCCAGGTCCCCTTCGATCTTGGGGACGGGCAGGAGCGGGAGATCATCTTCAGGCTCGGCGCTGGGAGAAACTCCGATGACGCAGGCAACCTCGTGCGCCGCTTCCGGGGAGCCGTTGCCGCGCGCGGGTCGCTTGAAAAGGTCTGGCAGTACTGGACTCACACCCTCGGCGCAGTGCAGGTGGAAACGCCGGACCAGTCCGTCAACATGCTGGCCAACGGCTGGCTTCTCTACCAGACACTGGCATGCCGTCTCTGGGCACGGAGTGGTTACTACCAGTCCGGGGGCGCATTCGGTTTCCGTGACCAGTTGCAGGACGTGATGGCGCTCATTCATACCGAACCCGGGCTCATGCGCGAGCACCTCCTCCTCTGCGCGGCCCATCAGTTCAAGGAGGGAGATGTCCAGCATTGGTGGCATCCCCCGACGGGACGCGGCGTGCGAACACACTGTTCCGACGATCTTCTCTGGCTGCCCCTGGCCGCGTGCCGCTACGTTCTTACTACCGGAGACACCGGGGTGCTGGATGAAACGGTCCGCTTCATCGAGGGCCGCCCGGTAAAACCGGACGAGGACTCCTATTACGATCTTCCCCGCGCGTCCGGAGAAGCGGCAAGCCTGTACGATCACTGTGTGCGGGCCATTCTGAGGGGCCTCAGCCGAGGCGAGCACGGCTTGCCGCTCATCGGGTCGGGTGATTGGAACGACGGCATGAACCTGGTGGGCGAGCACGGCAAGGGGGAAAGCGTATGGCTCGGATTCTTCCTGTATGAAGTGCTTGAGCGGTTTTCAGAGATCGCGCGTTTGCATGACGATCCGTCATTCGCCGAACGCTGCCAGAAAGAAGCCGATCATCTGCGTAAGAATATCGAGAAGCATGGCTGGGACGGCGAGTGGTATTGCCGCGCTTTTTTTGACGACGGCTCTCCGCTTGGTTCGGCAAGTAATCCTGAATGCCGTATCGATTCCATTGCGCAAAGCTGGTCTGTTCTCTCCGGCGCCGGTGATGCCGATCGCTCCCGCAGGGCAATGGCAGCGGTGGACAGATATCTTGTCCGCCGGGCGCATGGCCTGATCCAGCTCCTGGACCCGCCCTTCGACAAATCCGATATGGATCCAGGTTATATAAAGGGATACGTTCCCGGAGTACGGGAGAACGGAGGGCAGTATACCCACGCGGCGGTCTGGACTGCGATGGCCTTTGCCGCATTGGGCGACAGCTGCCGCGCGTGGGACCTTCTTGCGATGATCAATCCAATAAACCATGGGAGATCGCCTGAAGAGATAGCGATCTACAAAGGAGAACCCTACGTTGCCGCTGCCGACGTGTATGCTGTCTCGCCCCACGTCGGCCGGGGTGGCTGGACATGGTACACGGGATCGGCCGGGTGGATGTACCGGCTTATCGTGGAATCACTTTTGGGGCTTCGGCTTGAAACAGACAAGCTGCGCTTCGATCCGTGCCTGCCCACGGTGTGGGATTCTTTCATGGTGCACTACCGGCACCGGGAGACCCTCTACCATATCACCGTCCGGCAAACGCGCGACAACAGCACGGAAAGCGTGATTGTCGATGGCGTTGAGCAGAGCAACAAGACTATATCCCTTGTAGACGACCGTCGGGAGCACGCGGTTGAGGTGAGAATGCAAAGAGGTGACTGACAGCATCAGCGTTTCTTCGAAGATGGCTTCTGCTGCATATGGTCCGGGAGTCAGGGGTTCTGTTTCTTATCAATGGTCTTTTGCGTCGTTTCGACCACAGGGAATCCATGCTTCCGATCATTACTAAGATGGTCATTAGTAGAGCCTCATAGAAAATATTCCGTCATTCCGGGCTTGACCCGGAATCCAGAGTTTTGGCATTGTTTCTGCATTCCCGCTTTCGCGGGAATGACGAACTATGTGGCATTACTACCGCATGTCTTAGTAAGCTGGTCCTCGACGATCTGATAGCAAAAGCAGGCTCTGAAAGGTATATCTTATCCTGCGTTCGCACCAATGGAGGAACAAAAAAACGGCCGCCTTTCGGCGGCCGGATCTGTGTACCCACCTGGCTGCGCTTGTTGACTAATTGCTTTTGTCGGCCAACGCCTTGTCTGCCGACCAGGTACCTCCGCCTCTGATGATCAGCGCAACGGCCATGGCAATCACGAGAAGATGATACTCGAAGCCCTCCCCGGCCTGGCTCCCGGACCAGTTCATGAAAAACCCATGCTTGGCGTGCAGCATCGGCACTGCCACGAGCATGACGCTCATAATCCCCAGAGCCGCTACACGCGTGAATAATCCTGCCAGCAGTCCGAGTGCTCCGAAGAACTCGGCAATGATCGCCAGAAACGCGAACATCGCGGGTATCTCCAACTGGCCCGTGAAGAATCCCATTGTTCCGCTGAATCCATGCCCCCCGAACCATCCCAGCAGTTTCTGGGCGCCGTGCGGGAAGAATACGAGCCCCAGCATGACCCGCAGCACCAGGGCGGCCCTGTCATCCTTTGTTGCGATCAATTTTTTGAACATAGACGCCTCCCGCTTTTTCCCAGCCTATTTAGCATGGGTGCCGTCACAATAAGGCGGGTTTTTGGTCCGCCTGCAAGTGCACAACGCAACCTTTTTCGCTGGCGCGATATCGAAGGCAACCGGTTCCTTCCCGGTCCCCTTATGCGCGCCGTCGCAAAAGGGCTCGGTCCCCGTCTTGCCACAGCTGCACCAATGGTAGGTGCCCGGCTCCAATGTAGTAATAAAGGGCAGATTACTCGGCATGGCTTTCCTCCTCCTCCTGAAAGAATCGACTATGGTCACGGCCTCATGGCCGATCATCTGCGAGTCATTATCATCCTATAGAGGGACATATCAGTCCGTTTTTAACCCCACTTTCTTGCACAGCCTGCCGAGTTCTTCCTGCTCAGCCCTGGTCAGCGCGCTCATTTCGCTCACGATGCGCGCTACATGCCTGGAAAAGAAGGGCTTGATCAGATTCTTCCCCTTTGCCGTCAGCCGGACGAAATAATGCCGCCGGTCCTGCTCGTCCTTGACCCGTTCCACCAGTCCCCGTTTCTCGAGATTATCGACCACCATCGTAATGTTCCCGCTGCTTTTGAGTATCTTTCTGCCCAGATCCTTTTGATGCATCGGGCCGAGATGAAGCAGAGATTCCATCACACCGAACTGGCTGACTGTCAGATGGAGGGAATCGAGATGCGCCTCCACCCGGCTGGATACTGAGTCAGCAGCCCGCACGAGCTTGATAAAAGCATTCAGCGCCCGGATCTCCTCTTTTGTTCCCTGATATTTGGTTCCCATAATGACGTACTTGATTTAATATTAATTAGTTTAATATTGAATTAATTATACCAAAAAAAGAGCCCCTGTCAAGAGTCTTTTTAGTGCTAATGAGAACCAGATATTTACATCGTTACTGAGGGTGGGGGTCACTATCCAGCCAAAATGCTAATTTCCTCCCAATGAAGAATAACAAATATTACAGAAATAATTATAAAAACAGAGCCGCCAATCTGAAGCTGTTTAGCTGTCAATACTGGATAAATGTTCCTCAAAAAAGACGGCAGGATCAACCTGTTGAGATTATATAAATAAGAAAGAGCATGGCTAGATACGATATGAACTAAACCAAAAGCAAAAAGACCGACAATAACTTTAACCACTCCCAACCTAGGCTCAGCAACACCCAAACCATCCATCTTTACTTCAAACAAAATACTAGGCACAACAATCAACAACAGAAAACATAATTCTAAGTAGTCCCTCCTAGTTAATTCTTGGAAGTCATCATCCCAATTATTTTGCATACGATCTCATCACTCATTCAATGAAAGAAACTCAATCAATTGACCATAACATGCCAGATTGAAGGACAATTGCCTCTTTGCAAATAAACTCTATACTAACATCAACCATCATAGCAATAAAAAAACACCTCTCTCGATGGGGTTGTCACTTACTTCTGGATCAAGACAGAAAAGCAACAATGGAAGAGAACGAGCGCGATGCGTGCCTCATGGTCCCGAGGACCTTGACCCCCGAGATCTCCTCGATGACCGCGGGGCTGGTCTTTTCGGCCAGGCCAGGTCTCCGATCATCAGCGTAGTTGATGACAATGCCGGCAATGGCAAGACCCCGATCCTTCAGAGCCTTCACCGTGAGCAGCGTGTGATTGATCGTGCCCAGAGACGGCCGCGCCACGATCAGCACCGGAAGTCCCATCTCCTGTGCCAGGTCGAGAAAGGAATATCCAGGCGCTATCGGGACCATGATGCCGCCTGCGCCCTCAACGATCATGTATTCATGCCTGCTCGCGAGCGTTTGGAAAGCGTTCTGGATGTCCCTGGGGTCGATACGCAGCCCCTCCATCGCTGCAGCAACTAAAAGCGCCAGGGGTTTGCGCATCCGCACCGGGTTCACCAACTCGAGGGAGTCCGTCACACCCGCGGCCTTAATGAGCCGTTTGGCGTCCCGGGGGACCAGTTTCCCTGCCCGCGCAGCACAGCCCGTCTCAGCCGGCTTCATCACACCTACGTCCACACCGTCCTGCCTGAGCTGTTCGGCGATACCGGCAGCAACATAGGTCTTGCCCACACCCGTGTCGGTCCCGGTTATGAATATTCCCTTTTTCACGGTTAAACCCAAACCAAACACGCCACCCCCGCTCCGTTACCAGTTACTACTGGATGCGGGTCCCGCACCTTTGCCACTAGTAGTGGACGCGGGACTCTCGAAACGGAGACGGAGGAAGGCACGAAGACGCAAAGTAATTCGCAAATAAAACTGTTCCCGCAAAGTTCGCAAAAAAGCCCGTCATTTTGAGCTATAAACAAAACAGAATCCCAAGACTCCCTTTGCGTCCTTTGCGAGCTTTGCGAGAGACGCTCTAGATTTATTTGCTTCACTGGGCTTAGGTTAAACCTTTTCTTCTGTGTGCCTTTGCGGTTTCGTGGCGGAACGTGTTTTCAATTAGCTTCAGATGCAGTTCAGATGATCCTGCTGTCCAGGTTGAACAGCTACCTTTTCACGTTCTGCATGAGCGACAGCCGGTAGACGAATTCAGCGATCTCCTCGGAATCCGAGAACCTCCCCAGGGCATTCTCAGCCAGTACCCGCTTCCTTATATCCCCGGACGCGGTTTCGCCCATTTCCGTGGAAAGGTAGCCCGGCAGCACGGCATTCACCCGGATATTGGCCTTGCCCAGCTCCTTCGCTGTTGCCCTGGTCAGGCCGATAAGACCGGCCTTGGATGAGGCATAGTTCGACTGCCCTTCCCTGCCCTGCAGCCCGACAATGGATGCGATGTTGATGATGTGGCCGCTGCGCTGCTTCAGCATGAACCGTGCAGCAGATTTCGTACAGAGAAAAGGACCCTTCAGGTTCGTGTCCATGACCTCGTCCCATTCCTCTTCGCTCATACGCAGCAGCAGCCGGTCTCGCGTAAGACCCGCATTGTTCACGAGCAGATCGATCCTGCTCCAGCGTTCAGCGGCCTCACGGACCATGGCCTCCACTTCGGCGGCATTCCGCACATCCGCCTGGATCGCCGCAGCCTCGCCGCCGGCCGCGGTGACCTCGGTGCAGACAGCAGCGGCATCGCTTTGCCGGGTCAGATAGTTCACGACGACACTGCAGCCAGCTCTCCCGAATCTCAGGGCCAGCGTCCTGCCCAGGCCCCGGGAACCGCCGGTCACAATGACCACGCTCCTGTGTTCGCGCTGTTCCGTCATCAGCTACAGCAGCCCTTCCTGTTTCAGCATGCCGACTGCTGCTGCGGCACGGTCAAGGTCCTCCGGCGAATGAGTGGCCATGATAGTCATTCTGATCCGCGCTGTTCCCTCCGGCACCGTGGGCGGCCGTACAGCCAGAGCGAACATACCTTTATCCATCAGGCTTTGGCCGGCAAGCAGCGCCTTTTCACTGTCTCCAATGATGATAGGAATGATGGGCGTTTCCGACGCGGCAACATCGACGCCCTGAGCCATCAGCACAACAACGAAACGATGCACATTTTTCCTGAGCTGCTCCCGCCGCCAGGGCTCCTGCTCCAGTACCCTGAGCGCGGCAAGGGAGGCTGCGCAAACAGCCGGCGGCAGGGCCGTGCTGAAAATAAGGCTCCGCGCCTTGTTCAGAATATAGGTTATCATATCCCGGTCGCCTGCTATATAAGCGCCAAAAGAACCGAGGGCCTTGCCCAACGTGCCCATCTGCACAGGCACCCGGCCGGAAACACCGAAGTGCTCCGCCGTTCCCCTTCCACTGTCGCCCAGCACTCCTGTTGCGTGGGCGTCATCCACCATGAGCAGTGCGCCGTACTTTTCGGCCAGCGTGCACAGGTCGGGCAGCGGGGCAATGTCGCCTTCCATGCTGAACACACCGTCCGTCACGATGAGCCTGCGCCGGGCCCGGGCCGTCTTCTTCAACAGGCTCTCGACGTGGTTCATGTCACCATGGCTGTATACATGCACCTCAGCCCTGCTCAAGCGGCACCCGTCGATGATGCTAGCATGGTTCAGACCGTCGCTCAGGATGGCATCGCCTTCCGAGGCCAGGGCGGGGATGATGCCCGTATTGGCAGCATATCCGGAATTGAACAGCAGCGCGGCCTCGGTCCCCTTGAACCGTGCTAATGTCTGTTCGAGCTCTTCGTGGAGCGGGCTCGAGCCTGAGACAAGGCGCGATGCGCCGGCGCCGAAACCGTAGCGGTCCATGGCTGCCCTGGCCGCGTCCTGGAGGTCCTGATGTCCCGCAAGACCGAGATAATCGTTCGAACACAGCAGCAGCACGCTCCTGCCGTCAACGGTGATCCATGGACCATTGCCCGATCCAACGGTTCGCAGGTGCCGAAGCAGATGCTGCTGCTTCAGATCGGACAATTCCCGTGAAAATGGAATGATGAGATCAGCCACGGGCAGCGGGACCTGCCTTTACGCGGATTTTCCCTGAGCCTTGCTTCTCCGGCCGGTTGCCTAGGTCCACTACAGCAGCGGCGCATTGCGAGTCACGCTGCATTGGTGTTGTCGGACACGAGATGTTATTGTCTTTATAATGATGCACAGTGCCTGTTTCCGTGATCAGGACCGCTTGTTTCTCAAGAAACCGCACCAGCTCAGCAAGGTCCGTCAATGCCGAACGCACAAAAAAAACCCTCCCGCCTGAGGGGTCGCCCTGCTGCTTCATACACGAGATGCGGACATACCCCGTGGCCAGAGAGGAAACATAGCCCGCGAGATACTCAGGTTCATCGGACCAGCACAACTCGGCCACAACGCCCGGACCATGAGCGACCTTGGTGGCCAGGGCCAAAGCCTCGCGGGTCCGGAAATGGGTCAGCCCCGCGGTTGTCAGCAGCCCGTCGATCCTCACGGCAGCCTCGGGGCTCCAGTCGAACCGGGAGGCCCGCACGCCCCGTGCATGATCAGGTTCAAGGCGTGCCCCGGTTGCAGCATCCATGATCATGGCGCCGCGCATGTTCCCCCCTGAGGGAGAAGGGCCCCTGCTTATCTCCCTGACCGCTGCTTCGACTGCGATGGAGGATACCCCCGCCTGCTGCAGCACAGCAGCAGCAGTTGAACGGCCATTGAGCGCATGAGGGACGGCGACCATCACAACATCAAGCGCCCTCATGTGCCTGATCGATCCACCATCGATCCTTTCCACGGACACAACGATGTGATCGGGCTGCAGGCTCCGGCTCCTGGCGCGGGTGGTCATCTGCGTCATCACATGATCCAGTTCTTGTGGAAGAATGATGCGCTCCGCACCGGATACATGACGGCCTCCAGCAGAGGCCCGCATGCGAACACTGTAAAAATCATGTTTTTGCAGTTTTGAAATTCCCAATTTTCAATTGCGGCCGAAGGCCGCGCTATGCATGGTCGATATTCAAACCCAGGTCATCGAGCATTTCAAGATCATCCTCAGGCCTGAGTCCCGTGGTGGTGAGATAGTTGCCGATCATGAACCCGTCTGCTCCGGCCATGAAGATCATGGGATGCAGGCTCCTGAGCGCCGCTCCCCGACCGGCGCAGACGCGAATTTCCTTCTCAGGCAGGATCAGGCGGAAAAGCGCTATCGAATGCAGCGCTTCAAGGGGCTGCAATAAAGCGGCTTCCTGCAGGGGCGTGCCCGCGATAGGCATCAAAAAATTGATCGGTACGGAGTCCACATCCAGTTCTCTGAGGTCCAGGGCCATATCGATCCGGTCTTCCAGTGTCTCGCCCATACCGAAAATGCCTCCACTGCAGGTGGAAAGCCCGAGGGAACGGGCTTCGTTCAGCACCCCAACGCGCTCATCGAAGGTGTGCGTTGTACAGATGTTCGGAAAGAACCGGCGCGACGTCTCGATGTTATGATGATAGCGATGCAGTCCCGCGTCCCTGAGGAACGAGAGCTGTTCCTTCGTCAGCGTCCCAAGGGTCGCACAGGGAAGCAAACCCACCTCAGTTATCCGCCTGATGCCTTCAGCGATCTTATCGAGATCTTCCTGCGTGTCGATGCCGCGGCCGCTCGTGACGATGCAGAAACGCTTTGCCCTGTTCTTCTTCGCCCCGGCGACGGCGCGGGCCATCTGTTCCACGTCGATCAGCGGATAGACCGGCGCATCCGTGGCATGATGCGCGGACTGGGCGCAGAACCGGCAGTCCTCGGAGCAGGCGCCGGATTTTGCATTCACAATGGAACAAATATCGACCCTGCCGCCCCGGAAGCGTTCGCGCACCCTTCCCGCAACTGCAAGCAGGTCTCCCAAATCAGGTCCAGTAACACTGACAAGATCACGCGCTCCGGCACGATCAAGCCCGGGACCGCTCACTACCCGTTCAAGAACTTCCTGCATTTTCCGTTGCATGCCATTCCTCCAAGCCTTTCTTGTACCCCATGGGCACCTGATTGTCAACCAAATTAATTCCCGATGGTTTACAATGAGAACCCGGCCCTTTTCTGATGCCGGACCCGTTGCCAACGGTCCGATCCGAGAGCTGCGACTGCGATTTTCCACCGCTGACACAACTGCATTCATGTCCGGAAAAGCAACGCGTTCGCAGGCTCCCGGTGGGGCCGTATAGGCACCGCGTGAAGGACGCAACAGGCCAAAAGCCCTTGACTTCGGCCGGATGAATGGAGTATATTTTAATTGAAGTCGGTGTGCGCATTCTCTGCGGGAGGCCGATGGATTTCATGATGTTCGAAAAATTCACTGAAAGAGGAAGAAAAGTAATCGTCTATGCCCGCGAAGAAGCGGAGCGGCTGCAGAACGATTACCTCGGTACGGAGCACATCCTGCTCGGCACTCTGCGCGAAGAGGACGGCATTCCTGTGGCGGTTCTGCGCAAGATGGGCGTCGACATAGAACAGTTGCGCATGGAAGTTGAGCGCAATCTCCCTGCCAGCGGCAACACGCTCACCTTCGGCGACATTCCCTTCACACCGCGCGCAAAGAAAGTACTTGAATACGCCGTCGAGGAGGCGCGGCTTCTGGGACACAGCTACATCGGCAGCGAGCATCTGATCCTCGGACTGATCCGGGAGGAAGAAGGCATTGGAGGAAAGATTCTACGCAGTTTCGGCGCGAATCTTCTCGGCACACGCCAATTGGTCATCAACTATCTGCGTCGTGCCGCCACCCAGGTCAGCACGAAGAAGAGCCCTACTCCGGCATTGGACGAGTTCGGCAGGGACCTGACACAGATGGCAAAAGCAGGTAAGCTCGACCCCGTTATCGGCCGCGATACCGAGATCGACCGCATGCTCCAGATCCTGTCCCGGCGAACCAAGAACAATCCTGTCATCATCGGCGAGCCCGGCATCGGCAAGACTGCGATCGTCGAGGGACTTGCGCAGCGGATAGTGAACAGCGACGTTCCGGAAAACATCCTGAACCGGCGCGTGGTCTCCCTCGACCTTGGCGCGCTCATCGCCGGCACCAAATACCGTGGCCAATTCGAGGAGCGCCTCAAGATCGTAATGAAGGAGATCGTTCAGGCCGACAATATCATCCTCTTCATCGACGAACTCCATACTCTGGTCGGCGCTGGAGCCGCGGAAGGATCCATCGACGCGTCGAGCATGCTGAAGCCTGCCCTCGCGCGCGGCGAGATCCAGTGCATCGGCGCCACGACGCTCGACGAGTTCCGCAAACACATCGAGAAGGACGGCGCCCTGAAGCGCCGCTTTCAGCCCGTCTACGTCCAGCCGCCGTCCGTCGAGGAGACCATCAGCATCATCAAGGGACTGCGCCCCAAATACGAGTCCCATCACAAGATCAAGATCACCGACGAAGCCATCGTGAGCGCTACGCGCCTGGCCGACCGCTACATCACCGACCGGTTCATGCCCGACAAGGCCATTGATGTCATCGATGAGGCAGGGGCCCGAGCAAAGCTCAACCGCTATACCTATCCTGCTGAGATCAAATCCATCGAGAAGAAACTCAAGAAACTCGAACAGGAGAAGGCCCTGTTCACGAGGATCAAGGATTATGTGAAGGTGGAGACGATCCAGGAGGAAGAAGACCGCCTGCGTGCGACATTGGAAGGGATACACAAGGACTGGAAGGATGCCCAGGAAAAGAACATCCCGGTCATAACCGAAAACGATGTGTCCGTCATTGTGGCGAACATTACCGGCATTCCCCTTGCGCGGCTTGAAGAAAAAGAGGCCAGCCGCCTCCTTCGCATGGAAGAGGAACTGCACCTCCGGATCGTCGGCCAGCACGAGGCCATTGCCGCCGTATCCCGGGCGATCCGCCGCTCACGGGTGGGCCTCAAGACGCGCAAACAGCCCATCGGCTCTTTCATATTCCTCGGCCCTACGGGAGTCGGCAAAACAGAGCTCGCCCGCGCCCTGGCCATGTTCCTTTTTGACAGTGAGGACGCGCTCATCCGCGTCGACATGTCGGAATATATGGAAAAATTTAATGCCTCCCGGCTCGTGGGGGCCCCTCCGGGCTATGTAGGCTACGATGAGGGTGGCCAGCTCACGGAAAAGATCCGGCGGCGGCCCTATTCGGTCGTCCTGTTCGACGAGATCGAGAAAGCCCATCCCGACGTCTTCAACATGCTTCTGCAGGTCCTGGACGACGGATATATGACCGACAACTTCGGGCGGAAAATCGACTTCAAGAATGCCGTGATCATCATGACATCGAACCTGGGCGCACGAATGATCGACAAGGACACAACGCTTGGATTTCGGCAGGATGATGTGCAAAGCCAGTATACAAAGATGAAAGAGAACGTCATGTCCGAACTGAAGCGGGCGTTCAACCCCGAGTTCCTGAACAGGATCGATGAGGCAGTGGTGTTCCATCCCCTGAGCCAGGAACACCTGCTGGACATCGTCGATCTGCTTATCAAGGAACTGAACACCCACATGGTGGACTCGCACAGCCTTCATCTTGAGGTGGCGCGTGATGTGAAGGAATGGATCATTCGGGAAAATTACCTGCCGACCTATGGCGCACGTCCCATGCGGCGCGCCATCCAGAAACAGATCGCCGATCCGATTTCAGAGGAAATACTGCGCGGCAGATTCAAGGAAATGCAGAAGGTGCTTGTGGCCTTCAAGGACGGCGCAGTCGTGTTTCAGGAAGAAGAAGAGAGCGTTCTCGCCAAGGTCTAACCCGTTGCCGCGCGCCTAGCGCGGCGAATCATTCCCCTTAAACAGCTTCTTGGTCAGCACTGCCGGCAGGGACCGCTCCTCCGCTGCGGTAAATGCAAGGTACGGATTGCCTCCTTTTCTTGCCAGTGAAGCTGTCTTTTCTATCTCCGAGTAGGGCAGCACCTTGCCTGACGAAGAAGCAGTCTGCAGGATGATCAGTGCCCTGCTCGGCGCCTTTACCGCCTCATTCCCCGCCTGTGCGATCCGCGCCAGCGCTTCCATGCTCTCCTTATAGCCCATGCCCTTCCGCGCCCGCATCCGGCGATGCTTGATCGCGATCCAGTACAGGTCCACGTTTAGCTGCCGGAAAGCCTCCATATCATAGGCAAAGCGATTCAGTGCTGCCTCGGCACTTGCGAGTCCCTCTTCATGGAGCGGCAGGCCGAACAGCATGCCCGCGTGCTCGGCCCGGACATCGTCCATGATTTTCTGAATAACAACGATAAGACGATCTCGCTTCATTTCCGCCCATTCGCGGAAGCCCGCGCCATATTCAACGACGACCAGTCCGCCTTGCAAGTTCTCAACACGCGCAAAGGCCCTTCCGGGTATAAGAGCGGCGTTGAACCGGTTCGCATAGGTTTGCAGCGTATCGCTGGTCATCGCTTCGACATCGTCATAATACAGATCGGTCCCGAACAGAATGCCATCGACGCCCGTTGATGCGAGGTCCTTGATACGCGATGACAGGTAGTCCACCACGTCATCCTTGAAGAGATCGAGACGGCCTGTTGGCTGTATCGTTCCGCTGTTGAGGTCGTACTTCATATCCTCCCAGCGTGGCTTCACCGCAAGCACATCAGGCATATTTCTGACAGGCACGATAAGATAGACCTTCAGACCCGCTGTATGAGCTCTGGATACGATGTCCGGCAGGGTGCTCCGGCCCGCCGTATAACCAGTCTCAGGCGGCCCCAGGATAACGGTATTGGCCCCGCCCTTTTTAAGCTCAGCAAAGAACGTTCCGGCCCGCTCAGGGTCGTCAGGAATCATATCGGTCAAAAAGGCATTCACTCCGGGGAGAGACGTTACTTTCGCTGCAGTTGATTTCGCGGCAGTTGCCTGGCTAATCAAGAACGCCGTGAGAAAAAGGGCCAGCGCCGGCACAACAACGCGGAAAGCACGATTCGTCATGATTCTATCCTCCTCTGAAACTATCTGGCAGGAAAGGTTCTCAGTAATACTTTACGCCAGATATTACAAAAAATCAAGTTATTACCGATTTTTCCTGCTGTCTTAGCAGACAAGGCAACCTTACAAACAGGTAAGGCTCACTCTACACGAGCCGCAAAGGCCGTTGCAGCCCTTGCCGTGTCAGCCGGAGCACCCCCGGCATCAGGCAGCAGATAGAGGCTGCCACCCGCCTTCTGAAGCAAAAGAGGCTTCCCCTGGCTGCGAAAGGGCCGAAAGGCGGTTTCACGGGAAAATACGTATTCCCTGTTCTGCAGCGGACGCTCATCTGCGAACAACATCTGCTCCCGCAGGAACGGGATCAGCGAGGAAATATGGTCAAGGCAACGCTCTTTAGTGCCAGCACCGGGACTGATGGCGGGAAAGGACCCAACGAGGGCGCGCATACCTTTTGGCGCCGATGTTTCATCAGAGGGACCGCTGACGGATAACGTAAAATACCGGTCAGGGTTACTGTAGTCAGGCAGGCACAGAACTTCGCGGGACATACCGACCGGAAGCAGTTCTTCCCTGACTCCGAGAAAAAGGTCCGAACCTTCGGGAGTCTGCCGCGTATTGAACAGGACCGCTTCAGCATCCACGGTCCCGTCCTGGACCTGGAGGACCACACTGCGCTTCTGTACCGACGCTATCCGCGGCCAGGGAGTCCGGTACCTCGCCTCGCCTCCGTTCCTGAGAAATACATCGAGCATTTGGCCGGCAAACGCTGTGAGCCCTCCGTGAAGGGCCAGAGGAGCACTATCAAGGAGTGAAATTAGGGAGGCAACCGAAAGAGCACGGACCGGCAGAGAAAAAAACCGGCGGGCTTGTATATCAAGAAATACGGAGAATTCCGGACTGAAGCCATAGGAACCAAGATAGCCATCGGCAGATCTACCCTGATAGTACGCGGAGAACAACCTGCTTCGGGCCATCCGTTCAGATGTCCGGCGAAGATCGCGATAGAACCTGACGATGCCGTCGATCTCACGGGGAAACTCTCTCCTGAGTTCCTCTAAGGTCTCCTGGCTGTCGATGAAAATACTGATTCGACGGTCCGGCAGCGCAACCTGATAGCAGGGCGAGAGCACCGACGCGCTGTGAGCGATCCCGAGGGACGACGCCAGACGGCCAAGTGCGCCGTTCCGGTCAAATCCGAAGGCCAGCACCGGACCGATGGAAAATCGGAAGCCCTCACGTTCTCTGACGCTCAAGGCCCCGCCGGCCGCTGATGCCGGATCGAGCAGTACAACACGCTTGTTCATTTTCGAGAGCAGGGCTGCGGCGGCAAGCCCACCCAGCCCTGCACCTACGATCGCCGTAGAATACTGCGCCACGTCGCCTCCTTGCGGGACACCTGCGAAAAATAAAAAAAAGGAAACAGGCTTTGCAACATCCTCCCATTTCCTTCGTGCTCACTTGCCATGCTGCGATAGGTCCGGCCCTTTGTCAGGCCCTGGACTTTTCCTGCTCGCGCAGTGCCTCTTTTCGCGACAACCGGATCTTGCCCTGACGGTCGATTTCAAGCACCTTGACGAGCACTTCGTCGCCTTCCTTCAGTTCTTCGGACACATTCTCGATGCGCTTTTCCGATATCTGCGATATATGGAGCAGACCGTCCGTGCCGGGGAATATCTCGACGAAGGCGCCGAAATCCATGATCTTCCGCACCTTGCCCATATACAGCTTGCCGACCTCCGCGTCCTGCACGATGCCCTTGATGATCTCCATGGCCTTCTTTGCGGCCGCTTCGTCGGACGAAGCAATGTTTATCGTGCCATCGTCCTCGATGTCGATTTTGGTCCCCGTCTGTTCGATGATGCTGCGGATCACCTTTCCGCCTGAACCGATAACGTCCTTGATCTTCTCGGTGCTGATCTTCATGGTGATGATGCGCGGCGCATAAGGATTCAGGGTCTTGCGGTGCGTTGCAAGCGTTTCGAGCATCTTCCCGAGAATGAACAGTCTTCCTTCCCGGGCCTGCTGGAGGGCCGTCCGCATGATGTCGATGGTGATGCCGCCGATCTTCATGTCCATCTGGAGCGCCGTGATACCTGCGCTCGTACCGGTCACCTTGAAGTCCATATCGCCCAGATGGTCCTCGAGGCCGAGGATGTCCGAGAGCACCACCACGCGGTCGCCCTCTTTGATCAACCCCATGGCAATGCCGGCCACGGGGGCCTTGATCGGCACTCCCGCATCCATGAGCGCAAGGATGCCGCCGCAGACAGTGGCCATCGAAGAAGAACCGTTCGACTCCAGAATGTCGGAGACCAATCGTATCGTGTAGGGGAACTCCTGTTTCGCCGGAAGAACCGGTTTAATGGCCCGCTCAGCAAGTGCCCCGTGCCCTACTTCTCTCCGGCCGGGTCCGCGCATGAACTTGACTTCTCCCACGCTGAAGGGCGGGAAATTGTAATGCAGCAGGAAGGACTTGTAGTACTCGCCTTCGAGCGAATCTATCTTCTGTTCGTCGTCAGACGTTCCCAGTGTTGCCACGACCAGTGCCTGCGTCTCGCCGCGGGTGAAGATCGCCGACCCATGCGTCCTCGGCAGCGTGCCCACGGCCGATGTGATGGTCCGGATCGCGTCTGGCTTCCTTCCGTCCGTTCGCTTGCCCTGATCCAGGATCAGCATGCGGACCTCGTTCTTCTCGAGGCTGTAGAAGATAGTCGATATATGGACCGACCGGGACGGATCATCTTCCTTCTTAAGCTTTTCCTTGATCTCATCTTTCAGGATATCGAGCGTCTTCTGGCGCTCGATCTTGTTCGGGATCGCAATGGCGCTGCGCATTTTCTCGAGAGCCAGGGAAGCGACCTGCGCTTCCAGTTCCTTGTCCGTCTCCACGGCCTTGACGACCCGCTTCTCTTTGCCCACCTTGGCCACGAGCTGCTGCTGCAGTGCCACGAGCTTCTTTATCTCGCTGTGCGCCAGCGCCAGCGCATCGAGTAGCTGATCTTCGCTCAACTCCTGCGCTCCGCCTTCGACCATCATGATGCCGTCGGCGGTGCCTGCCACGACGAGGTTCAGCGCCGGGACATCATTCCCCTTGATCGCGGGATTGACCACGAATGAACCGTCCACATATCCGATGCGGACTGCACCGATGGGCCCCAGAAAGGGAATGTCGGAAATGGCCAGCGCCGCTGATGCGGAGACCACGCCCATCAGGTCCATGGAACTGTCATCGCCGATCGACAGGACCGATGATATGATCTGGGTATCGAAATAGTATCCTTCGGGGAACAGCGGCCGGATAGGCCGGTCGATGAGCCGCGAGGTGAGGATCTCTTTTTCGGTCTGGCGCCCTTCGCGCTTGAAGAACCCGCCGGGAATGCGCCCCGCAGCGTAAGCCTTTTCCTGATAATCCACAGTGAGCGGCAGAAAGTCCGCGTTCTCTCTCGCAACCTTGGACGCCACCGCCGTAGAGAGCACCACCGTGTCTGCATACCGCGCCACAACGGCTCCGTTCGCCTGTTTGGCCAGGAGGCCTGTTTCAAGTATCAGACGTCTGCCGCCAATTTCCATTTCAACTGCTGTTGTCATTGAACCTCACATTCTTTTTTACTGCTGATGACGGCATTGCAGCATCCATCGGGAAAAAAGCGTCCACCAGCCCTGCGCCACTCCGTCCGGACAGAGAAATGCCGACAAATGGTATCGCACCCTGGCAAGCACTTTTCCGAAAAAACTACTTTCTCAGGCCGAGACGTTCGATAACCTGGCGATAACGCTCCAGGTCGCTCTTCTTCAGGTAGTCCAGCTGACGACGACGCTGACCGACCATCTTCAGGAGGCCTCTCCGTGAATGCTGGTCTTTCTTGTGCGTCTGCAAGTGCATCGTCAGGTGACTGATGCGGCCGCTCAAAAGAGCGATCTGCACCTCAGGAGAACCCGTATCCGAATCATGCCTGCGGTAATCTCCGATTAACTTGGTCTTATTCTCACTGTCCACTCGCTCACCCTCCTTTCCTATCCTATTCAGAAACGCAGTAAATTATCATATTTTCAGCAGGTTGTAAAGCTTTTTGTGCGGTTCTGGCATAATTTATTTTGCTGTCGATGAAATCCGTTCAATAACAATTACCTGTACCCTATCAACAAAGAAGAACAAGCAGGACAAAAGGACTATCCGGAAAATCCTCTACATTTCCGGTCGTTCCGCGCTGCTACCCGACGAGTGCCTTCAGCGCCTCCGTGGACATGCTGTATCTTTGCCCTTCAAAATACCACTTCAGGCCGGAGTTTACCTTCCTGAACGCTCCCTATGGCCAGCAAACGGCCTGTCTCGTCACGGACACGAAGCGGTATGCCTGTCATTTCTCCCGGCAGGGAAAGGACCGGAACAGCGTTGCCGTGCATGAGCCTGAGGGACTCACGTTCACCAACCGTCAGGGCAGGCATATCTCCCAGGGCTGCATCAATAGGAGTAAGTGCCTTGTCCCTTCCTGCCTCCGCAGCCAGGGCGGAGAGGCCGTCGAGCGTGAACGCTCTTTCCACAGTGAATGCGCCCACTCGCGTCCGCTCCAGGTTCAGGAGGTGGCCGCCTGTACCGAGTTCCTCGCCAAGGTCCGAGCAAATAGTGCGGACATAGGTGCCTTTTGAACAGGAAACCTTGAAATGGATCAGGGGATCGTCATAGCCAGTCAATTCCAGGCTGAAGACGGTGACCTGTCTCGGTTCGAGCGGTTTCGCCTGACCGCGCCGTGCAAGCCGATAGGAAGGAACGCCGGAAACTTT
>Ga0209212_1003723_pt1 | contig 19682 bp, 8 predicted proteins | sample RifGroC2_FD_183996 | JGI IMG/M metagenome (GOLD analysis project Ga0209212, IMG submission 183996) | Groundwater microbial communities from Rifle, Colorado, USA - Groundwater C2 (SPAdes) (version 2) | ecosystem: Environmental > Aquatic > Deep subsurface > Groundwater | place: Rifle, Colorado... | reverse complement strand
CAAGTCCAGGGCGATCTTTCTTCCGGACACTTCACCCAGTAATCCATACTGGGGTGAGACCCCATTCACACCAAGCATAATGTCGTAGCTGACATCGGCAGCAGTCATCTGCTCAACCACTGCCTCTCGTGGCTTAATTTCTTCAGGATCGGAAGGCGTTAGCGGTTTGACCGCCACTACTTCCTCCTCTAGTTTTTCGTTTTCTTCGGAATTATCCGAAGATTGCGACTCCTGAACCGGGATGTCAGACCTCTCTTGAACTTCAGTAGTTACATGGGCTTTTTCTAAAGCCGCATGAGTGTCCATTGCTACTGGCACAGGCAACACTTCCGGTTCTTCCCAAAGCTTATCCAAAGTCCAAGACGTGGACCGTTCCCTTTTGGGAGCTATAAAGGCGGCCGTTTCGAGCTTAGGAACATTCGGAATGAATTGCTCACTGAGGAAATATTCTGTTGGCTCTTCCTCAATTTCCACCGAAACAGGTTTACGGCAATTATCAAGTAAAGCGTGAATCAAATTCTTGCCGATGCGATGGTATTCAATACCGACCTCGTTGTCAGGAGCTTCAGAGCCGTTCTTGTCAAAATCAAAGATCAGAGCACAGCGCCGGAACTGAAGAGAATAGCCTTGTTCAAAGGACTCGAGTAGGCCTCGAGCTTCCTGCGCAGCCGTCGCATCAAAAATGCCATAACGAATGGCTCTCTCAAGATAGAATCGAAGAATCTGGGCCAGCTCACGGCTCTTGAGCAAGCGGTCCGGCCGATCCGGCTTTTTAAGTGACGGGTCAAAGTGCCGCTGGAGGATGCGTTCACTTTGATTGATCTGCGAAGAGATCCGTTCCTTAAGCTGGTTGAAAGCAGCAAAGTCACCTACCTGTGAATAGCATTTCACTTCAATCAGATTGCAGGTAATAATCCTTTTAGCCAAGTCAAGATCAAATAGTGCCAAATCAGTGCGCTGCAGACTGATTGCATCGTTGACGTCATCAGTTTCACTGCTGGAACGGTAAAGATCCGTATGCGCATCCAAAGGAACTATGACTTGATTATTCAAAGCCCCTTGATATTCAAGGTAAAGCCTTGCCAATGCCAATCCGAGGGCTTCGGCCTGCTGTGTGCGCGCAGAAATCAGTTTCAACGCAAGCTGCCCAGAGAGAGACCGCAGGTTTGCTAAAATCTGAGCCGATTGCTCACCATCTGCCGATAGGCCGTGCTCGAGAAGAACCGGCTTTAACATCGCCTCAAGCTCGTCACTAGATCGTGAAGAAATAATTAAATTGTGAGTAGACTGTGAGCTGGCCCCCGGGACGTAATCAATTAGGTAATCAGGTCTATTCTTCCGGCCACCATGATCGAAGAACTCAATACCCATGTTGCGATCAATGGTGAACACCCAGTCGCTGATCTGATGGACTTCATAAATCAGTTCACGTTGTGCTACATCCAATCCAAGAGTAACCACGGGCACTGCTTTGAAGCTCGATCCGGATGCCGCGACGGCAGAGGTAGCAAAACACAGATGGCGACTCATGGAAGAAAGCAGGTCAAAACAGGCAGGCTGGCTATCCGCGTTGAGTGGACGGCCAACCACTGGACGTTTGTTCCAGTAAGTTCCAGAATCGTCATCAACAAACTCGGTGTCGAAATCCTGTATCAGGCCGTGCATCGGTGTAATCCCTTGAGGTCTTTCGACAATAGAAAGCTCCTCAGCCGGGAACACATCCAACAAAACGCTAATGTGGGCAGAATAGTCCTTAGTGTTGGTGTGGAATTCTGACAACGCGTGTTTGGCTAGATTCAACTTTGAAAACAGGTGGCTACCAGTCGAAGTAGCAAAGGCATCTGCTGCTTCGTTTACAATAGCACCGGGGCGAACCATCGATTCAAGAGCCTCTCCCAAGACTGGCGAATCTGGATCCGTGGTAAACAGGCGTATGTCATAACGCAGGTCGGCATACTCTCTCCTCTGCTGCAGTGACAGCAAAGCATCCGCTATGACGGACCCGGCACCGGGATTAAAGATATTGAGTGACAGTTCACGGACGTAAGGATGCTGTGAGAGGTAGCGTTCAATCTTGTCTGCAATCACTTTGCCGGAGATGTCAGCGCCCGCTGCCGATGGTTCGGCCAGACCAAGTGCGGAACAGATTTCAGCCATCAAGCCCCGAGAGTTCTCTTCCGTCGTAGGGGCATAGAGTGCCCAAAACGGGTTCAGGTTATCGACAGGTGTGAATATCCGTCCGTCTGCGACAGGGACTCCCACGGGGTAAGCCGAGGGCACCAATCCCTCCAAGAGAGCTGATCTAACATGCGGGATATGATCTTTCCCTCCTGCTTTGACCTTTTCGATCCAGTCTTTTCCCAGCGTTACCCAGCTCGCCAGCCACAGCGCACGAAGTGGATGCGTCGGTGATACCAGAACAGCCTCACGATGCCTGCCCCGAAAATCGGTTACAACCACATGAATGGAATCCACAGCAAGTACATTGCGCAGAGTTTGGAGATGCTGTTGTCGCTCAGCCCCTGACGTTGTTTCTGCTTGTCGAATCAGGTTACGAACCAGCTCGAGATAGGCCTCAGCATAAGCCAAACTCTCCTTCTCGGCATCTCGGAAAGACATCCCTTGCGTAATCAGTTCAGCAGTACCCTTTCGAATAATTGCAAACATCTCTTCACGAGCAGCCAGGAATGATGCCATGGCAGTTGACGATGGAAGGGTCAGTCCAACCTCCGACGGTGGTTCGGCTGTGTCCATATTGATCTGCATCCTCCATCCGGAAGGATGCTTCGGTTCTGCCAGTATCCGCTGCTCGATGTTTTTGAGCATTCGTGACAACGGGATCTGCACAGCACCTTCACGGCCAAACTTCGCCAACAGAATCTCCTGACGTGAGGCCTTTTTCGAGCGTCCTCCCTCAGCCCACGCAACACCGGTCAAGACGATCTCCTCTGGATCACGCTCATCACCGAGTGCTGTAAGTTGTAAACGAAAACGAGCGTGTTCAAGACTCAGCTCAATCGGAATTGCTCTTTGCGGCGGTTCTTCTTCAATGATGCCACCCGGAAGAACATAAAATGGTTCGCTCTCATAGGAACGCTTGGCCGCTTCAGAAACCGAGTCAGATTCTAGAGGTATTGGGTCACCGTCAATAGTCCAAGGCAGAACCCGTATAAAATGCCAGCCCTCTTCAAACTCAATCTTGTTTAGCTTGTCCAAGCTAGTTGTAGATTGCAGGCGGTTCGGAGTCCACGCTTTGACTTTCTTGGATTTGCCCACTGGGCCATCGTTCTGGGAAACGATCTGCACCGTGAAGTGATCCAGACCACTAACTTTACCCGGATGAGGGGAGACCTCAAAAACTATATTCATCTTTCGGCGGTCATTAGGCACTAGAACTTGCTGACCAATCAGTCCGGATAGTTGATCATCGGTTTCATCTGTCTGTACCACGGGCAGATCAGTTTCCAGAACCGTCAGCAATACTTTGTCCAGAGAGATTTCTTCCTGGAAAGTCCATTTGTCGAAGGAAATGCTCCACCAGCTCTTGTCAGTCGCAATGGGTGCAGTCCAGACTTCCGGTTCTTGGACGTCATGCTTTTCAAAGTATGCGAACAGGAGGGACTCTAGGGCCTTGCTACTCAGGCCCAGATCCGCAATGCGGCCACGCACTGATTTATGCGAACCCATCAGATTCCTGACACTATTTAGATTTCGTCGGATTTTACCATTGACCATCCCGGGATCGGCAAAGAGCTTAAAGTCCGGAATCAGTGTCAATTCATACAGGCTGGCTCCCAGCGTTTCACCATCGATGCCATTTTCCAGTGCAGTAAGCAGGTAGCTTACCTGGGCAACGTCGTCGGCAAACAGCCATTCTTCTTCGGAGAGGATTCCAAAAATATCACGAACATGGCCGACCAAAGTTGCTGGTAGGCGTTCAATCAACGAGCTGATGAGATCTTCATAGATGCCAGTAAAGGTCAGCTCCTCAAACGTGGCCACACCAAAGGAATCTTCGGCACTGGTGCGCAATGAAGTCGGAATGAAGACCAGTAGCGGTTGGCGCAGTTCTCCATCGGCATCGGGGTTTCGTAGTTCTACCAATTTGGTGGAAGTAACCCGATGTGGCAGTCCTTCCTGATCATGGCTGCCTAAAATAAATATATTTGCATCAGGACGAGTCCGGCGCAACTGCTTGCAAACTGACTCCATGACCTCGTCATCGAGGTCGGTAACTCGCATGCAGTGTCCCGGACCACGATCACCCAGGATCGCTTCAATACGTGGGCACAGCAAACCTGCAACTGCCGCGTTCAATTTCCCTTGGGTTAGCTTGGTGAACGCGTTACTCATGCGTGCCTCCCGCTCATATCTGTTCCGTTGTTTCTCTCAATAGCATAGCGTGGCGATACCCTCTGGGTCACGTAGGCATCCGATAGGTCCTCATAGAAACCAATTTCTCGTAGACGACGTTTGAACGCCTCAAGGTTCAGGCGCAACGCTCGACGATCCAGTATGCTGCTGTTGGCTTTGCCGTTCTCCGGCAACCGATCAATGTAGAGGCCGTAACGATTCCTCAGGAAAGCGAGTAACTCTTCGATGCGTACTTCCCGTGTTACAAAGCGGCCACCATCCTGGGTCAAAACTGCTAACTGTAAGAGCACTTCAAGCAATTTGCTGCCCAGCATGAATCGACGCGGACTCCCTTTGGATCGTGATTGCGCCAACAAACCGTTATCCTTATTCTTGAGAAGAAGGGAGTCCAAACACTCTGTAATGTACTGACGGTGATACTTGCCCCGGTAAGCCATCAGAATCTCAATGAACGACTCAAACTCATCGAGACCCATGGCATTTACTTCACGAATTTCTGGATCAACATCCTCTTTGCTCGCTGTGGACTCCTCGATCAAGCTTGCCAAGCGGAACTTAAAATAGGCCTGGCGATCAGCATCGTGCTCTGGTTTTAACAGCGAAACCAAATCACTGACAGAAAACACGCCGCTGGCTGGCGAGGCGAGCTTGCCGATTTTCTTACTCAGGTATTCCGCCATCTCATCGAGTTTCTTTACTATGAAATTGGCCTGCACGAAGGCAGGAATCTGTCGGTACATGCGATCGGTCGATTTCCGCGCCAGCTCAGACATGTGGGGGTTGTTCACATCACCCATATCCACAACCAACGAAACCCGGTATGGGCAGTTCTCAAGCGCATTGTCGAGCCCTGGATTGACAGGGCATTCCTTGGTGCTACAAAGGTCGTTACCAGCGCGTTGCTTTACCAGTTTAGGGAGCATCTGCAGGAGTTTTAAGTGATAGAGTGCCAGGTGAAACGCCATAAGGGACTTGAGATAGTCCACCAGCACCGAACGTGGGATGTACGGTTCATAAGCCAAAAGCCGCAAAATGTCGTCAGCCATGATGTCGGCTTGACCAATACACAACGGTTGAAACCGAGAGGGTTCCTTGGAGTCCTTCATGTCCTGGGTGACCTGATGATCCAGGCGCAGAATCGCCTGGGTTTCAACATCCACCGAGGCACTAGGATCGTAACGATCTGTGACCAGGTCAATTCCAGGGAAGAAGAATCGCTTCAAAGCATCGCGGGCCGCCTGACCTTTACCTCTACGGGCATAAAAAAGCATCCAATAGATCTGCTCTGCAGCACCGTAGTCTCTGGTGTGCTTGGCATTTCGGAATTTGTATGTGTTGCCATGCAGAGGTCTTGGTGCGGCAACAGCCTGATTGGCCTTGCCCCGGTTCACCACATCCATGAGGTCGGTTTCGATCCAGCGATGAACCACATGCGGATAACGGTCGAAACCTGCAAACCACTCAGGATGTTCTAGAAAATCCTCCATGAACTCTTCAACTGTGAGGTCACCACCACGAGGCGGACGTCGACTGGCATAGCCATCGTACTTCAGGCGTGGGAAAAGCATCGTCAGCACTCGATCCATCTCGATGTGTTTGAAATCCACATAGGTGGATTTTGGCGTCCGAAACTCCTTGTCTCTGCCTTTGATACTCATGCTTCAGCCCTCCTGCTGACTTTCCCCAGATGCAGGACGCCGCTCTCATCACGTCGAATCTGGAAAAACTCGTAGCCGCTTTCCGTCAGGAGGACCTCCTGATATGGAGCCGCCGATAAGACATTTTTGAAGACGGCCAAGCTCAGGTAGAAACCTTCTTGCTCCTCAATACTTGGCCGGTAACCATTATTTAAACGCATCAGCATCTCGTAAATGTCCAGGTTGATGCGCAGGCTCGCTTTGTGGCCGTCGCCCGAGATGTAGAAAAGAACTAGCGCTTGGGACAGGCATTCCAAAAAGGGATGAGCCACTGTTTCCTGCTCGGTGCGTAGAGTAAAATGGTCACCATCGAATAGCCGATAGCTGTGAATGGTCCCCTTATCCACCTGGCGTACACGCAATGCTAACTGATTGCCTAAACGCGCCGGATCGCTCAACCCTTCCCCCCGGTTGATCGCCCGAAGGATGGCAGTTACCTCATCGACAGACTTCACACCGGGCTGCCTGATGGCGTCAAGGAAAGGATCGATGCTTCCGTAGGGAAGCATCTCTTTCCAGCCTATGTCACGGCGTTCGAAGAAATGGCGGCGACGCATGTGGGACAGGTAGTTCCGATGCTTGACGATCAGTCGAGCACGGTTCTTTGACGAGTAATCACGAGGCAGATTACTGAACAGCGTTTCAACAAGTTTGTCGTCATAGCTGGAACGCTCGGCAAACGAGAAACGACTCATGGCCTTGGTCTTGGGATTCAAGAAGCCCAGCTCTCGATCCAGATCCGGATTGCTGACCTCGGCAACATCGATCTCCCGCAACAGCGAAATTAGCCGATCATTCGAGCCTTCGCCGCCACCAAGCCAGGAATTGAAGTAGAACCCATCGAGAATTCGGTTTTGGTTCTCTTCACCACCATTGTGGTAAAGCTGATGGATACCATCGCAGTCGCGGGTGCCAACCAGCATGAATGCCAGAGCAGAACGCAGGTCACGCATCGTAATGTGCAAACGGCCTCGCAGGTGGGTGATGGTGTAGAGCATCTTCAAACGCTCGATAACCTTCGGGCCGGCAACAAGGTCCTGGAAAGTTCTGGCATTGTGATAGGCGTAGCACTTGCCGTTGAGATCGCACTTCTCACATGCCTGCCAGTATTCCTGCTGAGACATACGGACAATCAAGCGCTCCAGAATAGAGGGATGGTCTTCCACAGGCTCGGCAACTACCGAGCGTAAATTCAGGTTGATCACCGCCACGCCATTTTCGGGAACAGCACCCGCCAACCCCTTCTGAATTTGCTGGGATAGCAGCGGGAACTCTTCTTCATGCTCGAGGAAAAAATCAACCAATCGTCCCTCGTTGATCGCAATGAGGCGGGTCTGGTTTTCAGGCCAACTTGTGTTGTCTTTACCCGCAAAGGGGCCAAAGAATTTCTTGAGCACGGCGTCATTACGCTCGTCGCCTTCATCCTGGCTACCGTCGTAGTTGCTCTGGTAGATGTGGCCCTTTACTTGGAAAACGGCACCATTTGCGCCTCGTTGCAGCTGTGCGCCATTGCTCTCCGCAAAGGCCTCGAACTGCTGGATGAAGGCAGTTTTCCCGTCGCCGGCGTTCCCGCTGATGATCACCAAACGGAACTCGCCATTGAGTAAAGCAGGCTTGAGCTTCTCGTCCAAGTAGGTCGGCACATAGGTTGCCTTGCCAACCTCATCCAGACCACGAGTTCCCGCATTGGATACCTGGCTCTGGCTGTAAATAGTCAGAAGATGCGTTACGAAAGGATTGGTATTCGGTTTACTCGGCTCAAAGCCCAGGTTCGCCACGATCTTTGGTCTTGCACCAATTTCACCAGTGGTGAGCACTGAGCGATATTGCCTAACCTCGGCCAGGACCGTCAGGAATTCAGACGACGACGCAAAGCGGTCCTTGCGCTCGGGAGCAATCATCTTCACCAACACGTTTACCAACGATGGGCTAAGTTCCGCGCAGCCTTTAAACTGCTTGGGGTCCTTCGGTTGTTCTTTGATGGGCGGCGTTGGTTCATCAAATGGGTATTTTCCGGTCAAGCACTCGTAAAAGGAGATGCCCAAGGCATAAAGGTCGCGATCCATCCGATCTGAAGCATCAGGTTCGTTCGAGTAGTCATAATCCGGAGGGAGATAGCGGCGCGTGCCACCACCGCCTTGAACCTCGTCGTTCTCGGTAACAGCAACATTGAAGTCAATAATGCGAACGCCCTTGTCGGTCCAGAGCAGATTGGAAGGTTTAATGTCCTGATGGTAAACCCCGTGCTTGTGCAGATGACCCAGCCCTTCAGCAGATTCACGTACGATCCGCACGGAGTCTTCCAGCGATAGAGCCTCGGCATCGATCAGATCAGAAACGTCAAGACCTTCCACATATTCAAAAACTATGTAAGGTGTCTGCTTGGCATCTGCCATGCGATCCGCCCAGACCACTTTAACCACATGTGGATGGTCGGGCAGATTGGTCAAGGTCTTATACTCCCGACGCAACCGCTCATAGACGCTGCGGCGATCCTTGGTTACCAACTTGATGACCCGCACCACATCACCCAGGGAATCGAAAACCTTATAGGCGACACCAAAGCCACCGCTGCCCAGTTTTTTCTGGATGCAGAAGCGATCCGCCAGGATAAAATCTTGCGGCAGATCGGTCAGGTTGTCGGGAAGATGTGTTAGCAAACCAGCCGGACCACTCACCTCCGGGGCGGAGTCATTCTTGGCTTCGGGCAGAATCAGGTCGTCGAGGGCCTTACGGGCAATAGCCGCGCTGGTATGACGATCTTCTGGATCAAACTCACAAAACTTCTGAAGCCATTCGTCGATGCCCTTGGGCAGGTCCGGCTTGTGCTCTGAAGGCTTCATCGAGAACTTGCCATCTGCCTCCATCATCTGGTCGATGTTTTCGAATGGCAGTTCACCGGTCAGCAGCTCATAAAAGATGAGCCCGGCTGCATAGAGGTCGGAGGCAATGCTGGCCTGGGTCGGATCCTTGAAGCACTCCGGTGCCTGATAAGTTACTTCGAGGTCATCAATAATTTGTTCAGCAATTGTAGAAGTGCGGTTCTTGCCCACCCGGGCAAAGTCAAAGCCGGTGACGCGGGCTTGCCCACCTTTGGTCACCAGAATGGCGTCCGGGGTTAGATTGCGGTGGATCACCTCGTGACGGTGGGCATGGTCCAAAGCTGAAAGTACATCTCGCATCACCTGAAGCTTTTGATCAAAGGTGAGCGCCAGCGAAGCTTTGTTGATATGCAGCCGCAGGGCTTGACCGGGAAGATCTTCAGTGACCAGCACCACCTTATCTTCATCGTCGTTGACGAAGAGATCCTTCACTGCGAGCACATTGGCGTTGGTTGGCATGTGCGCCACAGCACGGTAAGCATTGCTGATCTTTTTGAACTCATCCTTGCGGGCAGCTTCATCCTGGTACGGGTCGGCCTTATACACCCGTAGGCGAGCCAATCCGCCGCTTTTGCCCAACAAGTTATGTTTGGCTCGGTATTCAGTATAGCGGTCAGTGCCGCCCAGTTTCTCCTCCACCTGCCAGTCGCGGAACACTAGAGCCGCACTCTTGGGTTTGGCATTGCCAGTGATTGCTTTTGCAATCTGAGAGTGAAAACGGGTGATGTTATCAAGTCGGTTGTTGGGAATACGGCTTTGGTCGCGGAAGTATTTCAAGCAGTGTTTGAAGTCGGTAACGTCCGGGCTATCGATGCCTGAAGGGTCGTGGATTGCCGCATTGTCGCTGGTGAGTAGCACCGTGGCATGCACATGGGCCTTGCGCAGTTCGATCAGGCCAGTGTTACTCTCCCTGATGATAGTAGCCATGGTCTTGGCGTGACTGCGCAGTTTTGCCAGAGGTGAGAAGAATGGTTGCCGTCCCTCAGGATACCACTTTGAACCATACACATCGATATTGCCGCGCGTACCCTTCACGTCCACCAGATAAACCGCGTGAGGTGCAAGGATGGCGATGTCGATCTCGAAAACCTCCTCTCCCTGGCGCATCTCGAAGTTGTGAAAGATGAGCCACCCCTCAGGCAAGTGATCCCGGAGAAAACCGATTGCCTGGCGTTCAGACTCGTTAGTGGGTTGCCCGATGGGTACGACCTTCGCCATTAGCGACCTCCCTCCTCAATTGTGCGTTCGACGAGGGCGCGGGCTTCGTCTTCATTTTCTTGTGCTTCTGCTCGTTTGTGACCGGCATTCCAGACAAGATCATTGATTTGCTCTTCAATTGCGCTGTCGCATCTGGGAATCAGCAGTCGTAGAATATCTGGAGCGGACAGGTGTGGAATTGAGCTTCCTGCCGCTGTACGAATCAGTTGCCTGTAACCGACATCAGTCAGGAATAGATATGCGTATAGGTAACCTGGTAGTATCTGCGAGTTTTGAGCCCCGAGCCTTAGCACATCCACCGATACGCATCCACCGGCATAACGGCGGTCAGCCCAGACTCCACGACCTATAATGCCGCCAACCTGACCGCTTCTGGCAAGTAGAAGGTCGCCCTCTTGAGTTGCCCATTCACTTTCATCTGGGAGCAGGCGGTAAGACAGAAAGCGATTCGGCTCATATCTCTGACGGAAAATTTCACCACTTGTAAGAAAGGGAGCGCCAAACTCTTCATCCACAAAAACCTGTTTCAAACGACCGGTTTCACTGACAGTGATGCCAAGAGTTGATAGCTCGTCCTTGCGTGCGATGACAGCAATTAAACGGTCGCTTTCCTGCGCAACTGCATCGTGGTATGTTGCTTCAAGGCGTTTTAGGACTAGAGAAGATGGTGCAACCGAACAAGAAAATGCTCGGTGGGACAAAGCGAGCTTCTTAGGAAAGTTGAATTGTTCGTTAACGATGCAGCCTGCTTTATTGAGAATATCAGTGGCCTGAACTTTGAGATTTGCCGCCTTATGTACTAAATCATGTGCTTGATCCTCGATCGCCCCTAGTCGAGGGACAGGCAGTTCGGAAATGTGATGTGGTTCAATGTGTTGAATAATAGCGCCATATGTTCCTGAGACCACAATTGGAACACCGAAGCGGCTTGACAGGTAGGAATACAGATAGCCGGGTTTTATTAAATTTTCATCAGGAACAATGCGCATTACATGTTCTGAACATGCAATGCCATCCATATCAGGACGAGCATATGCCATCCGACCAACAGATCCTGATCGGGTAATAAGCGTCCAACCGTTACCTATTGAAAATTTTGGGTTCGACGCAACTTGTTTCTTAGATATCAATGGTATGAAGGAAAGATCTGACGCTAAAATATCCGTGCTGCCCATGAACGGAACACCATGTTCAGTTGTATCTACCCAGATACGGCTTTCTCTTCCAGCGTGGTATATGTCTTTAGTAACATCTATAAGAAGCTCAGTAGTGTGTCTTTTAAGTAGCTCTTTTGCTTCAATTGCTCCAGACAAATACGGGCCGCAATCGAGGCGACGACCGTTATTCTCTAGCCAACTACTGGGAACCGCCTTGCACTGGAACTTTCTGCTCATAACGTCACCTCGCCGGTTACACGGAATTCCTTGTATTTTTCAGCCACCAGCGGCAGCTCATCATGGATTCGACGGTTGCGGCGGGTTGTTCGGCGAATTTCCACTTCGCCACCTTCACGAACCCGCTCGATCACCTCCTCGTCAAAGACCAGTTCCTCACCATCGGGTGCTCGCTGAAACAGCAAGTTGCCACGGGCATCCACGCCAGCCCGGTCCACCACGGCCATGAACACCTTATATTCCTGGTGCTCGGTATTGATAAGCTCCTCTTGGCTACGGCGGCGCAGAACTAACAGACTCGGCAAAGCAGGGGTCAGACCGTATTCCTTAACGGTGACCTTGAAGGGCTCCACCGGCAGGTCAACGCTGGCTAGTACCTCACAATTACGCAGAATCCACCAGCGCACATACTCATCGCCAGGGTTTCCCAACACCCCATCCGGCAATAGAATACCAACTCGACCAGTGCCGGGTTTCACCCATTGCACTGCTCGCTCAATGAATAACACCTCGGGTGGAACGCCGCCAGTGTTCAGGTTACCGGTATTGCGGAAACCGCTATCGTCATCTCGCTCCCAATTGTTCCCCAAGTCATAGCGTTCCAGAATGGAGGTGTCGTTGACAGTATCTTGGGTTGAGAACCATGGATTCAGCAGAACCACATCCATGCTGCCCAAGGGCATCGCCGGGCGGGCGGCGTCAATTCCGTCCAGGTCCCCATCCGGGAAGGTGCGAGCATCGATTCTGAACACACGGCCGGGGTTGCCGGTTGTAAACAACAAGTTCATGCGGCTGGCGACCGCTAGATAAGGATCAATATCACATCCCAGGGCGTTGCTGGCGGCCCAGGCTGCCGTGTCGTTCTGTGCTTGCCGGATCATTACTGTGCTGGCCTCTTCGGGCATGGTGCCGAGAATGGCCAGATGCTGCTTGAAAATATGGACGGCCGTCATGGCCAGAAAAGTGCCAGTGCCACTGGAGCAATCCATAATACGCTCACCCGGCTTTGGATCGAGCATCTGCACCGCCATCTCAGCCACGTTAAGCGGTGTGGGATAGCGGCCTTCGCGGCCGTCCATCACGCTCCTGGCAACTGTACGGAAGGCCCCGGTACGGTATCGGGGCAGAGTCTCGCTCAAGGAATAACGGGCTAACTCAGTGACCACTCGAGCTGTTTCATGAGGCTCGAGGGTCAGATCCCAGCCGCGCGTCAGTAGGTTTGGCTGCCAGGCCTTGGCAGCGGCGATGCATTCAACGATTCGTCGATGAATGGCTTGTTGACCAGGCTCGGTGAAGGGTTCGTCACCCTTAATCCAGAATTTGCGCTCAGCGCTCGGACGAGTTTCATCGTAGATCTTGGCGAGCATCAGCACTGCCAACTGCTTGAAGGAATCTTTGTGGTCGAGACCTAGGTTGCGGTTCAAGTACTGGCGGCAGCGCAGGAGTGCATCATCAAGGCCTTCTGCCTCGGCACTGACCTGGATCACGCCACCAGTGCGATCCAGATCGGCTGTGAGCTCTCCAGGCACCGGCCAAACGCCCAGCGGCTTCGTTCGTACCTCGAAGCGGGTGCGCTCGACCTGTAAATAAAAATCCTCCTGATCGTTAGTCCACATGCCCAACGTTGCGCCGGGAATCAATTCCAGAAGCTCCTTCAATTCGCGCAGGTCGACCTCGGCCTCGACGATGGAGCGCAGCTTGTCGCGTTTCTTTTGTGTTTTGCAGACGATGATACGCTGCAGGGTATCATTGGTATGTGCGGTGTCAGGACGGAAAATAGCAATGTCTATACGTTTGCGTCCCTGGCCCGGAATCTGAGGGTTGTAGCTCACCTCCAGGTCATTCCGGTCAAAGCCGTAGCTCACAATGAGCTGACGAAGCACCTTCTGCACCAGCAACTTCTTGACTGAAGCGCTTTCCTTGTTACCGGTCAGTATGTCGATGAAGAATTTATCCGGACCGTTATCCTCCGCTGCTTCCTGAGGCTCTTCAATGATATCATCGTTGTGATCGCTCATCAGCTTTGCTCCTTAAGAAATTCGCGGTACTTCTCAGCAATGACCGGCAAATCGTTATCCTCGATCTTTTCACTACGGGTCAGTGTCCGTTCCACGAAACGTCCGCCGATACGGATACGTTCAATATGCTGACGAGGTTCGACGATTTCTTCCCCGTCAGGAGTACGTTTATAGAGCTTGTTGCCACGGCGATCGAAACCAACCTTGTCGGCGACGGCCATGAAGACCGGGTACTCCTCAGTTCCACCCAAAGCCTCCGCACGTTTTTCCTCTTCGCTCTTGCGACGCAGGAACAGTAGGCTGGTAAGTATGTTGACGTTGGCCTCGGCGATAAAAGATTCTACTGGCAGATCGACGGAGGCAAGCACTTGCGTTTCACGCATGATCCACCAGCGGATGTATTCGGCAGCAGGATTGCCAAGAACGCCGTCAGGCAGAACAATGCCCATGCGTCCGGTGCCCGGCTTCAACCACTTAATGCAGCGTTCAATGAAGAGGATTTCCGGAGCGACGCTGCCTTTGGGTACTCCAGTGTTGCGGAATCCGCCTTCACCATCCGATTCCCAGCTATGGGCCAGCTCGTATTGCTCCAGGATATGTTTGTCGGTAATTGGGATGTCAGAACCGAACGGCGGATTTGTTGCAATGATATCTACGAAGCCCAGTGGAATTTCTTTCTTTGCGCTTGGCAAGTCAGCAAGATGGCCCTGGGGGAACTCCAGTGAGTTGATATTGTATATGTGCCCACGGCCATCGCCAGCCAGTACCATATTCATCTGAGCAGCGCGGATCAAAAACGGGTCGAAATCTGCACCGAAAACATTGGCCGCGGCATACTCTTTCAATCGCTCATGCACATTCAGGAATTCGGTGGTGTCTTCATTCCCAGGCTGGGTATTTTGCTCATGTCGAAACTTCTTTAGCATGTGGCCAAGGGTGGCAACAAGGAACCCGCCAGTCCCACACGCTGGGTCCAATAGAGTTTCGCTTTCTTTGGGATCGAGCATTTCAATGACCAGCTTTACCACACCTCTTGGGGTGAAGTATTGACCCCGGTCACCACGCAGGTTCACACCCACCAGCTCCTGATAGGCGACGCCTTTGGCATCGACATCGGTGCGGGTGAAGTCGTATTTCGCCAACTCGGAAACGATAAATGACAGGGCTCGATCAGAGAGACTAATCTCTTCATTGCCCCGAAATATGTTCTTGTACTGTTGTTTGACCTCGGCGAAGAGCTCCTCGATACGTTTGCGGATTGCTTTACGACCCTCATCTTCAAATTGTTCTTTTGGACCAGCCCAGAAGCGGCGCTGCCAAGCTTGGCGCTGTTTGGCCCGCAAATTCTCATCGTGCATCTTGCAGAAGATGAGGTAAAGAAACTGCCAGAAGGCGGCATCCTTAGGCATGCCTTCGTTGCCGTGGATGTAATTATGGCAACGACGGAAGGTGATCTTCAGCATCTCTTTATCGGCAACACGGGTATGTGCGTCGGAGATGACATCTTTGGTGCCGACAGATTCTTCAGCCATCGGCCAGTCCCCGATAGGATTGCACTTGGTCTCGAAGCGCTTCTGTTCTTTTTCGATGAAAAAGAATTCCAGACCGTTCGTCCACAAGCCGTACTGGATGGCTTCTACCTCTCGCATGATGCTTTCAATCTCGTCGAGATCCTTTGCGGCCTGTTCGAAATCGCGAATACGTGCGGCATTTTTGCCAACATTTGGCTCTGGACGGCAAAGCACTGCACGACCCAAGTTCTCAATTACGTGCGCCTTATCGTGATGAAAAATAGCGACATCCACCTTCTTGCGCCCGCCTATGGAAAAATCCATCTCCATGTCTTCAGGCGAAAAACCGTATTCATGAATCAGTGCTCGAGCAATTCTCTGGCGGACAAGCTCTTTAGGTGTCTCTTTAACCTGGTTACCAGAGACATAGTCAAGGGTGTATCCTGCAGGAATTGTGTTCTCGGCGTGCACGTTCTTTGTTCTGCTCATATTAAAATCTCCGTTACGAAAGGGGGATACCTCAGCTAAAATTTTGGCTGTCAGCTTCAGACACGCCTGTAAAATCTGACAGACTATATCAAACCATTAAATAGAATTCCAGATAATAATTTAGTGTTGCAAAACACTAAACAGTGGGATATATTACCGATATGAAAAACTTTGGTGAAATTATTCGTGACCTGAGAGTAGCTCAAGATCTGGGACTGCGCGAAACGGCGACCAAGGTGGGGATTTCTCCAGCCTATCTGAGTCGGATTGAGCGTGGAAAGGAAAGCCCCCCACGACCGGAAATAATCAAAGAGCTGGCGAAAGTGCTGGCAGCAGATCCAGATGTGTTATTCCGGCTGTCATCCTCCACAGACCCAGAAGTCGTTAGTTTTCTGCATGATTATCCCGAGATCATGAATCTTCTACGCTTTATCAAAGACGCGAATTTCTCTAGCGATGAAATAATAAATCTCATCCAGGTGGCTGAAGGCATAAAGAACAAATCACATTGAATTAGCCACTACGGATTGATTGCCTGCAATAATGAAAAAAGCCGCCTGTCAGCACTAAGCAGACAACGCGGCTTTATAGTCCCACCTATATTTCTGAAGGGCACAAAGCCCATAGACTCACCTTCCATAAATGCATGAAATTACGCCAAGTTAATACAGCTTTTAACCCAAAAAGTCAATTGATATGCAACTACAGGCAATACGATACGACATTCCCATAAACAACATACCCTGTCCGATCAGGACAGAGTGATACAACATACCGTAATAATAGCTTTTTGTTGCCAAAATGAGTTGACAATCAAATTGAAGCTGGTCAAACTATCTTTTGAAATCCAATCGAAGTCAGACCGTCAATGAAAAGGAGGGGGTGTTATGGGACAGAAATTTAAAGCATTCATGATTTCGGCTATCGGAACCGTTCTCCCTTGTCTTCTTGCGGGAGCGATAGTTGGTTTGTTTTTTATATCGTCATTTTGGTACTGGACACTTGGTGTTGCTGTATTAGCTCTATGTTACGTAATCCTTGATCGTGTTCACCTACGTTTTTATATCGGATCGTTGAAAGGTCTTTCAACTTGGCCTCTCGTGAAATATGGGTACGCGGCCCCACAATTGAGACCGACAATGTCGGCTGCGGAATATGAGTGGTATATGAACTGGATAATCTATAGCACTCCGTTCAGACTATTCCGTGATCGTCGAAGAAGAAAAGACCATTCATCCTTTCATCACTGGTGAGGCCGAACATACTCCCAAGCCCCCTTCAATTTCAGGATCTCGTCTCGGCTGATTTCAATGCAGCCATGATAAGGTGCAACAAGAGCATAGGGATCTGATTCGTAGAAGTGCACATTTGTGCCTTCAGCTTGCTCAAGGTGATCAAGAGCCTCAACTGGTATAGGTATTTGAACACCCGAAACACGAAGTTCAACCCCGTATTCTGCTAAATCAAAAACAACGCTATTCATCGGTTCCGCCGGCACATACCCATTTCCCAGAATTGCAATGATCCCGTCAGAGACGAATAGTATCTTTTCAATCACGCATTACCTCCTTGTTCCTCGTGTCTGTGGTCCACCGCCTCTGGGAAGTGGCGAAGTTTTGCTCTGGTGTTGTAGAATTTTGGTGGTTCTTTGCATCTGCTGTTGTACGTTTCGAGCTTGCTGCTCAGCGGTTTGGGTTATCTCGCGTTCAGCCGCGCTTGCAGCTGAATTTGCTGCTTCCTCTCGCTTTGTAACTGCAGCTTTATAAGGGCCTACAGTCTTCGCAACATCCCCAACTATACCAGCTGTCTCATGTAGAGCTCCCTGACCAACGGCAATCGTAGTAGCGGTAGTACCGGCATCAGTCGAACGCCCATCCCTGAACTCCTGCGACGCTGCACTACCAGCCAGATTCTGCTTGGATTCAACCCTTGTCCCAACCACCTGCGAACTCGAATAATCCGCCTTGACCCCGCCATCGGCACGGACACTTCCGGTAATTCCACCACCTGACCTGGTACTGACAACAGCCGCCCCCTGCTGTGACGACTGAACAAACTGATCCTCGGTAATCTCCGACCGCTGCCCGGCAATAAGATTACCGCTTTTGTCCATCTTCCCTTGTACCTGGGAGTAATGAAGGTTGCCATCCTTGTCCTTGGCGTACATAAGGACATTACCGTCAAGCCCGTTGGAGAATGAACCGCCGACTACCTCCATATTGCCGGTTTTCTCATTCTTGGCGTAATACCAGTCGCCATTGACCATCATCTGCTTGCCGCCGGCCTGAATCATGTAGCTGCCGGATTTGCGCGAGACATTCAGGGATTGGTTCTCGTAACCAGTTTTGATGAAGTCCCCGACTGTCTTGCGCAGCCCCTTGTCTGTGGTTGACACGTTCCGATCCAGACGCTCGATATCAGTCCCGGTTTTACTCTGACCGAGATCAAACTTCTGCACCCGGCCACCCTGATCAACGGCAAATGACGCGAGGTTTCCGTTCCGGTCGTAATCTGCCTTGTAGTCAAATGCCTGGCCAGACAGTTTGGCTACATGGGATGCGGCGCTTTGGAATCCGGCTGCACGGAGCTGCTTTTGCAGTTCGAGTGCTTGATTCCTGTCCCCTTTGGCAACGGTACCTGAATCAGACGAATTAACGATTCCTCCATCCATGCCGACATTGACAGCGCTCTTGCCGTCAGATGTAGTGAAGTTGATGTTCTGCCCCTCCATCGCCTTCTGCATTTCGGCAAAGCCCCGTTCGGTCAGGTGGCCGTTCTGGTACATCTCCAGATCGTTTTTGAGTTGCGGAGCAATCCTGCCTACCATTTGATCCGCTGCAGCATGAACAAGCTGATTACGGGCAATCCTCCCGGAAACATCATTGCTGGTGAGCTGTTGGTAGTTGCCGTAACCACCACCTGCATAGATTCCCTGGATCTTGCCCCCGGTTTCCGTTGCCACAACATTGCCAGCCTCTGTACCGGCAGCAACCGGGCCTCCCATTTGATTTGATAGCCCGGTTACCTCTGAAGCGTGCTTGCTTTGCTGGAACTGGGCATTCATCTGCATGAGCTGTCCGGAAGAGATACCGTATTTATCCGCAATCTTGTTCACCGCATCGGCATTGGCAAAATCCCCAAGGGCCGTAACCTCAGAACGCATGGCATGGAAATCTCGCCAGTTTCCGCTGAAACCCAATGACCTGGCAGCGGCATAAGCACCCATTTCCCCCTGCAATTGCCCAACACTCTTGTCCATGTTGGCAGTCAGGAAGTCTGAGTAGTTTTCACCGGACCCAAAGACATTTGCCAAGGCCCGGTCGTTGGCAACTCCCATTTTGGCAAAGGCCAGAGTATCTCCACCATAGCTGCCAGAAACAACATCCTTGGTCGCCGCAGACTTGTCGAGTCCCAACCGGCCATCAAAGGATTTCAGCTCGTAGGCTGATGACAGACCGCCTTCCCGCATGGCCCTGCCGCTACCACCGAAACCGATTGATCTGCCAATCTCGCTATCAGCAGATATTCTGCTCGAAAAATCCATCCCGAAGTCCCGGATCATATCACTCGATGCAGTTGTCTTGGCCGACATCCCGACCAGCGATTGCGCCTGTCTCGCCTGGAAGCTGTGCTCGTTACTCCATGCCTGCGTCGGCATGGCTGTTACGTTGCGCTGCATGGCTGATGCTCTACCGGCTGGATCTTCCACCTCATGTGCCGCCCGGGTACCTGCCGACTGCACCTGATTGACCATCCCCCCGGCCATCATTGACATAGCGTGCCCGCCGAACCGAATCAACATCCCGGTAATAACGGTAGCCAGCATCATCCCGCTCATCCGCAGTGTGCCGAACATCCCGAGGATCTTTACGGTCTGATCGGGGAAGAAGTAGAGCGCATCCATGCCGAGCTTGTTCTGCCGCACCATCTCATAGGCCCGATTGGCATAGTCCACGGCAAATTGGTGAACTATGGCATCAGTGACACCCCAGGCAGTGAGCCAAATGAAGAAGCCAGCGATGATGCCCACGGCCTTGCCAATCAGTGGCGTGGGAATGAAGAGCGCCAGGAACGGCAACAATCCAACTGCAATGGCCGT
>Ga0209212_1003720_pt1 | contig 19691 bp, 18 predicted proteins | sample RifGroC2_FD_183996 | JGI IMG/M metagenome (GOLD analysis project Ga0209212, IMG submission 183996) | Groundwater microbial communities from Rifle, Colorado, USA - Groundwater C2 (SPAdes) (version 2) | ecosystem: Environmental > Aquatic > Deep subsurface > Groundwater | place: Rifle, Colorado... | reverse complement strand
TTTTTCTAAACTGAAGAAATTTATTAAAAAATAAAAAATCCCGCACCCTTGCGGGTCGGGAAGTTTGGTTCTGTCCAGTCGTAACTGAACATAATCAATATAGCAAGATAAAAACATTTGTCAAACACAAAAAAGTCTTATGAAAAAATACGACCATAAAAAAATAGAGAGGAAATGGCAAAAGTTTTGGGCTGACAAGAAAATATATAAGACGAAAGAAGGAGGAAAAAAGCCGAAATGCTATGTTTTGGATATGTTTCCGTATCTGTCCGGCGAAGGGCTTCATGTTGGGCATCCGAGAGGGTATATCGCTACGGATGTTTACTCCCGTTTCAAAAGGATGAACGGATTCAATGTCTTGCATCCGATGGGTTTTGATTCGTTCGGATTGCCGGCGGAAAATTACGCCATCAAAAATAAAATTCATCCCGAAGTTGCCGTCAAAAATAATGTCAAAAAATTCAAGGGTCAGCTTGAGCTTATCGGCTTTGATTATGATTGGGAAAGGGAAATAATCACTTCCGACCCGAATTTCTACAAATGGACGCAATGGATATTTTTGAAAATGTTTGAAAAAGGGCTAGCTTACGAATCTTACGAGCCGATAAATTTCTGCCCGTCGTGCCTCACCGGTCTGGCCAACGAGGATGTGGAGGACGGCAAGTGCGAGAGATGCGGAACGGCGGTGATAAAAAAACCGATGCGCCAATGGGTTTTGAAAATTACCGACTACGCCGAAAGAATGCTGGAAGATTTGAAAGAGCTTAAAGGCTGGCCGGAGCATATCAAAGAATCGCAGAGAAATTGGATAGGGAAGTCGGAAGGAACGCTCATTACATTCAATCTCAAATCTAAAATCTCAAATCTCAAAAATATTGAAGTGTTTACGACGAGAATTGATACGATTTTCGGAGTTACTTATCTCGTCGTTGCGCCGGAGAATAAATTAATTCAAAATTCAAAATTCAAAATTCAAAATTTTGACGAAGTCAGCCGATATATTGAAGAGGCGAAAAATAAATCGGAGTTGCAGAGGGCGGATTTGGCCAAGGAAAAGACGGGGGTGGAGTTAAAGGGGATAAAAGTGATTAATCCTTTCAATAATGAAGAAATTCCTGTTTTTGTGGCGGATTATGTCTTGGGCGGATATGGCACCGGCGCGGTGATGGCCGTGCCGGCGCACGACGAGAGGGATTGGGAGTTTGCCAAGAAATATAATTTGCCGGTGAAAATGGTAGTTTGCCCGAATTATCCCAAGCCAATTTGTCCTGTTTTGGAAAACGCTTACACGGGAGAAGGGCATCTTGTCGGGTCGGGTGAATTTAATGGAATAAAATCAAGCGAATCCAGAAAGAGAATGACCAAATGGCTGGAAGAGAAAAAATTGGGTGGAAGAAAGATAAATTACAAACTCAAAGATTGGGTGTTTTCGCGCCAAAGATATTGGGGGGAGCCAATCCCGCTTGTTTTCTGCGAAAACTGCGCGGTCAAAATAAAATCTAAAATCTCAAATCTAAAAGATAAATACAGCAAAGGCGAATTGCTTAATCCCGGATGGATTGTTGATGAAAATCTGCCGGTGAAGTTGCCGAAGGTGAAATTTTACGAGCCGACGGATACGGGCGAATCGCCCTTGGCGAAAATGGAGAAATGGGTCAATGTGAAATGTCCGAAGTGCGGAGGAAAAGGGAAAAGAGAAACCAACACGATGCCTCAATGGGCGGGGTCATCTTGGTACTACCTCGCATACATTGTTAAACAAAATTCAAAATTCAAAATTCAAAATTCAAAATTATTGAATAATTGGATGCCCGTGGATATGTATGTCGGCGGGACGGAGCATGCGACACGGCACTTGATTTACGCTCGCTTTTGGCACAAGTTTTTGTATGACATCGGAGTTGTTGGCGGCAAAGAGCCGTTCGCCGGTCTTAAGAATCAAGGTTTGATTTTGGGAAATGACGGCAGAAAAATGAGCAAGAGATGGGGCAATATCGTGAATCCGGATGATGTTGTAAAAGAATATGGGGCGGATTCTTTGCGTCTGTATGAGATGTTTATGGGGCCGTTTGATCAGATGATACCGTGGGATACCAGAAACATAATCGGCGTGAAAAGATTTTTGGAGAGAGTTTTCAATCTCAAATCTAAAATCTCAAATCTAAAATCTGAATCAAAAATAAAAATTTCGGAAAAACTGGAAATACTGATTCACAAGACGATAAAAAAAGTTTCGGAAGATATAGAAAATTTTCATTTCAATACGGCAGTAAGCGGATTGATGATTCTGCTGAATGAAATGGAAAAAGAGCCGGAAATTTTCAATTTTCAATTTTCAATTTTAATTAAATTACTAAGTCCATTCGCTCCGCATATCGCCGAAGAATTATGGTCTGACATTGGCGGCAAAAAGTCAATTCACCTTGAAAAATGGCCTGTTTTTGATGTTTCTAAAACTGCTGAAAATAGCTTTAAACTGATCGTTCAGATAGACGGAAAGGCGAGAGATTTTTTTGAAGTTCCTGTGGAAATTTCCGAAGATGAGGCTAAAGCCTTGACATTAAAACGTGAAAATGTTAAAAAGTGGATAGGCGATAAACATATAGAAAAAATAATCTATGTGCCAAATAGAATTATAAGCATTGTAACGCGAACATAATATGCCAATATTAACTTTTAAGCCGAAAATAATTACCAGACAGCTGGTTTCCAGCCTTAAAGACAGAACAAAAGACATAATCGTCCAACGCTATGGTCTGGCTGAAGACGCCGATAAAAAAACCCTTGAAGCCATAGGGGACAAATACGGCATCACCAGAGAAAGAATAAGACAAATAACCAACTTCGCTTTCAACTTAATGAAAGAAAGCCAGGCCTTTGAATCCGCCAAAGACATATTTTCGGAGATGAAAGACAGCATAGAAAGGAAAGGAAAAATTCTTTCAGAAAAAGACGCCCTTTTCCACTTGGCGGGCAACGATCCTTTGGCGCAAAATCATATTTATTTTTTGCTGGTTTTAGGCGATGATTTCACCAAAATAAAAGAAGACGACGAATTTAATCACCGATGGACAACTCACTTGGAACACGCGGACAAGGTTCATGAAGCGTTGAGAGCCTTGCATAACGAAATAAGCGAAAGCGACCTTGTTCTGGAAAAGGACATTATTTCCGCCTTGAAAAAACACAGTGAGAGAATAGCGGGAGAAAGCGTTGATAATGATACGGCCAGGATATGGCTTAATTTGTCAAAAATGCTAGGCCAAAACGCCATGGGAGAATGGGGAATGGCGTCTTCTCCGAGCATTAGGCCGAGAGGCGTAAGGGATTTGGCTTTTCTTGTTTTAAGAAAAGAAGGTTCGCCGATGCATTTCGCGGAAGTGGCCAAGAAGATTTCTTCTTATTTCGGCAAACCGGCCAACTCGGCGACCGTTCACAATGAGCTTATAAAAGACGGCCGATTCGTGCTGGTAGGCCGGGGCTTATACGCTTTATCCGATTGGGGCTATAAATACGGCACAGTTCGGGATATAATAAAATACATCATCAAGTCGGAAGGGCCTTCTTCCAAAGATGACATAATCAAAAAGGTTTTAAAAGAGCGCTATGTCAAAGAAAATACCATCTTGGTAAATTTGCAAAATCGCGATTATTTTAAAAGAAACAAAGAAGGCCAGTACTTGATAGGATAATTATGGGGACATTTTCAGTCCAAATTTTCTTCTACGATTTTTTCAAAGTCGTAATAGGCGCTGCGTATCTTTGGTTGCCGGCCATTTCGGCTTATTTTGCCTGGAAGTTTTGGATGTATTACATAAGGTTGCGTTACGTGTCTAAAATTGACTGGGTTCTTTTGGAAATTAAGCTGCCAAGAGAAATGCCCAAAAGCCCGCAGGTGATGGAAATTATCTTAAGCGCCATGCACCAAACCAGAAGCGGAGTGGCGATTGACAAATATTGGGAAGGATTTTTGCGCGTCTGGTACAGTTTGGAAATTATAAGCAAAGAAGGCTCAATTCATTTTTATTTTTATATTCCGAAATATTACAGAAGATTGGTGGAGTCGCAGATATATGCCCATTATCCTGAAGTGGAAATACACGAAGCGGCGGATTATACCAAAGAATTTATCAGCGAAGACACCGATCAATCCAAAGGAAAATGGAACATTCACTCGGCTGAATATAAACTAAAAGAAGAAGATGCCTACCCGATAAAAACTTACATTGATTACAAGTTGGACAAGTTGGAAACGGAAGAAGAAATGAAAAACGACCCTTTGGCATCCCTGATAGAGCTGATGGGTACGATGAAAGAAGGAGAAAATTTGTGGTATCAAGTGCTCATCCGGGCGACACCGACAAAATGGAAGGATGCCGGCAAGAAGATAGTGGATAAGATAATGAAAAGGGACAAAAAGAAAAAAGAAGGCGAAATAATTGATTTCGGCAGTATGATTTTATCTCCGGGCGAAAGGATGATTGTGGAAGCCATAGAAAGGAATGTTTCCAAGCTCGGCTTTGACGCTTGCATAAGATTTGTCTATGTCGCCAGGGCGGATAAATACAATCACATCGTTTCCAACGGTGTTCTTGGCTCAATGCAGCAGTTTAATTCTCTAAATTTGAACGGATTTAGTCGGACCAACAGCACTAGTTATGTTGATTATTTTTTCAAAAAGACAAGGCATAATTGGAAGAAAAAAAGAATGTTTGACGCTTATGTGAACAGATCGGCTTTTTATAAGCCCTATAAAAGAAAAACTTTTGTTTTAAATACGGAAGAATTGGCCACAATTTATCATTTCCCCGGCAGTGTTGTCAGGACTCCGGCGCTGGGCAGGATAGAATCCAAGAAGGTGGAACCGCCGGCCGATTTGCCTATATAGTTAAATTAAAAAATAATGATTCCAAGAGCGAAAATATTGATTGCGGCGATTGTTTTTTTTGTTTTGGCCGGAAATGTTTGGCTGTTTTTTTTGTCGGCTCCGAAAAATTTTCCATCAGGCGCGGCGATTACAATTGAAAAGGGCGCGGGTTTGGCGGAAATTTCAAACAAGCTTAAAAAAGAAGGATTGGTCAAGAACAAATACGCTTTCGCTTTATACGCGAGGGCTTTCAATAAATCAAAAAAAATAAAATACGGAAAATATTTGTTTAATGAGCCGGTTTCCGTTTTTGTCTTGGTTGGCCGGCTGACTAAGGGGGAATTTGGTTTTAAGCCGATAAAAGTTACAGTAACGGAAGGCTTGACGATAAAAGAAATAGCCGATCTGCTTTTGGCGGTTAAACCGCCAAGTGGCGGTTTAACCGCCAAAATATTTGAAAATTTTGACAAAGAAGAATTTTTGGGAAAAACAAAAAACTTGGAAGGATATTTATTTCCGGACACTTATCTGTTTTTGCCTTTTGCTGAAACAGAACAAATTATCAAGACGATGACGGACAATTTCAAAAAGAAAGCCGGCGATGTCGGAAAAGATATCGTCATTATGGCGTCTTTGATAGAAAAAGAAGTCCCGGACAGCGCAGATAGGAAAATTGTTTCCGGTATTTTGTGGAAGAGGTTGGAATTGGGTATGGCTTTGCAAGTGGACGCGGTTTTTCCTTACATAACGGGAAAGCGGAAAGTCTTGCTGGACGACCTGAAAATTGATTCTCCTTATAACACCTATCTTTATAAAGGTTTGCCGCCGGGGCCGATTTCCAACCCGGGCTTGGACGCCATTGAAGCGGCTAGAAACCCCAAAGAGTCTCCTTATCTGTATTATCTTTCCGGCCAAGACGGCAAAACTCATTTCGCCAAAACATATGAGGAACATTTGCGGAACAAGGAAAAATATTTAAAGTAGAGTATAATTAAAAAAAGAACAGAAAGGTTGTTTTTATTAAAAATTAATTTAAATTTATGAGTATGACAATTTTATTTTTAGTCGGGCGAGTTTTGTTCGGGGGTTATTTTATAATGAACGGCTTTAATCATTTTATGAAAATGGGAATGATGAAGGGGTACGCTTCTTCCAAAGGCGTGCCGATGGCCGGTTTGGCGGTGGCAATCACTGGGTTGATGATTTTATTGGGCGGATTGGGGATATTTTTAGGGGTGTATATCCGGCTTTCCGTTTTGCTTTTGGCAATATTTTTGGTCTTTGTGACGCTTAAAATGCACAATTTTTGGGCGATAACCGAGCCCAACATGAAGATGATGGAAATGGTTAATTTCTACAAAAACATGGCCCTGCTTGGCGCAGTTTTGATGATGTTGTTTATTCCATCTCCGTGGATTTATAGTATTTAACAAAATTAGTTTTTATTGAATAAAATAAACAAAAAAATAAAGGTCTTCGTAGCGATGTCGGGCGGAGTGGATTCTTCCGTTGCCGCTTTGTTGTTACAAAAAAGCGGTTATGACTTGGTCGGCTGTTATATAAAAGGCTGGTACCCGCCGGGTGTAGTTTGCAATTGGAAAGAAGACCGCCGTGACGCCATGAGAGTGTGCGCCAAGTTGGGCATACCGTTTATCACCATTGACGCGGAAAAAGAATATAAGAAAGAAGTAGTGGATTATATGATAAGCGAATACAAAGCCGGACGGACGCCGAACCCGGACATTATGTGCAACAAGAGCGTGAAGTTCGGCGTGTTTTTGAAAAAAGTTTTGGCGATGGGAGCGGATTATATCGCGACAGGACATTATGTAAATCTAAAATCTAAAATCTCAAATCTAAAATCTGCTTATAAATTAATTAAGGCGAAAGATTTAAATAAAGATCAGTCGTATTTTCTTTGGACGCTGACGCAGGAGCAATTAAAGCATTGTCTTTTTCCGTTGGGCGGTTTGTTGAAATCGGAAGTAAGAAAAATCGCCAAGAAGAACGGCTTAGCCACGGCGGAAAAAGAGGAAAGCCAAGGCGTATGTTTTATCGGCGAATTTGATATGAAAGATTTTTTGAAAAAATATATCAAGCAAAAAAATGGAAAAGTGGTAACGGCTGACGGAAAAATAATCGGCGAGCATAACGGTCTCGCTTTTTACACTATCGGCCAGCGCCACGGTTTCGGATTCGGCGGGGGAGAAGGCGGCCCTTATTACATAGTGGAAAAAGATTTCAAAAATAATCGCCTGATTGTGGCGGAGAAAAAAGACGAGAAAAAATTCAGCCGAAAGGAAGTTTTTATTGAAAACGCGAATTGGATTTCCGCCGTTCCGAAAATAGGCAAAAAATATCGGGCCAGGATAAGATATCGACAGCCGTTGGAAGAATGCGAGGCGGCGGAAGTTTCTAAAAACTCAACAAAAATTATTTTCAAAAATCACCAGAGAGCGATTACGCCCGGGCAGTCCTTGGTGATTTATGACGGAGAGGAAATGATGGGAGGAGGAGTGATCCAATCTTAAAAATAAAATCTAAAATCTAAAAAATAAAATTCCAGACAAGATTTTAGATTTGAGATTTAAAATTTTAGATTGATAATTATCGTCCTTCTATTTTTAAAACCGTCATTATCGTCTTGAGAATGATAATCGCTTCCAAAACCAAAGAGCGGTTTTTGATGTAATAAAGGTCATATTGGAGTTTCTGCATTGAGTCATTAATGGAAGCGCCGTAAGGGAAATTTATCTGGGCCCAGCCGGAAAGTCCCGGTTTGACGATATGCCTCATTGAGTAATGGGGTATTTTTTGGGACAGCTCATTCACGAATTCCGGCCTTTCCGGCCGAGGGCCGATAAAAGACAAGTCGCCCTTGAGAACGCTTAATATCTGGGGCAGTTCATCCATCCGCGTTTTTCTTAAAAATTTGCCCACGGCGGTTATACGCTTGTCGTCTTTATCCGCCCACTTCGCTCCGTCTTTTTCGGCGTCTTTGGCCATTGAGCGGAATTTCATTATCTCAAAAATTTTTCCGTTTTTACCAAGCCTTTTTTGCTTGTAAAATACGCTTCCTCGGCTAGTCAGTTTTATGGCTAGCGCCGTAAAAGGCGCGAGCAAAGCGAAAGGAATAAAAAATAAAACAGACAAAACGACATCTATTAAACGTTTGATTTGTTCAAACTTTCTTTTATCCAGTTCAATGACATTTTCCAAAAACCAACTTTCGCCTATAAGCGAAACCGGTATTTTGCCGGTGGTTGATTCGTAAAAACGGTAAAATTCAATGACGGTTTTGCCCTTCATAACCATTTCGTAAAGTGTTTTCGCCGACTCCTTCGATATTTTTTCTTTCCCAGGAATTATTATCAAATCGGCCGAAGCGAGGCTGTCCGCCATTTCATAACCCAGCTGGGGGCTGGCGGAAATGAATTCGGAAAAATCGGAAATTTCTCCGTGAGAATTAAAAAAGAAAATTTTTATCTTGGAACCCTTGGTTATTATTTTTTGGTAAGCCATTCTCCACAGCCACAAAAAAACGGAAGCGACGGCGGCATCAATGAAAAGGTTTGTTTTAGGAGTGATTCCGAATGCGGGGATGAAGTAAAACATCAGGACGGCGATTCCCGCCCCGAAAGCCATAGTTTTGATGATGTAAAAAATCTTGGCCGGATGGACTGATTTTTCCACATCATAAAGTCCGGCAATGTAGAAAATAATCACCCAGACCAGATTGACGAAAAGGAACGGCAAATTGTGGTCTTGCCATAAAACTTGGGACGGGAAAGAGCCGTATCTTATTATCAGAGCGAGATACAGCGCTCCGTAAAGAAGGGCGATATCACCCAAAAGAAGCATTATTTTCCCCGGCTTGTTGCCTTTAATCATATTATCGTGCTAATATGCTAGCATATTGATTTTATGAGTAAAAGCCTGAGTTTAATCAAATACTTGCTTTACGCCGGAATTTTTGCCGTTCCCTTTTTGGCCTTTATCGTTTCCAGTTCAATGTTTTTCCCATTCATAACGGGAAAAAATTTCTCTTTCCGGATAATCGTGGAAGTGATGACGGCCTTGTGGCTGGTTTTGATGCTGTTTGACGCCAGGTATAAGCCAAAGAAAAGTTGGGTGCTGGCCATGCTGGCTATTTTTGTCGGTGTTGTGGCTTTGTCTTCGGTGTTCGGGGAAAATTTTTACAGAAGCTTTTGGTCCAATTACGAAAGAATGGAAGGATTGGTCACTTATCTCCATTTGCTCGCTTATTTCCTCGTTTTGGCCGGAACGATGAAAACGGAAAAAGTTTGGAATTGGCTTTTCAACACCTCGTTGTTTGCCAGCGTTATTATCGCCTTTTACGGCGTTTTCCAACTGTTTGGAATATTGCAAACTCATCAAGGCAGCAGGCTGGACGCCACTTTGGGCAACGCTTCCTACTTGGCCGTCTACATGGTGTTTCATATATTTTTGGCCATGGCGCTTTTTTATCGGGCGAAAGATTTCCGAAAATGGATTTATCTTTTCGTCATCATTTTGGAATCCTTTGTCCTTTATCATACGGCGACCAGGGGCGCGATACTTGGACTTATCGGCGGCTTGCTTATCTCTTGGATATTGATTGCCGCTTTGTCTTCCAATAAAAAAACCAGGCTGGCGCATATGTCTTTGTTGGCTGGGATGGCGGTAATCATCGGTGGTTTTTTGTTCTTCAAGACGACGGCCTTCGTGAAAAACAGCTCGGTTCTAACCCGTTTTGCCGGCATTTCTTTGACCGAAGGCACGACAGAATCCCGGCTGACTATTTGGAAAATGAGCTGGAGGGGCTTTAAGGAAAAACCGGTATTCGGCTGGGGGCAGGAGAATTTTAATCTGGTGTTCAATAAATATTACGAGCCGATTTTGTATAAGCAGGAGCCGTGGTTTGACCGGGCGCACAATGTTTTCTTTGACCGGCTAACCACCAATGGCATATTCGGATTATTGTCTTATTTCGGACTATTGGGCGCCGCTTTGTATTATTTTTGGGCGAAAAGAAAAAAGACCGGATTGTCCGTTGAAGATTCAGCTATGTTCGGGAGCATGTTTTTGGCTTACTTTTTCAACAACCTGTTTGTTTTTGACAATTTAATAAGCCTGATTCTGTTCGCGACCTTTCTGGCTTATGTCAGTTTCCGTTCAAAAGCCAACGAGTTTTTGGCGGTTAAACCGCCAAATGGCGGTTTAACCGCCAAAAACAATTACGGCAAGGCCGTTTACGCCGTTATTGTCGGCGCGGCGTTTATTTTTGTGATTTACGCCGTCAATATTCCCGGTATCCTGGCGTCCAAAACGATTTTGAACGCTTTCAAAGCGGCGGGAACAGGCAACGCGCCGGGCGCTTTCGCGGAATTCCAAAAAGCCATTTCTTACAATTCTTTCGGCAGCATGGAGGCCAGAGAGCATCTTTCCAGTTTCGCCATGCAAGTTTACGGCAATCCTAATTTTGACAAAGAATTCAAAGATAAAGTCGCGAATTACGCGATAGACGAATTGAAAAAGCAAAACGAGCAATATCCCAACGATATCAGAGAAATGATTTTCCTGGCGGCCATTTACAACAAAACTCAAAAATACGAAGAAGCCATAAATTTGCTCAATAAGGCCATTGAAATCGCTCCCAAAAAACAGCAGCTGTATTTTGAACTCGGCACATCCTATTTGAATAAAGGCGACAATGAAAACGGCATGGCGACGTTGAAGAAATCTTTTGACCTGGATCAAACTAACGGAGAGGCCAGAAAGATATACGCCGTTTCCGCCATCTTTGCCGGCCAAGACGCTTTGGCCGAAGAGCTGATGAAAGAACACGGAGGAACAATTCAGGACGATGAAAGATTTTTGAAAGCCTACGCCCAGAAGAATAATTTTGAGAAAGTCGTGGCGATTTTGAAAGTGTTTATAGACAAGAATCCGACCAATGCTCAATACCGCTTGAACTTGGCGGCGGTTTATCTGCAGGCCGGCTATAGAACCAAGTCAATAGAGCAGTTGCAGAAGGCGATTGAAGCCAATCCCGACTTTAAAAAACAAGGCGAATATTATATCAGCGAGATAAAAGCGGGAAGAAATCCTTAAAATTGATTATGGACGACGAAGAACTAAAAGTTTTATTGAGGGAAAATATAGAAGTAAGCAAAGAAAGCCTGAAGATTTTGAAAAAAATCAACAGAGGCAGAATTTTTGGAAATATATTCAGCGTCTTGAAGTGGACGCTCATAATCGGCATTTCTTTCGGAGCTTATTATTATATAGAGCCTTTTCTTTCCCAATATGTTGATATGTTGAGAGGGCTTACTTCCGGTGTTGAAAACATCGGCAAAATAGGCAATAATATCAATTCGGCAACATCGCCGAACTTATTGGAAAAATTGCAGGATTTGATGCCTAGGTAGCTCAGTGGTAGAGCACAACTCTGAAAAAGTTGGGGTCGGTGGTTCGATTCCACTCCTAGGCAAAAGTGAAGTAGTCGCCTCTTCGGCGACCTGCCGAAGAGGCAGGAGCACTTCTCTGAAAATTTCCCCCGCCGTTTTTATCGGCGGGGAGAAGGGGTCGTGAGTCCGCCCCGCCAAAGGCTTGGCGGGGTAAAATTCTCGCCTTCGGCATCAAGGATTGTTAAGCACCACTTTTTCTGTTATTATTCAAGTATGACGATTCAAAGTATAAAAAGGAAAATAATCCCGATTTTAAAACGTCAAGGTGTGACGAAGGCGGCCTTTTTTGGTTCGTTTGCCAGAGGTGAGGCGAAGAAAAATAGTGACATAGACATTTTGGTAAAACTTAAAAAAGGTAAAAGTTTGTTTGATTTTGTCGGATTAAAATTGGAATTGGAAGAAAAAATAGGAAAAAAGGTTGATCTTTTATCTTACAATGGAATAAATCATCGTTTAAGGAACATTATTCTAAATGAACAAAAGGTATTTTATGGAAAAAGATTCAAAGAAAGATCCTAGAATTTTTTTGGGGCATATTCTGGAAAGTATTGCGGAGATAGAAAAGAATACAAAAAAGAGAACAAAGGAAAAGTTTCTTAATTCTGTTACTATTCAAGATGCCATTGTCAGAAGATTGGAAATTATCGGCGAGGCGGTAAAAAATTTGCCAAGCTCTCTTAAGAGAAAACACACAGATATTTCTTGGAAAAACATTGCAGGAACGAGAGATATTCTTATTCACGAGTATTTTGGCGTGGATTTGGATATAGTTTGGGATGTTGTAAAAAACGACATTCCGAAACTCAAAAAAAAGATTAAGGAGTTATTAGAAAAAAAGTAGCGAGTCCGATTCTCACCTTCGGCAAAAAACATATGCAACTATCATGGTTTCCATTTTCTCTTGTCGCCACAATTCTTTTTGGCGTATCAATGGCTTTTTACAAGCTTCCTTCGGCAAAAAATCATAATAGGTTTGTTGCCACTTTTTGGTCGCTTGTAATTCCTGCGATTTTAGCTTTTATATTTTTTCACTCATATCTTTCTTTAAGCACACCCGCTATGGTATGGAGCGCCTTAATCTGGGGAGTTTCATTTACTTGTCTTGTTCTTCTTCAGATGTATGCTTTGAAGCATGTTGATACTAATGTTTTATTTCCCATAACCACAGTTGCAAGCCTGATGGTCACAGTTATTACGGGTATATTTTTCTTCAGCGATCATATTAGCATCATCCAAACCTTCGGTGTTATTCTTGCGGTCATTACAATATTTTCCTTTCTCTACAAAGGCGGAAAGATACAATACACTCGGCTCTTGATAGGAGTCGGTTCGGGAATCATTTTTATATCCGCCTTTAATAAAATTTTGCAAAAAGTCGTTGCCGGTAAATTTGATATTCATGCTTTTCAGGTTTATCAGTATTTATTTGCTGCTATGTTTGCCTTGCTGATTTACTTGGTGTTTCATCGTCATGATTGGAAAGCCCATATTTTTTCCGGCGGACTTGGCATTGGAAGTTTGATAGGTGTTTTTAGTTTCTTTGGCGGGTACTCGTTATACATAGCCCTTACAAAAGGGCCGTTTCCTTTGATCACTTCTGTTCACTCATTGTATATTTTTATAACCACCCTGACCGCATATTTCTTGTTCAAAGAGCAACTTTCGGCGAAAAAGATTTTTCTATTACTGCTTGCGATTGTCGCCGTTGTTCTTATTCGCATCGGGTAGATATTGCCAAAAAAATTAATCTACTCTTCCTGCACTCGTATTTTTTTGACCGGAGCTTTGCGGAGGAAAGGGAGGCGGATGGTTAAAATGCCGTTTTTGGTGGAAGCTTCCGCGTTTTCGGAGTCTATTTCGTCGGACAAAGAAATTGTCCGGCTGAAACCGCCCCAGTAAAGTTCTTGGCAAACGGCGTCTTTTTTTTCTGTCAGACGATTACTTTCTCTTTTCCCCCTTATGGTAACAGAGTCTTTATTTATGGAAATATCCAAGTCGTCCGGCTTTACTCCGGCCACGATTGATTGGATAATTACTTCGTTTTCGCCTTGAAACACATCAACAGCCAATTGGCCGTCTTCCTCGTCATAAGTTTTTTCTTCCGAACCGATGTTTGACAAGCCATAATTGCCGCCTTCCTCATAATCCGCATTTTCAGGCTCTGATCCCGTTAGCCTTTCAAAAAAAGATTTTTTTTCTTTTGACATAAAAAATTATTTTACTTAACGTTGCTTTTGACCTTTTCTAAAATAAAAATTAAAGCGATTACAATAAGCCAGAGAGGAATCAATACTTTCAAAATGTTTCCCCCTCCGCTTTTTATTATAAGATAGTTGAAAGCAAAGTGCAAAAGTCCGGCGGCAACTATTCCCATATAAGTGTTTCTTTTCAAATTTTTCTTGTTTTTTCTAAGGGAAAAAGCTATAAAAGCGCCGACGATGGCCGAGGAGGCGGTATGCAACAAAGTCGCTCCGATAAATCTCATATTACCGATGTCCAAACCCGACAATATGCCGCCGTCGTTAAAAGTTTTTATGATAAAAAGGGTGTTTTCCAAACTGGCGAATCCCAGAGCCGCCGTAACCATATAGATTATGGCGTCAATAGGCTCGTCAAAACAGGATTTGCAAAAGGCTGTTTTTCTGGCGGCGCCGTACTTCAAAATTTCTTCTATAAAAGCCCAAGCCAAAAGAGAAAAACTTCCGGCCAATCCGGCCTGAAATAAAGTAAAATACTCAAAAAACATGGCTATGGGGACGGCAATCATTCCGGCGATAAAGGTGTAAATCAGGCTGGCTCTCGGTTCAGGATGGCTATCTTCTTTGAGCCAAAACCAAAGCCAAAGCAAGGAGGGGATGAAGCCGCCAGCGATGGCAAAAAATAAAGTTGAAGCGGTTAAGTTTTGGGCCATTTTTCAATTATAAGCGATTTTTTATCTTTTATCGGCAAGATTGACCAGATTTCCTCGGTGATAAAGGGCATAAAAGGATGAAGAATTTTCAACACACTCGCCAAAACTAAAGACAAAACATTTTTGTATTCCTCGTCCTTTCTCGTTTTGGAGTGTTCTATGTACTTGTCCGCAAAATCATGCCAGACAAAATCATAAATAATATGCAACGCCTGCCCGAAATTGTAATTGTCCACATTTTCCGTTACTGATTTTATAACTTGTTCCATTTTTTCATAAATTTCTTTGTCTTCTTTTGATAAGTTTAAATCTTGTCCCGCCGTAAGCGGGATGGAAATTCCGTTTTGTGTAATCACGAAACGGCTGATATTCCAAATTTTATTGGCGAATTTCTTGCCGGCCAGCAAGTGAGATTCGTCAAACTTGATGTCTTGGCCTCCCATCATCTGGTAAATCAAGCCGAATCGGACGGCATCGGCGCCGTATTTATCAATCAAAACCAGCGGGTCAACGCCCGTTCCCAGCGACTTGGACATTCTGCGTCCATCTTTAGCTAAAATAGTAGGATGGATTATCACTTGTGAAAAAGGTTTTTCTCCCACAAATTCCAAGCCGGAAAATATCATTCTGGCCACCCAAAGATTAATAATATCCCTGGCGGTTGATAAAACTTGTGTCGGATAAAATTCCTTAAGGTCTTTTGAGTTTTTATTCGGCCAGCCAAGTGTGGCAAAAGGCCAAAGCGCCGATGAAAACCAAGTATCCAAAACATCATCAACGCCGTCTAACGGAATTTTGTGTCCCCACCAGATTTGCCTGGATATGCACCAGTCTTTGATATTGGACAACCAATCCGTATATATTTTCCCCCATCTTTTGTCGTTGAATTTTATTTCTCCGTTTTTTATCGGCTCCATCGCTTTTTGAGCCAGCTCTTTCATTTTCAAAAACCATTGGACGCTCGGACGGGGTTCTATGGCGGTATTGCACCGGTAGCAGATTGATATTCTGTTTTGGTAGTCTTCGGTTTTTTCTATCGCGTTAAGCTGTTGGAGTTTTTCTATCGTTTTTTCCCGGGCGTCTTTGGTGGAAAGCCCTTCAAATTCTCTTCCGGCTTCGGCGGTCATTTTGCCAAACTGGTTGATGATGACGATAGAAGGCAGTTTATGCCGTTCGGCAATTTCAGCATCGGCCAGACTGTGGGCGGGAGTAACCTTAACCGCTCCCGTGCCGAATTCTTTATCAACGCTTTCGTCGGCGATGATTGGAATTTCTCTGTTTTGAATCGGCAATATTAATGTTTGGCCGATTAAATTTTTATACCTTTCATCCTTTGGGTTCACCGCCACGGCCGTGTCGCCGAGCATTGTTTCCGGCCGGGTGGTGGCGACTGTTATAAAATTTTTGCTGTTTTTTATCGGATATTTTATAAAATAAAGTTTTGACTGCTGTTCCAAATGTTCAATTTCCAAGTCGGATAGGGAAGTCTGGCATCTCGGACACCAGTTTATAACCCTTTCGCCTTGGTATATCCAGCCTTTCTTGTGGTAATGCAAAAAAGCGGTTTTTACGGCCTCGCTGTATTTTTCGTCCATCGTAAAACGAGTTCGCGACCAATCGCAGGAAGAGCCTATTTTTTTAAGCTGGTCCAGAATTATATTGCCGTATTTTTCTTTCCATTCCCAAACTTTTTCCAGGAATTTTTCTTTGCCCAAGTCATGGCGGGAAATTCCTTGTTTTTTCAAATCTTTTTCCACCACGTTTTGAGTGGCGATGCCGGCGTGGTCAGTGCCGGGAATCCATAATGTTTTATATCCTTGCATTCTTTTTTGCCGGATAAGAATGTCCTGGATGGTGGCGTTCAAGGCATGCCCCATATGCAAAGTGCCGGTCACATTGGGCGGAGGCAGAGCGATGGTAAAAGTCTTATCTTTGTTTGGATTATCAGCCCAAGGCTGATGCGCCTCGGGCGCAAAATACCCGCTTTCTTCCCAAAGCTTGTAAATTCGGCTCTCCGTTTCTTTCGGATCATAAGGCTTCAGCAGTTTTTCATTCATAATTACTTTTATTTTATCAGAAAAATAAGGGTTTAATAAGGCTTGACAAAGATTATAATAGGCGTATGCTTTTAATATAGTTTTTTGAAATAAAAAATCTAACATTTTTTTTGTCCTTAAAGGACAAAGGAGGTTTTGTGAGAAACATAACTACAGAAAAAGAAAAGTTTTTTAAAATTGCTGTTGAATTTGCAACGGGGGTGGAAACTGAATCCCAAAATGAATTAAATAAGCCTAAAGACATTGGGAGCAGGCTTGAAAAATTTACTGTTAAGTTATACAAGCAGTTAGCTACAGGGTCTGTAAAAGAATTTTTAGAAAAGTTTATTGGTTCTGTAGATATGTATGTCTATGTTATTGGTGATTATGGGATAAAAGAGTTGGATGATCCCAATTATGATGCACAGAAAGAGTTCAGGGTGCTTTCTAGGTTAAAACGGGAAAGGATGACCGAGAACGAAAAAGAAAGATTGCTCAAAATAAAGGAGCAATATCGCAAAACAATAAAATTAATTTCAGGCGCGAAATTCTCGGTTGTTTTGATGAAGAAATATAAAATTGATCAAGCGGTTTGCACAATCATTTGGGACTTTGAAAGAAGCAGTTCTAATCTAGCGGGAGAGGTAAATCTGTGGCCTATAAAACTAGAGCGTTAAATTTCCTTGAGCTTTCAATTTCTCTGGTTTGGCAAAATCGCCGTTTACCGCATGAAGATACCCCGCCGCGCCGATCATCGCGGCGTTGTCGGTGGTGAGTTTGGCGGAGGGTAAATACAGGGCTGTTGTTTTCGTTAATTCGCGAGCAACAGCCTTTTTCATTTGCGCGCGGAGTTCTTGATTGGCCGCCACGCCGCCGCCGAGGATGATGGACTTGGCACTGAATTCTTTGGCGGCTTTTATGGTTTTGGAGATCAAGACATCAATAATGGCCTGCTGAATTTCGTTGCAAATCGTCGGCGTGAAGTCGCCAATGTTTATATGCCTTTCTTTCATATCCCGTAACATATACAAGACGGCGGTTTTGAGGCCGGAAAAACTGAAGTCGTAATCTTTGGAATCAATCATCGGGCGGGGGAGTTTAATATTGAAGGCCTCTTTTTCCATTTCCCGCCTCGTCCAGCCGCCCATTCGGAAAGTAAGCGGATATTTTCTAAAATTTTCCGCTTGCTTGGCGATTTGCGGTCCGCCCGGATAGGGAAGCTCCAACATTCTCGCCGTCTTGTCAAAAGCCTCTCCCGCCGCGTCGTCTCTTGTTTGTCCTATTATTTCATAATCACCCCATTTTTTAATAAGCACCAGTTCGGTATGACCGCCAGACACAAGAAGCGCCAAAGCGGGGAATTGCATTATTTTTGAGATTTGAGATTTTAGATTTGATTTTAGGAGCGAAGCGACTATATGTCCCTCCATATGATTGACCGCCACAATCGGCTTGTCCCAAACAAACGCCAACGCTTTGGCGAAATTAATTCCCACCCAAAGCGCCGGTTCCAATCCCGGCCCGACCGTCACCGCGATAGCGTCAATTTTCGGCGGCCTGATTGCCGGTATGAATTTCAAAAATTGTTCCAACAATTCCGGCTCACGTTCCAGTATTTTTTGAATTTTTTTTAATTTGGAATTTGGAATTTGATTAGAAATTAGAAATTCGGATTTAGAAATTAACAAATTTGATTTCCTCAACGCTTTCCCAAGTATCGGTATCAAATTTTTCTGATGTTCTCTTTTCGCCACCATCGGCACCACTCCGCCCCATTTTTTATGGATTTTTATTTGGGATAAAACGATGTTGGACAATATTTCAAAAGACGGATTTTTAAGTCCCTGCCCGCCGGCTGGCAGGCGCTCTTTGCTTTCAACTATCGCAACGCTAGTTTCGTCGCAGGACGTTTCTATGGCCAGAATTATCATTTTATTTGCCAAAGGAAATTAATGTTGCCCTCAACGGCGAATCCAGCCGCGGCTTTATGCCCGCCGCCGCCATACTTTTTCGCCAATTCGGAAAGGTTTATTTTCCCGTCTCCTCTTAAGGACACATGTATTTTTGGCATATCTTTTCCTTTGTACGACCAAACAATCCCGATTTTACCGGTTTTGGTGTAAATATGGTTGCCTATTTCAGATGATAAAATAGGGGAATTGACGGCGATGGCGGCATATCCTTCAAAAATAACTTCTTGCCCTTTGTTTGACAATTCGCCGATTAAAGATTTTTGATAATCAACGATTGCTTGGCCTTTTTTAATCAACTCTTTTCTTTTATTTTTGTCTTGAAATATCTTGGCCGTCTTATCCCACACTTTAAAATTAAAACTGTAAAGATTTAAAATAGCCATTAATTTCATGGTGTGGGGAAGTTTAAATTTCCATATGTCATAATCTTCAACATAACGGACAATAAGCGGCGCTTTATTTTCGCCGTGAAAATATTTCCAGCTCAAAGACGCTCCGGAATATTTGTCGTCAAAAACGCTTCCGGGCAACAAGTCGGCCTTTTCTTTTGAGGAAAAATGGTGGTCTATGAGAATGACTTTGTTTTTTGAAGCTAGCCTCAACATTTCTTGCGTGTTAAGGGAACAGTCAATCATATATATATCTTTGTCTTTCAGTTGGAATAAAAAATCGTAATTTTTTGTGTCATAACCGAGTTCGATGTATTCGGCCTTGTCTTTCAGTTTTTTCCACGCCGCCCACGCGCCGGTGAATCCGTCCAAGTCATCATGATAAATAACTATAATTTTTTTGCTTGTTTGGGCGATATTTTTATCTTTATCCATAAAAGACAATATAGCACAAAAGTCGCTTTTTGCACCTGTATGAAAAAAATAAAATGTTCTCCTTATTTATGCTATCGCTTAATTAGTGGTATAATTTATAATATGAAAAGAGACACAAAGAAAAAAATATTGCTGATTCTTTTAGCGGGAGTTTCATTGTCTTTGTCAAAAAGTCCGAGAGGTTATTTTAAAATTATAAAAGGCTTGCCGGAAGGCTTGAAAGAAATAAAGAGAAAAAGATTGCGCGGACTTATCAGGGAGTTTTACAACGACAGGATTGTTTCTTACAAAGAAAATGACGAAGGGTTAACCGAGATAATATTAACCAAAGATGGAGAGAAAAAAGCGCTGAAATTCAAACTGGATGACATGGAAATTAAAAAGCAGAAAAAATGGGATAAGCAATGGCGAATTGTTATTTTTGACATACCTGAAAGATTCAAAAGAGCGAGAGAAGCGTTAAGAGGGAAATTAAAAGAACTTGGATTTGTTGAGTTGCAGAAATCCGTGCTTGCTCATCCTTTTGAGTGCGAAGATGAAATAAATTTTATCGTGGAAGTTTTTCAAATCAGACCGTTTGTAAGGTTTGTTAAAGCGAACAGTTTTACCA
>Ga0209212_1003716_pt1 | contig 19721 bp, 15 predicted proteins | sample RifGroC2_FD_183996 | JGI IMG/M metagenome (GOLD analysis project Ga0209212, IMG submission 183996) | Groundwater microbial communities from Rifle, Colorado, USA - Groundwater C2 (SPAdes) (version 2) | ecosystem: Environmental > Aquatic > Deep subsurface > Groundwater | place: Rifle, Colorado... | reverse complement strand
TGCGGCGCGATTGGCTACCAGGCTTGGGGAAGTACACGACCAGTTAGCGACGGGAACGCTGGTTACGGCTGTTGACGCCGCCCGCCGGGCCCTGCGCCTGGGTGTCAAGGATGTGCATATGGTCTACCGGGGCTCCAAAGAGGAGATGCGCGCCTCGGAAGAAGAGCTGATAGGCGCTGAAGAAGAAGGCATTATTGTGCATACCAGCATGACGCCCAAACGTGTCGTCGGCCGCGACGGCAAGGTTGTCGGGTTGGAGATAGTGGCCACCCGGTCCGTTTATGACGAAAAAGGCAGACGTTCCCTGATTCCCATAGCCGGATCGGAGTCCGTGCTGGATTGCACCTCCGTTATTATGGCGATAGGGCAGCAGAGCGACCTCAGCTTCCTTCGTCCGGAGGATAAAGTAGAAACAACGAAGCAGGACACCATCTTCGCCGACTCGGAAACGTTAGCGACCACAGCTCCCGGTGTTTTTGCCGGCGGCGACGTGGTTTTCGGGCCACGCACCATCATTGAGGCCGTTGCCGACGGGCATCGGGCCGCCCGGGCGATGGATAATTATCTGAGAAAAGGGAAAACGGGAATTATCCGTAAAGGCTGGCTCACAGAAGTTCCCCGGAGCTATTTGCCCCAGACCGGAGAACGGGGAAAACCTCGTGTCCACCCGCCGAATATTTCTCTGGACCGCCGAACGGGTATTTCCGAGGTGGAGATGGTCTATGACGAAGAGACAGCCCGCGACCAAGCCCATCGCTGTCTTAAATGTCACATCCAGACAGTCTTTGATAGTGACCTCTGCATCCTCTGTGGAGGTTGTGTGGATATTTGCCCCTCCAACTGTTTAAAAATCGTCCCGGTGGAAGAGATCGAAGGCAATGAGGATTTGCGTCAGGTAGCTCTCAGCAGGTATGGAACAGAATCAAGCGCATCCCTGCAATCCGGACAAAGAGGTTACCGCAGCCAGGGATCAGCTATAATTAAGGATGAAACCAAATGCGTTCGTTGCGGCTTGTGCTCCCGGCGCTGCCCGACCAACGCCATCACCATGGAAGCTTTCTTTTTTGAAGAACAACTCGTTAACGAAGGGGAGGAAACAACAGCATGAACATTGATGATAACATTGAGTCGAAAAGGTCTCCTCAAAAACGTTTTTCACTTTTGGATAGACTGCAAGAAACCGTTCTGTGGCGTTCCCTGTTTCGGTCGGGCTATCCCAGTACCGATGAAAACCGGGCCATGGTTATGTTCAACAGTTTCTTCCTGCACATCCATCCGGTCAAGGTAAAGAAAAACTCGTTAAGGATCTCCTATACCTGGGGACTTGGAGTCATTTCGGCGTACCTTTTCTTTTTATTGACGATCACCGGGGGCATCCTGATGTTTTTGTATGTGCCTTCGGTGGACCAGGCGTATCAGGATATGCAGGCGCTGGAAACTTCGGTCCCTTTCGGCATGATGCTGCGGAACCTGCACCGCTGGGGCGCCCACCTCATGGTGCTGGTGGTTTTCCTGCACATGTGCCGCGTTTTTTACACCGGGGGTTACAAGACCCCGCGGGAGGCAAACTGGATGCTGGGGGTCCTGCTCTGGGTGTTCACCCTTTTGCTCAGCTTCTCAGGCTATCTTCTTCCTTATGACCAGCTTTCTTACTGGGCAATCACTGTCGCCACGAACATTGCGGCCTATACTCCTATCCTTGGCGACAAGGCGCGGGTCTTTCTGCTGGGAAGCTATGACGTGGGTCAGCCTGCATTGCAGCGTTTTTACGCCCTGCACATCTTTCTGCTGCCCCTGGTAGTTATAGGTCTCATGGGCGTACATTTTTGGAGAGTGAGAAAAGACGGAGGCCTGTCCGCGCCTTTGAGTGAAACGTCAGGGGGCTCACCCGAGTCCGTCGACCCGCGGCATTCTGCTTCCCCACAGACCGATGAACAAACCCAATTGTTCCCCAAGATTCCCAGCAGGACCTATGGACTCATGGCCCTCGTGAAGCGTACCGGCCCCATGGTAGAGAAGGGGCCCGATGATACGGTATTTTCCTGGCCGCACCTGATGGTGATGGAGCTCCTGGCCATGTTAAGCACCACCATCTTTCTGCTCTTCGTTTCCCTCTTGGCTAATGCCCCCTTACGGGGATGGGCGGACCCGGACATCACAGAGAACCCGGCCAAGGCCCCCTGGTATTTTTCCAATCTCCAGGAAATCCTCCTTCACATGAGCCCTGCCCTTTCGGGGATATGGATACCTGTCGGAGTAATCATCGCTCTCATGGCGGTACCTTACTTTGAGCGCCGGCAGGAGGATGTGGGAATCTGGTTTGCCTCCTCCAAAGGGCGTGAGATCTGTGTCTGGTCTTCCGTCTATACGACCATAGCGCTCATCGTTCTGGTACTGTTCGATGAATATATCGGGGTCCGGTCTCTGGTCAGTTCCCCGGCTATTTTTCCGGAATGGATTATTCCTCTGGGAACCATGGGGGCCCTGATGGCCATTCTCTATGCGGGCATTCAGAGGTGGCAGCCCAACGGCCGCGAGATTGCGTTGGCCTTCTTCACAGCCTTCGTCACCACCTATTTCGTCTTGACAATCAGCGGACAGTTTTTCCGCGGAATCGGATTGCATCTCACGCCGGTGTGGAACTTGCCTCCCGGCGGTCTAACTTTCTAAAGGAAGGAGAATCTGGCATGGCGGCCCAAAGCACAACTATCCCATTACCCCAAGGCGCAGACCTGACTCGTCGAGATTATCTGAGGTTAAGCCTCTGGGGAGGGCTTTGCATAGTAACAGCTGAAAGTCTGGCGGCAACCGTGGCTTCGCTCTGGCCGCAGGTAAAAGCCGGCGGTTTCGGAAGCGTGGTCACAGTCGGAAAGGCAGAGGATTTCCCCGTCGGCTCGGTGACCTCTTTTCCCGAGGCCCGTTTATACATTTCCCGGGTAGAATCGGGTTTTCTCGCCCTCAGCCGCAAGTGCACCCACCTGGGCTGCGTCGTTCCCTGGCAAAAAGATGAACCGAGCCTCGACAAGATCGCCTCTCAAGGGAGATTCAACTGCCCCTGCCATGGCGGCATGTTTGACCGTTACGGCCAGGTGGTTGCCGGGCCGCCACCGCGCCCTTTGGACATTTATCCCATTAAGATAGAGGGTGGCAAGATTCTGGTCGATACTGGAAAAACAATCGTGAGGGTGGCCTACAATCCTTCCCAGGCAGTGGGGGTATAGCCGTGAACGATGTGGACTTGCAGAAGAAAAAGACCGTATGTCTCATTATGATATGGCTGATAGCCATTTTTATACCCCTTTATTGGTGGCACGAACCAACCCGGCAGGAGGCGGCGATTGCCAGGATAAAGAAAGAGGCCATGACCAAGGGCGCCGAAATTTTCCTTTCTCACTGCCTGGCCTGCCACGGAAAGACCGGCGACAACATTCCCGGAAAGCACTTGCGTCGGACGCTAATGGAAGAAGCCCTTCTCACAAAGGTCATATCCAGAGGCAGGTCAGGCACTGCTATGCCGGCCTTCGGCAATGAGGAAGGCGGGGCATTGAAAAAATTTGAAATAGCCGATGTGGTTGCCTTTATTCGGAACTGGGATCAATCGTTATTCGATGCTGCTGCGGCGCGCCTTCCGCCCAAAACCGCACCTTCTCCCGGCCCGGGTCCAACAACGCCTGCGGCCGCTTCCAAAGCTACCGCTACCCCCGCAACCGGAGGAGATGCCCAAAAAGGGGAAACCGTTTTTAGCGATATGGGCTGTGCCGGATGCCATGGTGCTGCAGGTCAGGGCGATTCAGCACCATCATTAAAGGGCAAAAGTGCAGCTACGATCAAAAAAGTTGTGAGAAGTGGACAAAACGCGATGCCGTCCTTTGACGCTGCTTCGCTGAGCGATGTTGACCTGGAGAATATAATTGCCTTCCTGGTGCAAAGCAAATAGGTGCAAGGCCTTTTTTTATTAATAAAGTTATGAGGATTAATGTTTGTTTCGCTCTTTAATCGTAAAGGGGGGAGTGCACGATGACTGAGAAAAGCGAAAAAAAGAATGCTATTGAAACCGTAAAGGCATATCTGCAGGTTCCCAAGCATGCATTGTCGATTACTGCTGCTGCAGTGTTGGTGGTTATTTGCGTCATTATCTATTTTCACTTTTACCGGTACGGGCATCCCTCGAGGGGCCAGTTTGTCGGACCCAACGTGTGCAAAAGATGTCATGAGAAGCAATACGCTTCCTGGAAGAAGACCCGGATGGCAAACAGCTTCGATGTGCTTCGGCCTGGCGAGAAGGCTCAGGAAAAGCGGATAGCGGAACTCGATCCGGACAAGGACTATACCCACGATGAAATCTGCCTGCGCTGCCACACTACCGGATATGGCTTGGTGGGCGGCTTCGTTTCCATTGAGCAGACCCCCGAGATGGCCGGCGTCACTTGTGAGGCCTGCCATGGGCATGGCGGCACGTTCGTCGGCACGGTGATGGACCTCAAGAATCCGACATTTACTACGTCCGATGCCAGGAAGGCGGGGTTGGTTTATCCGCCGACGGAGAATGTGTGCCGGATGTGTCACAACTCGCACAGTCCCTTCGTCGGAATGAATTATAAATTTAACTACAAAGAACGAGTTAAGCTTGGCACCCATGAGCATTACCGCCTGAAGTACGAGCACGGGCCCCGGTAGGCAGCGGAGTTATACCAATACCCGGTTGGGCAACACATGTCTGTTGATGCAAAGCCAGGTAACTGGAACAGAAAAAGATTTTCCGTCTGGATTTTCTTCCGCCGGGAGGGATGTGGGTTAACCGCATTGAATGTTTACGCGGGATTATCCGTAATGATACATTCATAACACATACCGGGAGATTGATGGACTGTGACAAGGAGAATTGGACTCCTTTTTAAATAAAATTATAATCACGGTTACCTGTATAAAGCTACAGAAAGATAGAGGAATTAGATAATGACAAAGCCTAAGAAAATTTTGTTTGGCATATTTGTCCTCCTGGTAATAGCGATAGTGGCTTTTCGGTGGTATGAATTTTTTACAGGGCCAGTAAAGCAACCCCTGGCATTTAGCCATAAGGTGCATACAGAAATTCTTAAATGCGAGGAATGTCATACTGGTGTTACAAATTCAGCGTCTGCGACAATACCTGACATTGCGGTATGTATGGGGTGCCATTCTGAAGAACCTCTATCAAAGAGCCCCGAAGAGAAAAAACTGATCGATTATATAAAGAAGAAGCAAAATATAAGTTGGAAAAGGTTGTATAAGAATCCTGTTCATGTATATTTTTCCCATAATAGACATGTGTCGGTCGGCAAATTAGCGTGTGAACAATGTCACGGGAATATGGGAAAAGCTGTTAGGCCACCCCGGAGAGCCCTGGTTCATATGGATATGGACTACTGTATCTCATGCCATAAGAAAAATAACATAGATATAAGTTGTGTAAATTGTCATAAATGACCACTGCCTCGGAAGAACTGGCCGCACCTCGCGCTTATTCAGCAGACCGGAAGGCATAAGGAGTGAAAAAGATGGGAAAGATTACAAGAAGAGAGTTCTTAACGGTGGCAGGAGTCGCTGCCGGAGGCGGCGTGCTGGCTTATGCCCCCGATGTAGCTGTTAAGGCCTTTCAGGCAGCCTGGGGTGAAGACTGGGTGGAGGTGCCTAATGGGCCTGAAAGGTGGGTTACATCATTATGCCGCCAGTGCCCTGGCGGATGCGGTATCCGTGTCAGGCTGATAGGCGATAGACCGGTAAAGATTGAGGGCAATCCGTTCCATCCCATTAATAGGGGGAAATTATGTCCCAAGGGCCAGGCCGGATTACTTACTTTAAACGACCCTGATCGGATTAAGGGACCATTGAAGAGGGCCCTGGACAGGGGCGCCGGGAAATGGCAGGAAATAACCTGGGATGAAGCGATCACGTACGTGGTAAACTGGCTTAAAGAAATAAGGGTAAAAAATTTCGCCCATAAACTGGCCTTCATGGATGGGGATTCCATGGGACTGACAAGGATGCTCTCCGAAAGATTTCTGCACCAATTTGGTTCACCAAACTACATTAACATCCCAACAGGATTGGACTATGGCAGTGTGGATGCCTCTTATCTGATGCAAGGCATAAAAGATGACGTCGTTTATGATATGGGGATGGCAAATTACATAGTATCGTTCGAATCAGACCTTCTTCAGTCATTCTGGTCGCCGGTGCAGGTTATGAATGCCTTTGGCTACACGAGAAGAGTGAAGAGCATCAGAGGCAAGATCGTGCAGGTGGAGTCCCGCTATTCTGTGACAGCAGCAAAAGCAGATGAATGGATACCGGTAAAACCGGGGACAGAAGGTGTCTTGGCCTTGGGGATGGCGCACTTTATCATCAAAGAGGGATTGTATGATAAAAATTTCGTCGAGAAACACACCTTTGGATTTGAAGACTGGCAAGATCCGTCCGGAGCAGGACGTCAAGGTTATAAGAACATGGTATTGCAAAATTATTCCCCTACGTCGGTTTCCGAGATCACGGGTATTCCGATGGAATCCATTTTGAGGTTGGCAAAAGAATTTGCCACGCGAGGACCTGCCCTCGCAATAGGAACCAGGGGAGATATTTATAAGCAGATGTCAATACAGGCTCTAAATGCCCTGGTAGGAAATATCGATAAGCCAGGCGGCATCCTGACCATCAAAAACCCGCCGGCACTTGACCTTCCTGCGCCGGCAATTGATGAACGGGCGCGAAAAGGCCTGCAGATGACTCCCATCGCCTCTGGAGACAGCGGCAAGTTCCCGCTGGCCAATGGCGCGCTCTCTCTCTTTACGGAAAGGGTTTTGCAGGGGAAGCCCTATGACATCGATACATTGTTTTTGTATAACTGCAACCCCCTTTTCTCCGAGCAAAAAATAGAAGGTTTGTTGCAAGCGACGAGAAAGATCCCTTTCATTGTGAGTTTTTCGCCCTATATGGATGAAACGACTCAGAATGCCGATCTTATCTTGCCGGATCATACCTGTCTGGAGAAATGGCAAAGCAATGTAACCTATACATTTCAAGGGTTCCCCGTAGTAGGGATAGGGAAGCCGGTAGTGGCGCCCCGATACAATACCAGAAATACCGGTGATGTTATCCTGGCGATCGCCAAGGGTCTCGGGAAACCCTTAGCAAATGCCTTCCCTTGGAAAGACTCTCAGGAAGCGCTGTCCCATACCATGAAAAAACTCTATGATATGAGGAGAGGCGACATCTTTGCTCCGGAATTGGATGAGGGCTTGCTGAGCGAGTTAGTGAGACGTGGATGGAGGGCCCCCGGATACAGAAATTTTGAAGAATTTTGGCAAGGAATACAGGAAAAAGGGGGATGGTGGGACCCAGCTTACTCTTTTGAAGAATGGGGAAGGGTATTCCAGACGCCCTCGAGGAAATTTGAATTTTACTCCCAGATCCTGAAATATCATCTGGAAAAAGGCGTCAGCCCGGGAGGAAATAACCAGCAGGCGCTAAAAACCTTAGGTATCGAAGCAAAAGGAGATCATGACTTTTTACCTCATTGGGAATCTAAGGGGCGTAGTGAAAAGGATTATCCATTCCACTTAAAGGTATTTCAGCCCCTGGTCTTTGCCGGCTCGATTCATGCGAATAATCCGTTCCTGCAGGATATCAGTAGTTTTTATAGCGGGCAAAAGTGGAAGGCATGGGTAGAGATAAACCCTGTAGCGGCTCGAGAATTAGACATAAGGGACGGCGATTGGGTCTGGGTGGAATCGCCACGGGAGAAGCTGAAGTTCAGGGCAAAATTGACTCCCGGGGCAATGCCTGAAGTGGTCAATATTCCCATGGGATTAGGACACAAGGCGCTTGGCCGCTGGGCGAATGGGATTGGGGAAAACGTTGGTCAGTTAATGGCTAGCCGGACAGATCCTTTCACGGGTGAATCCCTGATGCACCATCCCAGGGTCAAAGTGTATAAGGCATAGGGAGGATGGAATGAGTAGATGGGGAATGGTAATAGATCTGGATAAATGCACCGCGTGCCAGGCATGTGTCATTGCTTGCCGGATCGAAAACAACATACCGCCGCCAAATCCGGAGGAGGCGGCATTATCCCGGTCCATAGGCTGGATACGCATGGTGGAACGTGTAGAGGGAGAATACCCTCATATCAAATCAAATATTATGCCGGTGCCCTGCATGCAGTGCGAGCATCCGCCCTGCGTCAAGGTATGTCCCGTCGGGGCGACCAACGAGACAAAAGAAGGCATCGTCGATCAGATTTACGCACGTTGCATTGGATGTCGATATTGCTGCAATGCGTGCCCGTATACGGTTAAGTTTATGAACTGGTATAAACCCGCATGGCCTAAGGAGATGATGAACTCCCTGAATCCGGACGTCACCGTAAGGCCAAAGGGCGTCGTGGAAAAGTGCGTCTTCTGCGCCCACAGAATACAGAGGGCAAAGGACAGGGCTAAAGCGGAAAAAAGAGAGATGACCCCTGATGATTATATGCCGGCCTGCGCCGAGACCTGTCCAAGTAAAGCGATCTATTTCGGCGACTTGAACGATAAAGATAGTATTGTTTCTAAACTCGCAAGAAGTCCAAGGGCATTCAGATTATTGGAAGAACTTGGTACGGAACCAAAAGTGTATTACCTTAGGGAAGGAGCTTAGCGTGGAAGCTGTAAAGCCGGACAGGGGATTGGGGAAGGAAGAAAAGATGACAGAGGTTAAAGACGAGATCCTATATCAGCCTATTCTGAAGACGAGCAGAGGCTTTTACATTGTCTTTGCCCTGCTGCTCTTTGTGGTATTATTTGCCGCTTATGCCTATTTCATCCAGATCAGGGACGGATTAGGGGTCAGCGGGTTGAATAGCCCGATCTTTTGGGGCGTTTACATTACTAATTTTGTATTCTTTATTGGGGTCAGCCATGCAGGCACTCTCATCTCCGCCATACTCCGCATATCAAAAGCGGAGTGGCGCCGTTCGATCACCCGCTCCGCTGAGGTTATTACCGTTCTGGTGCTCTTTTTTGGTTTAGGCAATATACTCATTGATCTGGGGCGGATCGACCGCATGATGATGGTAATAAGGCATGGCCGGTTCCAGTCGCCCCTGCTCTGGGACGTGGTAAGCATTACCACCTACTTAACGGCCAGTGCGATCTATCTGTACCTGCCTCTCATTCCCGATATTGCGCTTCTGAGGGACCGGATTAAAGGAGGATTCCGGGGACGGTTGTATCAGGTGCTGGCTCTCGGCTGGGCAGGGACGGAAAGACAGATTCACTACTTAGAGAAGGGTATTGCCATCATGGCGGTGACGGTCCTGCCGATCGCAGTTTCCGTTCATACCGTGGTTTCTTACGTCTTTTCCATGACCATTCAGCCCATGTGGCATAGCGCCATCTTTGGCCCTTACTTCGTGGCTGGCGCCATCTTCTCCGGCATTGCCGCCATAATCGTAGCCATGGCTGTTCTCAGGCGGGTCTATCACCTGGAAGGCTATTTCCGGGAGGTCCATTTTAATAATCTTGGCATATTGCTCCTCGTCATGACCTGTTTGTGGCTCTATTTTACATTTAGTGAGTATCTTACCGTATTCTATGGGGCGGAACCAGATGAAATAAAGGTATTTATGGAAAAATTTACGGGCAAATACGCCCCGCACTTCTGGTTCATGGTAATGACTTGTTTTATCATACCCTTCACTATCTTGGCAAACAGTAAAACCCGCACTATCAAAGGGACCGTAATCGCCTCCATTTCTGTTAACATTGGCATGTGGCTGGAGCGCTATACCATCGTCGTGCCTACGCTGATGCATCCTCGCTTGCCCTATGAGACAGGGATGTATAGTCCCACCTGGGTCGAGTGGTCAATACTGGCCGGCTGTTTTGCGTTATTTGCGATGATTTATATGGTCTTTACGAAGCTATTTCCCATCGTGTCCATATGGGAGGTTCAGGAGGGACGCGAAAAGGCCCATGATGAAGTTGCGGAGAGGCTTCGAACCTACCTGCCTTTATAAGACGGAGGCCGCAAAAGGTCGGAAAGACTTTAGATTTATTCAAGGAATATGAGGTGATGAGATGAAAGAGGTAAATACATCCATTGAAAATAAAGTAGTCCTGTCTGTGCAGGTTTTTTTACTCATTGGCTTTTATATCTTTGCGGCAGGGGTTTTCACCTTTCTCTGGTATGCGGTCTATAGATCCGTGGTAGACAGTGATCACCCGGTGCATGCTGTGATTCTGGCATCTGTGATAACCTTTGCCTTTCTCATCTTAGTTTCTGTTGTTACGATGGTGTTTACAGTCGTGATAAAGGAAGGCCAGAAGAAGGTTTCGGAGAATGGAGGTTCGGTCCATGAAGGCGAAATGTAAGAAAAGGATCATTTTTATTGGAGTCTTGCTTGCATGTGGATTGAATCTCCACTTGGTCTTTGCTGAAGATAAATATCTCATTCCTGGAGACGCGAGGAGAGGCTGGCGCGTATTCTCCGAAAAAGGTTGTATTCAATGCCATGCTATGGGCGAGAAGGGGAGGGTTATCATAGCGCCTGATCTATCGAAGAGTCCCTCTGCCCACCTTTCCTCCGCCGGGTTGGCAGCGCAGATGTGGAATCATGCACCGGAGATGTGGGAGAAGATGTCTGCAAAAGGGGTGGGATTTAAAAGGCTTAACGAGAAGGAAGTGGCGGATCTGTTTGCCTTCCTATACTTCATCCGTTATCTGGATGAGCCGGGAGACCCGGCTAAAGGCAAAGAAATATTAAAGTCGAAAGGGTGTATAGACTGCCATAGCATTGGGGAAAGAAGAGGCGCAATCGGTCCTGACCTGGCAATGTGGACAGAATTTACGAATCCTATCCTCTGGGTGCAGATGATGTGGAACCATGCCTTAAAAATGAAAGATGCGCTGGATAAAGGGGCTAAGGCCTGGCCAACGCTGGGAAGGAATGATATCGTAGACATCATTGCCTATATAGCGAGCCTCAATAAGAAACCTTCTCAGGAAAAGGTGTTTCTTGCCCCAGGCGATCCGGCAGAGGGGAAGAAAATGTTTTCTCAAAAGGGCTGCGGGCAGTGTCACGCCACAGAGGGAACGAAGAGAAAAAAGGGGCCTAACCTGGGTATGAAGCAAAAGGATTTTCCACCGACGATAGGTCAGTTTGCAAGTCTTATGTGGAACCACTTCCCCGGAATGTTTAGCGAGATGCAGAGGGAGAATATCAAAGTGCCGGAGTTGTCTGCTCAGGATATAGCCAATATTACCTCATATCTATTTTCCATCCGCTATTTTGATCCTGTTGGCAATAGAGCCGCGGGAAAGACAATATTCCAGGAGAGACGATGCAACATTTGCCACGATATTCGGAAGGATGCAGAAGGGAAAAAAGAGGGCCCCAATCTGGCTAAGCTAAAAGGAGTGGTGTCTCCTATTTATATGGCAACGGCATTATGGAATCATGGTCCCAGGATGATAGGAAGCATGAAAGAAAAGAATATAAAATGGCAGAAGATTACTGATAAAGAATTAGTCAATCTTATGGAATACTTCAATCAAGGCGATTGATTGAGATAGCGGGCATCCCGCGGGTGATATGACAGCGCTGATTACCGTCCGTGCTCATATTTCAGGTGGTAATGCTCATGTGTGCCGAGTTTGACGCGTTCGTCATAATAGAACTTGTAGTCCATTCCGACATAGGGGCTGCGCGCGTTGTGGCAGACCCGGCACACATTTTCCGTCGGCGGATAAACCAGCCCCGCCTTCCGGGCGTCTGATGTCTGGAATTTTGGCTCATTGAGGCTCATCACCGAGCTGACGTACGTGCCGCCATGCCCATGACAAGCCTCACAACTGACGCCGGCCATGTCAGGTGTCTTCTCAATTGAAACAAAGCCACCCACCAAACCATATCCGGTAGTGTGGCACGGCAGACAGGTTTCATCCTGGGTGTAGTCCTTGTCCGGATTGAGCCCAACCATCTGCTTTTCTTGACCCTTCACTCCGGGCCGAAGCATATTGAAGCTGTTCGCCATGCGTGTCTTCTTCCATGAGGCGTATTGCTTTTCATGACATGTTTTGCACTTGCCGGGTCCGACGAACTGGCCCTGCGACACATGCTCGTGCTTGCCGAAGCTATAATAGATCAAAGCGCCAAGGGCCAACATCACGAGGATAACTATAACCGGCCACGTGTTTTCAGGAATATGGAGGGGCATCGCTTTAGTTTCGGAAACGTCCTTGTTCTCTTCAGCCATCACACACGCACCTCCTCAGGGTTCCCTTTTCAGCAAGACATAGTCAAGGATTCTAATCTTTTCTACTCTTTTTATGAGGCTCATTTTTCGCGGGCACTATCTATAAGAAAAAGTAAGTGGTGTGTCAAGAAAAAATGACCATGAGAAATTTTACTTGACTCTTCCCGTACAATCGAATATGTACCACCGAAATTTGCGTGATAGGGAGGTTTTATATGAAAAGATTTTTCATCTTTGCGGTAGCTGTTTGCTTCGTTTTAAGTCTTGCGGGCGGCGCTATGGCTGTTCCATCGGGTAAGAAAGTTGAATTCGACGCAAAACAAGGTAAGGTCGTCTTCGACGGTAAAGCCCATGCCAATGCCGGTCTCAAGTGCAATGCCTGCCATCCCTCGCTCTTCAAAATGAAAAAAGACGGCGACAAGATGACGATGGATGATATAAAGGCTGGGAAGTTCTGCGGATCCTGCCACGACGGTACAAAGGCCTTTGCCGTTACAGAATGCGCCAAGTGCCATAAGAAATGACATCTTTTCTATCAACCAGCCTCAAAGCCCTCCCTGATGCTCAAATGGAGGGCTTTTCCATTTGACCGGAGATCTCTTCACGGGTATCATCATCCCGCGATTTGCATGCATTCTTCCGAAAGCGAATTTCCTTTTTTATCAGGCGCTGGGGCGTGGCGGAATCCGCGCCCGTCAGCATTTCCCCCAGTGGAGGTTTGAAAAAATGGCATACGATTATACCGCCACCTGTTCATCGAGAAGCCGCCAGGCCTGCTCCCGGCTGAAACCGGTCACGAGGCCGTCCGTAAAGGTCAGGACCTCCTGCCGGCCCAACTCCGCCAGGACCTCCTGGATCTCCACCGTCTCCTTGCCAGTTGCCTTTGCAAGCTCTTCGACCGGGTTCGCCTCTGCCGGGAGCGGCCACATCCGGAGGAAATAGAGGGTTGCCGTCAGCCTGATCCAGGCCCGGGTAAGCTCTTCCAGCGCCATGTTCGTGTTTCTGATCCGATTGGAAAACTCCTTGAGCATGAAGAGGGAGACCTCGTCGCTTTCCCGCAGGATGCTGCGCAGGGTGTCTCCGCTGATGACGGCGATGTGGCTCTCCGTCAGGCTGCGGGCGGAGGCGGTCCGCGGGGCGCGGATCAGCGCCGCCATCTCGCCGAAATATTCCCCCGGCCCCATCTCGGCGAGAATCTTCTTCGTCTGCCCGGCTTTCTTCTCCATCCGTACGCGGCCATTCAGTATATAGAAGAGGTCCTGGCCGCTATCCCCCTCGTGGAAGATGTATTCGTTCGATCTGTAAAGCCGGCCGAATTTTCGGAAGAGCCGCTCGTCGATCTTCCGGCGGCCCTTCCCGGGCTTCACGAGGGCCTTCTCGATGAGGATCAGATCCCGCCGTTGGTAGGAAGAGATGAGCTCCGCGCAGAACAGGAGGATCAACGCGACGTAAAAGACCCAGATGACCAGGATGACGACCGCCTCGAGCGAACCGAAAATGACGTTGTAACGGGTATAATTGGCGACGTACCAGGTGAAGAGCTGTTTTGCGATCTCCATCAGGGCGGAGAAGATCGAGCTCCCGATGAGGGCGCTCCTCAGGTTGACCTTTCCGGTGGGGATCACCTTGTAGACCAGGGTGAAGAAGAGAACGGTGAGCAGGTAGGGTAAGATATAGCGGAAGAGCGCTCCATGGATCGCGGGAAGGAAGAGAGACCCTTTCTGGCCGAAAAAGGGCTGCTTGGCGAGGATGGCCGCAACATAAGTGATTTCGACGCTGGCCACGGCGACGGCCCAGCCGAGCGGAATCATGGCGATGGCCAGGAGCTTTGAGAAGATGTAGTTACGGTATGTCCTCGACCGGAAAATGACGTTCAGGGCCGTTTCGATGGCGCTGAAGATCATCGCCGAGAACCAGATCAGACTGATGATTCCCACCACTCCTAAGAGATCCTTCTTTCCTGCGATCTGGCCGAACTGGGTGATCAGCGCGCCCGAGAAGGAGGGGATGAACTGGCGGATTCCCTCGATCAGTTTTTTCTGGATCTCCGGGTCGGCGCCGAAAAGGTCGCTGACCAGGAGCAGCGTCAGGATAAAGAGGGGGATGATCGAAAGAATGGCATACATGGCGATGGCCGCGGCCTGGTTCGTGTCGCCGTTCGTCCGGTAGTTGCGGATTGCATCCCCGAGGATGTCCCAGGTGGTCGACAGGCCGAGACGGAGCCTGCCTGGCGTTGCTTCAGATCCGGGATGGTTCTTTGTGGCGGTCATGGTTTTCAGCCCTGCATCACCTCGTGCAGCGCCGTAAGCGCCGCATCGATCTCGGCCTCGCCGATTCCATAATGGGTGAGCATCCGGAAACGTGCTGGTCCCGTATGGGAGAGTCGGACCCCTTTTTCTTCCAGGCGGTTCATGAATTCTTCATCCGAAAAAAGCCGGTCGACGAGATCGATATAGAGGATGTTCGTTTTGACCCACGCCGAATCGGTCTTGAGCCCCGGGATCCGGGCGATTCCTTCGGCGAGGCGGCGGGCATTGGCATGATCATCGGCGAGGCGGTTGATCGTCGGGTCCTCGCAAAAGACGTCGTCGCCCAGTTCGGCGTGAAAAATGGCCTCGCGCATGGCGGGGGTGGGAAGGGTTAAGGTATCGCTGCGCAGATCGATGATGGCCATCGTCAACCTCCCGATATAATGTGTATTGTTACATCAGCGCGAATCCGCCCGATGAAAGTCAATCTTTCACACTCCCTGCCTTTAGTCAAGCATTTCGGGGAACTGCATTTGAGAATCGCTTCCGGGAAAGCTGAAAAAATATTTGACACCCGAGGCTTTTCAGCTCATTGTTACAGAAATTTCCACGGAAAAAACTTATCTAAAACCCGCTCCGGTAAAGGGCGTTATCCATGGCCGAAAAACTGAAATCTCTTGGTCTGTGCCTGGGGGCATCGAATATTTCTCTTGTTCACATGGAGCAGGAACTGGAAGGCAACGGAGAGCTTTTACCGCACATCACCGCCCATTCAGTTCACACCCACGAGGGTGATGCCAAAAGCACCCTTATCCAGGCTCTGAAGGGTATCGACATCCAATCCTTTGATCGGATTGCCGCCACCGGTCGCAAGTTTCGGCGGTTCGTCAATTTAACGTCCATCCCGGAACCGGAGGCGGTGGAGTGCGCCTACGCCTTCGTGAAGCCTCCCGATGTCGACTGCCCGGCCGTCGTTTCCGCAGGCGGCGAAACCTTCATGGCGTATATGCTGAATCGGTCGGGACGCATCACAAACGTGGTCACCGGAAACAAGTGCGCCTCCGGGACCGGCGAGTTTTTCTTGCAGCAGTTGCGGCGCATGAATGTGGGTCTGGAGGAGGCCGCGCAGTGGGCGGGAGTGGAGACACCATATCACATGTCGGGTCGCTGCTCGGTGTTTTGCAAGTCGGACTGCACCCATGCCACCAACAAGGGGATCCCCAAGCCGCAGGTGACCGCCGGTCTCTGTAAAATGATGGCCGACAAGATCCTGGAGCTGTTGAAAAAGGTGGAACGGCGCAACATCATGATCATCGGCGGTGCGGCCCAGAACCGCATGATGATCGAATACCTCCGCCAGGAGATCCCCGGCCTGGTCGTGCCGGAGACGGCATCCTATCTGGAAGCCCTGGGAGCCGCCCTATGGGGTCTGTCCCATGAAACCGCTCCTTTTCCAGGGTTTGCCGAGCTCTTTCTCACGAAAGCAACCTCCTTCGACAGCCTGCCGCCACTGACCGATTTCGCCGGCCAGGTTGAGTTCAAAACGATGGCACGGGATACCATCCGGCCTGGGGATGCCTGCGTTCTGGGTCTCGATGTCGGCTCCACCACTACAAAGGCGGTGCTCGTACGCCGAGCGGACCATGCACTTTTGGCTTCCGTATATTTGCGCACCAACGGAGACCCGGTGGGAGCCTCCCGCCAGTGTTATCGCTCGCTTTTCGAGCAGGTGCGGCAGAAGGTCGATCCGCAAACGATCCACGTCGCAGGCCTGGGCGTCTGCGGCTCGGGCAGGCAAATCGCGGGGCTGCACGCCCTCACGGAGGGGGTTGTCAACGAAATCATCGCCCACGCCGCGGCCGCCGTCTATTTTGATCCCCAGGTGGACACCATTTTTGAAATTGGCGGCCAGGACGCCAAATACACCTATATCATCAATTCTGTCCCCTCTGACTACGCTATGAACGAAGCGTGTTCGGCGGGCACCGGCTCTTTCCTGGAAGAATCGGCCCACGAGACGTTGGGATTGAGAATGGAGGATATTGCCGAGGCTGCCTTTCGAGGGAAGCGTCCGCCCAACTTCAACGACCAGTGCGCTGCCTTTATCGCCTCGGATATCAAGAACGCGATCCACGAAGGGGTGGCCCGCGAGGATATCTCGGCCGGCCTGGTATACTCGATCTGCATGAACTACTCCAACCGCGTCAAAGGCAACCGGCCGGTCGGGGAAAAGATCTTCATGCAGGGCGGTGTATGCTATAATAGCGCGGTGCCGCTGGCGATGGGGGCCTTGATCGGCAAACCGATCATTGTCCCGCCGGAACCCGGATTGATGGGCGCGTTCGGCGTCGCCCTGGAAGTCCAGAAACGGCTCGAAACCGGTCTCATGACCGAGAAGCCCTTCGATCTCGAAATACTTGCCCGGCGGGAGGTCGCTTATGGAAAGTCATTCACCTGCCGGGGCGGGAAAGAGAGATGCGACCGGCGGTGCCTCATCGCCGTCATCCAGGTGGAAGGGCAAAAATATCCGTTCGGAGGCGCTTGCAACCGCTATTACAACATCCGCAAAGACGTGCGCTACGACACGGAGAGACTCGATCTGGTGCACGTCCGCCAGCAGCTCATCTTTCAAACATATGGCGTATCGCCGGACAAGGAGAATGTTCGGGCCTCTAAAGGCCGGGTGGGGCTCAACCGCAGTTTTCTCGTCCACACCTATTACCCGCTATACTCCAATTTTTTCAATGAACTGGGTTTCGAAGTGGTCCTGCCCAATCACCCCAGTCAGGAAGGCATTGATCAGTGCGGCGCGCCCTTCTGCTATCCGGTGGAACTGGCTCACGGGTTTATCCATTCGCTCCTTGAGACTGAAAATCCCCCGGATTTTCTATTTCTGCCCCACTTCAAGGCAGTTCCGGGCCAAAATGACGGCAGCAGTTCCCAATCCCAGGTTTGCCCTGTGGTACAGGGGGAGACGTTCTACCTTCAGACCGCCTTCAGTAAAAAACTCAGTCAACTCATTGAGCGCGGCGCCCGGCTTTTAACGCCGCTTCTGGACTTATCCGGCGGGATTGAGAGCGCTGAAGAACCTTTAATCGAAACAGCGCGCCACATGGGGGTAGGCCGCCGCGCGGCGCAAGAGGCTTTCGCCGTTGCCCTGCAAAAGCAGCGAGACTGTTTCTCGGATATGAAAGAGACAGGCAGGCGGATGCTCTCCGAGCTCGAAGAGGATCCGGACAAATTCGGGGTTGTCATCTTCGCGCGACCGTACAACGGCTTTGCCGGGGAAGCTCACATGGGCATCCCTCACAAATTTGCCACCCGGGGAATTTCCGTGATTCCCATCGATTTTCTCGACCTGGAACAGGAGCGTTCAAAAAGACACATGTACTGGGGCGCGGGAAAGCTCATCATAAAGGCGGCGCGTTTTGTGGAAAAGCACCCCCAGCTCTTCGGCGTCTATATCACCAATTTTTCCTGCGGACCGGATTCCTTCATCATCAGCTATTTCCGCGATATCATGGGCCGTAAGCCCTCCCTTACCCTGGAACTTGACAGCCACACCGCGGATGCCGGGATCGAGACCCGGGTGGAGGCTTTTCTTGATGTCGTCCGGAGCTACCGCCATCTGATGGCAAGGCGGCTGATCCCGCCGCAACAGCGCGCGTTCAACCCCGCCCGCACTGTTCTCGACAACGGCACGACCAAAGTCGTCACATCGTCGGGAAAAACTCTACCCCTGACCGACCCGCGGGTGACGATACTCATCCCCTCGATGGGAAAGCTCGGAACCGAAGCATTTGCCGCGACTTTAAGGGGGTGCGGATTTAATGCCAGGGCTCTCCGGGAAAACGATGAAGCAATCCTCAAGCTTGGTCGAGCAAACACCTCCGGCAAGGAGTGCCTGCCGTTGATCCTGACCACCGGAACCATGTTGAGCTGCGTCAACAACGGCAGACATCCGGACGAGATCCTGGTTTACTTCATGCCGACCGGCGCCGGCCCCTGCCGCTTCGGCCAGTACGCCGTTTACATGGAGGATCTTATCCGACGGCTGAAAATACCCGATGTGGCGCTGCTTTCGCTGTCCTCGGATAATTCCTATACAGGTATGGACAAGCATTTCGAACGTCATGTCTGGTGGGCGGTGGTTGTTTCCGATGTCATGGAGGACATCCGTTCGATGCTTCTAACAAACAGCGTCGATCCCATGGCCTCCGAGACCATCTATAATGAAGAATGGCGGAAAATTCTTCTGGCCCTGGAAAAGGGAAACTTCAAGATTCTGACAGCGCAGCTGTCCGAGTGCGCCGAACGCCTGAGCGCCATACCTCTCAAGCGTTCACCGCACAGTGTAGCCGCGATAACTCTGACCGGGGAAATATTTGTTCGCCGGGATGCCCTCTCCCGCCAGTATCTGACGGAATACCTCGCAGAAAAAGGATTTGCCACCGTCTGTGCACCCGTGGCCGAGTGGGTTTACTATTGCCATTACATAGCTGATCGGGGGTTTAATCAGGATTATTTGAGTGTTGCTCAGAAATTCAAGCTCAAGATCCGCAATATCTTCCAGAAACATGACGAGAAACAGATCAGGTCGGTCCTCTCAGGATCCGGGCTTGTTCATGCCGAAGCGCTTGATGTCGCCGGCATCATCAACAATGCCAGTCCGTATATTTCGCTCGCCCTTCCCGGCGAGGCCATCCTCACGGTAGGCGGCGCCCTCTCAGAGGTCGTCACCCGCTCCTGCGGGGTTATCGCCATCGGGCCATTCGGTTGCATGCCGAATCGCATTTCGGAGGCCATTCTCGGCGAAATTATGACGGCAGAAAAGAAACTGGCTACCGATCCGAAAAACAAGGCGTTGCAGGCTGTCCTGACAGAGATCGACGATCTGCCGTTTTTAGCCATAGAGAGCGACGGCTCACCGTTCCCGCAGCTGATCACCGCCAAGCTCGAGACCTTCCTGCTCAGAGCGGAACGTCTCCAGCAGCGGATGATGGAGAATTCAACGGCGGAAAAATAGGGAGATGTCCCTTTTTAGTTGCAAAAGCCGCATCCATACGGTAGCTTGACGGCCATGAAACCCCTTGGCCGTGTCATTTCGATCGTGAGCATGATTCTCTTTCTGGCCGTCGCGGCGTGCGGCCCGGATGAACAGCGGCGCGCCCCGGCGGGGAGCGCCGCGGCCGCGCCCGCC
>Ga0209212_1003715_pt1 | contig 19729 bp, 16 predicted proteins | sample RifGroC2_FD_183996 | JGI IMG/M metagenome (GOLD analysis project Ga0209212, IMG submission 183996) | Groundwater microbial communities from Rifle, Colorado, USA - Groundwater C2 (SPAdes) (version 2) | ecosystem: Environmental > Aquatic > Deep subsurface > Groundwater | place: Rifle, Colorado... | reverse complement strand
GAACCAGCCAGACCAGCCCGATATGCAGCCACGCGGCGACTCCTCGTCCTTGATACGGCCAGTGCCGGGACTTGAAGATATTGAATATGATCAGGATGCATCCCGTTGCAATAGACAGATGATGCCAGGTCAAAAGCCGGGTAAACGGAACCGCCAGGACAACCCCGCCAAACAGTACGCTTGACGTCCCGATGTGTCCGCTTCGCAACACCAGGTCTACCACCTTTGGCCATCCTGGTCGCCGCGTTTTATCAGTTCTCACTTCATTCGTACTACTACCCATTTTTCCACCAACCTTCTCAAATGGCATCGTTTCACACAGGATTCTTGTCAGGCACCTGTTGCTATGGCCTCGTAATACGCAAAAGGCGATCCAATTCAACAACATGCTGTTTTTGTTACAATTTAATACAGTTTTGGTTTGTACTGAGTCACAGCACTGCTGACAATGGGGAGATTTTCTACAGGGTTGTATACCGGCAGGAGCTGTTGCAGCAGAAAGTTTTCACCGGTCAAGCAGCTCCCGTATCTTTCGTAACAGCTCAAGGGGCTGAACCGGCTTCATGATGAGTTCTGCTCCCTCATCAAGCACATCGCGGCTCTGAATAATGTCCAGAGTATAACCGCTGGAATAGAGCACCTTTACGTCAGGGTTGAGCTGCCTGATTTCGCAACAAGCCTCTTTGCCGTTCTTCTTCGGCATGATGATATCCATCAGAACAAGCTTGACCGCAGTGCTGTGTGCCGCGAACTTCTCGACTGCGTCCTGCCCGTCCTCGGCAGCAATAACCACGTAGCCGAAACCGGCAAGGATTTCCTGCACAAGTGCGCGCACTGCACTGTCGTCCTCTGCCACCAGGATCGTCTCCGTCCCCCCTTTTGGCGGTGCCGGAGTAACGACCTCCTCATCCGATGTCAGTTCCATTTCCATCAGGGGAATATAGATCCGAAACGTGGTTCCGATCTGCGGTTCACTGTAGACATTGATAAAGCCGTGATGCTGTTTCACGATCCCGTACACAATCGCCATGCCGAGGCCGGTCCCCTTGCCCAGTTCCTTGGTAGTAAAGAATGGCTCAAAGATTCTGGCCTTGGTCTTTTCATCCATACCGACACCCGTATCGGATACCGATACCAAGGCATACCTGCCCGGCTCGCCATAGCCGTTAACCTGTACGAATAATTCATCGATATCCAGTAGTCCGGTCTCAATAGTCAGAGTCCCTCCCTTTGGCATGGCGTCACGGGCATTGGTGGCCAGGTTGACCAGCACCTGTTCGATTTGGCCGCTGTCGATCTTGACCAGCAGATCGGGCGTATCGAGATGAGATGTCAGGTGAACATCTTCCCCGATGATCCTGACGAGGAACTTCTCGACCTGCTGCACGACATCGTTAAGATTGACTACCCGTGTCTTCATTTCCTGTTTGCGGCTGAACGCCAGCAGGCCGCGGGTCAACTGCGCCGCTTTGTCAGCAGCCTCTATGATATGTTCCAGCTTTTCCTTCTGAAGAGTGCCCAGACCGAGGTCATTTTTCAACATGTTGCCGTAGCCCATGATTACCATCAGAATATTGTTGAAATCATGAGCTACTCCACCGGCCAGCTGACCGATCGCCTCCATCTTCTGCGACTGCAGCAGCTGCTCCTCCAGATGTTTGCGATCGGTAATATCTTCCGCAATGCCGAGCAGATAACGGGCATTCCCCTCACTGTCAAAAAGCGGAATTTTCTTGGTGCGCAGGATCCGCTCCTCGCCGGACCTTGTCCGAATCACCTCTTCCGGAATTTCGAGCAGCTCACCATGAGCAAGCACTTCCCGATCCTTTTGGGCGAAAAAATCAGCCTGCTCTTTAGGGAAAAGGTCGTGGTTGCTCTTGCCCAGCACTTCTTCGCAAGAGTAGCCCAACAGTTCTTCGCCGGCCTTGTTAAAGGCAACAAAACGGAGTTCCGTCGCTTCTTTCACGAAGACCATGGCCGGAATGTTGTCAACAATATTTTTGAGAAAGGCCTCACTCTCGCTCAGCTCCTCAAGCCGTTGCTGCAATTCGGGATAGTAGGTCTTGCGGAGGGAATATTCGCCAAAACCGGCCAGCTTTTTCTGCAAAATAGCCAGCTGATCGGGAGAATCAGAGTGATTCTTCATACACAACCTCGATGTCCCGCTGGGACGCCCTTCTCGGGTTGGTCGCCATGCACGGATCTTTCAGGGCATGGCTCGTGAGGAAGTTCATATCGCTCCTCCCTACCCCCAGCTCGTTCAAGGTACGGGAAACGCCGGCAGCCCTTTTCAGAACTCTGATGTGATTGAGCAGGGCCGATTTTTTCTGGCCGGAGTTCATGCCGCGCAGATCCAGGCCCATTGCCTCGGCAATGTGTTCAAAACGCTCCGGTGCCGCCGGCATATTGAATTCTACAACATGGTCAAGCAGGATGGCGTTGCACTCGCCGTGAGCGATATCAAGCGCGCCCCCCAGGCTGTGTGCCATGGCGTGGGTAGCCCCCAGGATGGCATTGGAAAAAGCCAGTCCCGCCTGCAGGCTCCCCTGCATTACCTTGGTGCGCAATTCCAGGTCGGCAAGGTTTGCGATGGAGGGGAGGAGACTCGAAGAAACCAGGCGAATCGCCTCGATGGCGTGCAGATCGGTCATCGCGGAGCGGGCTGTAGAGACATAGGCTTCAATGGCGTGGGTCAGGGCATCCAGCCCGGTGCAGGCCGTGAGGTAGGAGTCCATGGTGGTCAGGGTTTCCGGGTCGATCAACGCCAGGTCGGGAACCACCGACTTGCTGATGATGGCGAATTTGACCTTTTCCAGCGGATTACTGATGATGACGAACTGTGAAACATCCGCCGAGGTGCCACCGGTGGTCGGAACGCAAATCAGGGGCGGCATCGGCACCTTTACCATGTCCACCCCTTCAAATTCCAGGATGTGCCTGCCGTTGGAAGTGACAATGCCAATCCCTTTGGCGCAATCGATGGGGCTGCCGCCACCTACGGCAACAATCGCATTGCACCGTTCCGCCTGGTAAACCGCGACACCGGCCATTATCTCATCGGCCTTGGGATTGGACGTTACCCCGGTGAACAGGGCAAAGGGGAGCCCCTCAGCTTCGAGGCTGTCCGTCACATCCCTGGTCCATCCAGCGGCGACTACTCCCGGATCGGAGACGACCAGAATCTTCCGACCACCCAGGTTTTTGGCATATCGTCCGACCAGATGGCGCGCCCCCACACCAAATACGAACTCGGGAGCAACAAATTTTCGCAGTTCAAAAGTTTCTGACATGACTGTCTCCGGCTCTCCTCATATTTATAACAACATTCTACTCCATACAAGACCATCACTCAATTCATTTTCAGAGTAACGCTATAAAAGCGCCGGTTTAAAAGAAGGCTTAAAGAAACCCGGTAACCCGGAGTCGCCTGCTGTGGTTGTCTGAACAACAAGCAGCACAATAAAAAACAGGGGCGCTGTATGAAGCGCCCCTGTTCCTGTCTCGTATCGCGTTTTCTGTAGCTTTACCGCTACGGTTGCCATGCCGCTAATGGGTCCTGGTCTTTAGTATGAAATACACGCTTTCGAGTACGACCTTGTAACGTATCGAATCAGTCGGCTAGAACGGCAACTTGCCATACCCCATAAGACCAAACGCCGGTGTCAAAAGACAGGTGAACGTCAGGACAATAAACATGGTAGCTGCGACCTTGGGATTGATTTTACCGTAAGTAACACCGGTGACGGTGAAACAGATGACGACAAACGTCAGATTCATGAACGCCAGATAGGGAACGACGCTGATGATGGACTTGCCGTCGGGCTTCACTCCGCCGCCGGTGGCATACAGATAGGCATACACGGCGCAGACGATGCCGACAAGCAGGGCTCCGTTGCCAACGGTACGCAAATCGGTGACGCCGGTCAAAAGGGCATGACCGGTCTGCAGGTAGAGAACTCCGAACACGAACAACAGTCCGGCGGTAAAGGGATCGGTGAACACAGCGGCCTGAAGGGTAGCACCGATAACAACGAGAATCCCCACAACGGCACTGACAAAACCGGTGCTTTTGGCTTCGCCGTAACCCAGAAAAAACATGCCAACCGGAATCCACATAATACTGATCAGAACAAGTAGAGCTAACGTCATGTCATCCTCCTGAATTTGAACTACAGTCCCGAATCGGGAGCTAAGGGTCAGTTATTCCGCCGTAGTCGGATCAATGATGGTCCTGACCTCGGCAACACTGTTGGCGGGAAATCCGCCCTGTCTGGCATGTTCCACTACGAGCTCCTTGTTGGGAGCAATATAGATGCAGTAAATCTTGTCGTCGGTCACATAGCTCTGTACCCATTGAATTTGCGGGCCCAGCCCCGAAAGGACGCTGCATGACTTCTGCGAGATTGCCTGCAATGTTTCAGCCTGCAATTGCCCTGCGCCTGCGAGTTCACGTTCGATTACATACTTAGGCATGATGCTCTCCTCTCTGAGTAGGGATAAACTTGTTACCAGAAAAAGGTCGTGCCGAGCGCAAACTGGTTGGAATGCTGCTTTGCCCCGTCATCCCAGGTGTTCTGGGCGTAGGTGTATTCGCCGGTGAACTTGGTGAATTTGTTGAAGCTATAGGTAACGGACGCAGTTGCCGCTTCCTGGATTTTAATTGGCGAAACGCCGGGAGCTTCCGAACCGGCTTCCTGACGGGATTGGCCATAATTGATTCCTGCCGTAACAACAGGGGTCACAGCGTACGTGGCCTGGGTCAGGAAACCCCAATGTGTCCTCTCCTTGCCTGCTGCATCGGTTGACGAAGATCCGAGGAAGTCACCGTCCTGAACACTGACCGTGCCGAGCCCCTTGCCGCCATAGGCGGAAGCGAGGAGGTTGACGCCGCTGAAACCGGCGCTGACGCCGCCGGCGCCGCCGATTGCCGTGTTGGTTGCGCCCGGACGGGCAGCTGCCGTATCGCTACGGGTTGCGGACTGATAGAGGCCGGAGACCCAGGCTTGCACAGCGGTGCCGCCATAGGTCTTGGCATAGGAAACTTCAGCTTCCAGGCGGGGTGAGTTTGTTTTAGCCGTGTCGGCGCTTATTGCGTACGGCTCGCCAATTGAGACCGCCACTTTGGTTCCGTTGAAGTCAGGAGTGGTATAACGAACCTGCGGTCCGAAGTTTGTATAGAGATAGCCGTAACCGATATGGCCAAGCGTGGTGTTGCCGCGGAATGCCGCTCCCGGAACGACGCCGGCCGACAGGAGCGTCATATCGGTCAAAATATTTTTCCCCTGATACAGGTTGAGGGCGCGGCCGACCAACAGTTCACCGAAAGCACCTTTGGCGGTGTAAAAGAATTCGCGGAAGTCAATATTGGGAGAAGTGTCAAAACGATTGGCTGACGTACCGGGAGTTCCAGGTGTTTTGTTTGTTTTGTTCTGAAGTGCCGGATAGATGCCGACCCGGACAGTCGAGTCAACACCTTCGGTTGTGGGCGCCTTGACATTAAAAGCGACTACCGACGGCAGCAAGCCGATGCCGGTGCCAAAGCGCTGGTCGGTCTTTGATTCATTCCCCCCGACACTCAGCAGGCTTAATGAACGGCCACCGGTCGGCAGGGGACTTGTCGACGTGTAGGTGGTAAAAAAATCCACGATTCCGTCCGTGCTGAGCGACCAGCCGTTTGCTCCGCCAATTTCAAATGCTGCCTGTGCCGGGTTGCTTGCTGCCATAGAAACTGCTGCCAGAAGTCCAAGTGTTAGTACTGTGCTTTTCTTCATAAGGTAACTCCCTCTTTCGTTTTATTTATTCCGACATTCAGAATTCGTACTACACGCTGAAGCTTCACATTGTTTTACCTGCACTTCGTCCAGACACTCTGGCCGAACACTACTGAAACTCCTTTCTTTAGATTCAAATCCTCTACGCCCATCACTGCTTCCATATCCTGCTCATACTAAAATTGAAGGTGCGCCTGAAAACAAACACACCACGTCCATTTTCATTAACAGCGTGGGCAGTGCAACTGCGGTGCCAAAAATAAAACATTGGTTTTGTTGTGCAATATCGGCATGTTATAAAACATCAGCGCATCAGACTTATACCAGTGACAAGTGTAGACAAACCGGACAAATTTTATAACCTACCGTAATTATTATATGATATGATTATGAGGTAGAGTTCTACACCGTGGAGATTAACCCCACGCTACGAATTCCGATTCAAATGGTACGTGCAGAGACATGAAAGATAAAAAATGATGCAGGAATGGGGAAAAATATATTTATTTATAGAACCTGGTTATGTATTAGGCACGAGCATTGCTAGTAATACATGCGTCACGACAATGATGTGCCTGCGTCAGATTGAGAGCAAGAAGGCATGAAAGGTACGTAATGGAAAAGCATCGGGACAGCACATTGCAGAATTACAAATTCGAGGTACCTGAAATAATTTTCGGCAGGGGCATGTTGAGCCAGGTTGGGGCGTGTGCCCGCAGGCTCGGAGGCAAAAAAGTCTTTCTGGTCAGCGACAAGGGGCTGTTTCACGCAGGATGGGTCGATCAGGCCATGCGGAGCCTGCTTGATGCCGGCCTTGAATTCATTTACTTTGATGGAATCACCCCGAATCCCAAGGATCATGAAGTGGAGAACGGGGTTAAAGAATATCAGCGCCACGGAGCCGATGTGATTGTCGGCCTCGGTGGCGGCAGCTCCATGGATGCGGCCAAGGCGATTGCCATCCTTGTTTCAAACGGCGGAAAAATCGGTGATTTTGAAGGGCCGGACCGGATTATTCGCCCGCTCCCGCCGCTGGTACTCTGCCCGACAACCTGCGGCACCGGCTCCGATGTATCACAGTTTGCCATCATCAGTGACACCGTGCACCTTCGCAAGATCTGCATCATGAGCCGCTGTGTCGCCCCGGATATCAGCCTGACCGATCCGAACACCCTCACAACCCTGCCGGATGAGTTTGTCGGAACGACCGCTACCGATGCCTTAAGCCATGCCATGGAGGCGTTTTTTTCGATTGCCTCTACCACTCTCACCGATGTTCACGCCATCAAGTCACTGCGCCTGCTGACCGGGAGCCTGGCAGCCGCGGTCCACGAGCGGAAGCCGGAAGACATGGAGGACCTGGCACGCGCCAGCCTGCATGCCGGCATGGCCTTTTCCAATTCAATGCTTGGCATTGTTCATGCTTTAGCTCACCCGATAGGCGGCCTCTACGATGTAAACCACGGCAGCGTCAACGCTATTCTGCTGCCCGAGGTAATCCGCTACGATATCCCGGTTGTTACCGAAAAACTTCAGGAACTTGCCTGGGGACTCGGCCACCGCGCCAACGGCGATATCAACGCAGCCAGCGAAAAGGTCCAGGAAACGCTTGATTCGCTTCTGGAGGCGAGCGGAGCACCGCGCAGCCTGCGCAGTATCGGAGTTCTGCGCAAGGACCTGCCGGAACTGGCGCGTCAGGCACTCAAGGATGTCTGCATCGTTACTTCACCCCGTGTAGCTGACGAAGATGATCTTCTCCGCATTCTGGAAAGGGCGTACTGATGGACAGGGTTGCTGTCAGAACCAAGATGGATGAATCGTCGCTTGAGCGCCTGCTCGGGCTCGATAGTTCAAAAATCGGTTTCTACGCCGAAGTCAAACAGAAGATTCACGAGCTTGAGGCGGCAAACTCAGGATTGCGCAGAAAAAGCAGCGAGTTTCAGGCCATGTTTGATTCGATCAGCGACGGCGTCATCGTGTATGACAACAACGGCATCGTGCAGCACCGGAACCACATTTGCCCGCAGTATTTTCCCCAGGAAACCCTGCCCGGCTGTAGCTGCCGTGAACTTTTTCATCCCGAGGTCGAGACAGCCCCCCATGAATGTCCGGTCGAGCGGGCCTTGTCCGGGGAACGGGTCGAAATTTCAATTACGTCCCACCCTTCAGGGGGAAAAGCCCGTTACTTTGACGTGACCGCCACTCCGATTGAGGACAGCAAGGGGGAGCAGAATCGTGCCCTTCTTTTTCTGCGCGATGTGACCGACAAGCGTGTTCAGGAACTCCAGCTGATGCAAGCCGAAAAGCTCTCCAGCGTAGGTGTTCTGGCCGCCGGCGTAGCCCACGAAATCAACAACCCTCTCTCGTCGGTAGCGGGTTATGCTGAAGCTCTGCTCAGGCGCTTAAACGATGAACAGTCGCTTGCGGAGGATCCCCGGCTGGGTGATTTCCCCAAGTATCTTCAGGTGATCGTCCGGGAATCGTACCGCTGCAAGGGAATTATTGACTGCCTGCTTTCCTTCAGCCGCAAGTCCGACGGCTCTTTCAGCAACGTAAACATCAATCAGGTCTTAAGTGAAATTCTTGAGCTGGTCCGGTACAAATCCCGCTATGAAAAAGTCGAGATCAGGACCGATTTCCAGAATGACCTCCCCGATGTCATCGGAGACCCGACCGGACTTCGCCAGGTTTGCATGAACCTGCTGATAAACGCTCATCAGGCTATTCAAGGAGCCGGCGTCGTGGAAATAACCACCCGGACGACACCGCAATCAATGGTTGTTTTTCAGATCCGGGATACCGGCTGCGGGATTGCCAAGGATGTCATCGACCAGATCTGGGATCCGTTTTTCAGTACAAAGGACGTCGGACAGGGTATTGGCCTCGGCTTGGCTATTACGTACAACATCATCAAACGCCTTGGCGGTGATATCAGTGTCGAAAGCCAGGTTGGCAAAGGATCGAAATTTACCGTAAGGATGCCTGCATGTCAGAAATAGTGCGTAACGATACGAAAGTGCTGGTTGTCGAAGACGACAAGTCGCTCCGCGAGCTTCTGCAGATGGAGCTGTCCCGATCAGGGTACAAGGTGACGGCAACATCGAGTGGTGAAGAGGGTTTGGATGCCTACCGCGAGGAGATATTCAACGTGGTGCTCCAGGATATCCGCATGCCGGGCATGGATGGGATCGAGGCACTCAAGCTGATGCGCGCCGAGTCAACTATTCCGGAGATCATCATGTTTACCGGTCACGGAACAATCGAAACGGCGGTGGAATGCATCAAGCAGGGAGCCTACGATTATCTCACCAAGCCGATAAAGCTTGACGAACTCGAGCTCCTGATCGACAAGGCCTGTGAAAAGAACCGCCTGCGCCTGGAAAACATAAACCTCAAAAAAGAGATCAAGCGCTTTGAAAGCAACCGGATCATCGGCAAGAGCCCAGGAATTCAGAAAGTTCTGGATACCGTGCAACGCTGGGGGGCTACCGATGAACATGTCCTGATCACGGGAGAGAGCGGAACCGGCAAGGAGCTGATCGCCAGGGCTGTCCATGATGCCAGCCGCCGGGCAAGCAAACCGTTTGTAACGGTCAACTGCGGAAGATTCGACGCCAACACTGCGGAAAGCGAACTGTTCGGGCATATGCAGGGGGCTTTCACCGGCGCTAACAAGATGCGGGCCGGCCTGTTCGAACTGGCCGACACCGGCACACTCTTCATGGACGAGGTTTCGGAAATGCCGCTCGACGTCCAGGTAAAACTGCTCCGCATCCTGGAAACCAGCACCTTCCGCCGGATGGGGGGAAGTCACGACATCAGGGTAAACGTCCGCTTCGTCTTCGCCTCCAACAAGATTCTGGCCGACTGCGTCAACCGCGGCGAATTCCGTGAAGACCTGTATCACCGCATCAACCTGCTGCCGATTGCCATCCCCCCGTTGCGTCAGCGCATCGAAGACATTATTCCGCTGGCCTGGTTTTTCATCCAGCAGTGTAATGAGAATGATTCCCGAAACTGGGAAATCACCGATGAAGCGATGTCCTCCCTCTGCGCATACCAGTGGCCGGGCAACGTCAGGGAGCTGCGCAACACCATGCGGAGGGCATGCATCCTTGCCAACGAGCCGATCATCACTCCAGATCTGTTCCCGTTCGCCCCCCAAAAAACGGTGTACACCCCGCAGCGACAATGCCACCTTCACGGCTTTGCCGCTCTGGACGGTCGAGCGTGACCACATCATGAAGGTCCTTGAACTGGTGGAGCAGAACAAGAGCCAGGCAGCCAAACTGCTCGAAATCGACCGGAAAACACTTTACAGCAAGCTGGAACGGTACGGCTTGGAGCCCTAACTCACAACTTTACGCACTAAAGGTACTACTATGCCGCTTCTCGACTCAATTGGCAGAACCATCAACTACCTGCGGCTTTCCGTTACGGATCGCTGCAACCTGCGCTGCAGCTACTGCATGCCGGAAGACGGGATTAAAAAGAGTGCCCACGGAGACATCCTCAGCTACGAAGAACTGTACCGGATTGCCCGGACAGCCGTTTCCATCGGCATCGATAAAATCCGTATCACCGGCGGCGAACCGCTGGTGCGCAAGGGGATCATCGGTTTTCTACAGCAGCTGGCAGAGATTCCCGGCCTGGAGCAGCTCGTACTGACGACAAACGGCGTACTGCTTGAGAAAATGGCAGCCGATCTTCGCGCAGCCGGGGTACAGCGGCTTAACATCAGCCTTGACTCCCTCAAACCTGAAACCTTTCGCCAGATTTCCCGTTGCGGCGACCTGGCACGTGTCATGGCCGGCATTGAGGCTGCACAAGAGTGCGGCTTTCCGATCAAGCTCAATATGGTGGTCATGCGCGGGGTCAACGACCACGAGATCCTTGATTTTGCCGCCCTGGCATCAACATCTGCAACCACGGTCCGCTTCATCGAATACATGCCGGCAATCCGGGAACACAACTGGCAGCGCCACGTGGTGCCGGGGACTGAGATCCTGTCGCGGCTGTCCCGACAATTCACCCTGATCCCTCTCGAACAGGCGGCAGCAGCCGGGCCGGCGCGTAACTTCCGCATTCCGGGCGTTCCCGGCACTCTCGGAGTCATAACCCCGGTGTCGCACCACTTCTGTTCTGAATGCAACCGGATCAGAGTCACCGCTTCGGGAATGGCCAAAGGGTGTCTCTTCGACGGATCGCAGTCTGATCTGAAACCGGCCTTGAGGGGCGGTTCTGATTTGCATCTCGCGCAGGCTTTGGGAGCGATTGTCGATTCCAAGCCTGTCCGCCACCAGATGACTCCGGAAGAGTGCCATCATCAGGCCTTCAGCATGGCTTCCATCGGCGGCTGAACAAAAAACCCCTCTAAATCTCCCCTTATCAGGGGAGACTTAAAGGCTTCCCCCCTGATAAGGGGGGATTGAGGGGGGTTGGCTTTGAAGCTGCAAACAATATTTATTAAGGAGCACCATCATGTCAGCAACCGTCCTAGCAGTCTGTACCAGCCTGAATAAGGGAGAGCGAAAAACACCGGTGCCGTCCGTGGAACTTGTAGCGGGTCACGGCATAGCAGGAGATGCCCATGCAGGGGACTGGCACCGCCAGGTAAGCCTGCTTGCCCAGGAAAGCATCGACAAGATGCGTGCCATGGGACTGTCCGTCTCAGCGGGCGATTTTGCTGAAAACATTACGACAACCGGTATTGACCTGGTCTCGCTCCCGATCGGAAGCAAACTATCGATCGGTTCAGTTCTTCTCGAGGTAACCCAGATCGGCAAGGAATGCCATACGAGGTGCGCGATCTACTATCAGGCAGGGGACTGTGTCATGCCGAAAGAAGGCATCTTCGCCAAGGTGCTCGAAGGTGGGCTTGTGGCAGCAGGCGCTGAAATCCTGCCCGGGACAGATTAGAAGAGTTCTGTAGGGCGGAGCTCACTAAGTTCACATTTTTATACGCCTCTATCAATATGTGGCTTTTTGCCACATACCAAGAACAAAACCCTCTGTTGCGTGGTTTTTTTCCACAGAGGCCAATGACCTATCAACGTAATTTTACGCCTATTCCGCGCCGAGCTCCTTACCTCCAGAGAGAAATGGGTAAAAATTCCACAGTGTAGCATTTAGCCACTCTTCCCCCCCGCTCCATGAATTTCTGCAACAAACATTGCTGCTGCAATAAACTACATATCGGGCGCCGTCACCGGAACAGCGGGCTTTACTGCACACTCTCCCACCTTCCGTGCAACTATTGTTGCTCCAAACAGCTACAACCCTCATTCAGTTCACTCGCATCACGCTGATATTACTCATTTAATTCCAAATATGTTTTGGCAGACTTTTTGACATTATGACTAAATCTGTATTTTTAAGCTTACCACCACAACTCGTCGACAGAGACGCACATCGTTAAACGAGTCAACGCAGTCAATTTACATGAACATCCGTTCGGCTATCGCCTGTCAGCAAGTGTGGCAGTTACTGATGTAAAGGGCACAGGAGCCACAATGGAGTTGCTCAACGACCATACTCTGCATAATTACAAATTCGAGGTTCCTGAAATAATCTTCGGCAGAGGCATCTTACGTCAGGTCGGCGCCTGCGCTTGCAGACTCGGCGGAAAAAAAGTTTTTCTGGTCAGCGACAACGGACTGCTCCGCGCAGGCTGGGTCGATCAAGCCATGCGGAGCCTCAATGATGCCGGGCTGGAGTGTATATATTTCGACGGGATCACCACCAATCCCAAAGACTTTGAAGTAGAAGGTGGCGCCGAAGTGTATCGGCGTCATGACGCCGACGTCATAGTTGGCCTTGGTGGCGGTAGCGCCTTGGATGCGGCCAAGGCGATTGCCATCCTTGTTTCAAACGACGGAAATATCCGCGACTTTGAGGGGACGAACCGGATTAATCGCCCCCTCCCCCCGCTGGTACTCTGCCCGACAACCTGCGGCACCGGTTCGGACGTCTCCCAGTTTGCCATAATCGGCGATACCACTCACCATCGTAAAATCTGCATCATGAGCCGCTGCGTCGCTCCGGACATCAGCCTGACTGACCCGGATACTCTTCAAACCCTGCCGGACGAACTTGTCGGCATCACGGCGGCCAACACGCTCAGTCATGCCATGGAGGCGTTTTTCTCGGTCGCTGCCACATCGCTCACCGATGTCCATGCCGTCAAGTCGATGCGCCTCTTGACAAAAAGCCTGGCACATGCGGTTCAAGAACGCAGACCGGAGGACCTGGAAAACCTCTCACGCGCCAGTTTGCATTCCGGCATGGCTTTTTCCAATGCCATGCTTGGCATCGTTCATGCTCTGGCTCTCTCCATTGGCGGCCTCTATGACATAAACCACGGCAGCGTCGCTATGACATTCCGGTTGCCAGCGAGAAACTGCAGGAACTTGCCTGGGGTCTTGGGCACCGGATTGACGACAGCGATTGCACCCACGATAAAGTTCAGCAGACGCTGCAGTCACTTCTGGAAGCAACTGCAGCCCCGAGCAGCTTGAGCAGCATAGGTGTCCGGCGCAAGGATCTTCCCAAACTGGCAAGCCGGGCAATCAAAGATTCATGTCTTGCCACTTCTCCGCGTGAAGCTGATGAGCATGATCTCCTGCACATCATGGAACGGGCATACTGAAGGACGCGTAACAAGGAGAACATCAAACTATGATGACACCTTCCGAGCTCGCACACAAGCTGGACCTTGCAGGCCTGCATCCTCCCGGCATCCTGACGCTATCAATAACCGGCGCATGCAATCTTGCGTGCTGCCATTGTTGGGTAAAAGCAGGGGAGACGTCATCCGCTTCCCACGTTCCGGCAGAGACAGTTCTCCGGCTTGTGGAAGAATTTGCCGCCATCGGTGGGGACGGAATCCGCATTACCGGCGGTGAACCTCTCAGCAACCCGGACTGGCTGAATATACTGCAACGCGCCTGCAGCCTCGGGTTTACAACCGTCATTCTCCAGACCAACGCCATGCTTTTGAAAGATACACACGTTGCAGCTCTGCGAGAACTGGACTTCCCCGGGTTAACGATTCAGATCAGCCTGGATGGGGTTTTGCCCCGAACGCACGATCTGGTACGAGGGGAAGGCGCCTTCAGCGGCGCTCTGCGCGGGATTGAGCTGCTTTCGCAGGTAGGGCTGGCGCCGAGGATAGCGATCTTTCTCACCGAGATGCGGCACAACCTTGATGAAATCCCGGAACTGCTCGATTTTGCCGACCGGATGGGGCTCGGCTCTGTTTCTACCGGTTCAATGGTTCTGTGCGGGCGGGCTTCCGAAACATCATTGGTTGCCCCCCCCCGAGCGGAGCAGTATCTGAGTCTGCTTGAACGGTATGATCATGACGCTCGTTTTCGTGAACAGTACGAGAAGCTCGGCACCGTGGCTGCACTGGAATGGCGGAAAGGTGATGCGGTCTGCCGTGAGTGCTGTACGTTTATCGAAAATCCCTATCTCACGCCTACCGGCCGACTCTATCCCTGCCTGATGTGTCATACCGATGAATACTCCGTTACCGGAGTATTTGAAAAGGGGCTTGGCGCCGCCTTTGCCGAAGGGGTTCCGCTCTGGTCATCTCTGCATCGTATCAGTCGTAACCGTCCCGACGAAATTCCGGAATGCCAGGATTGTTCGGAAAAAGCGTCCTGTGCAGGCGGCTGCATGGGTCGCGCCTGGGGAAGCTGCGGAAACCTGCTGGCGGCAGATGACCGGTGTCAGGTGAGACGAGCCATTGAAGAAGCAAAAACCACCACCCCCAACCCCTCCTTATCAAGGAGGGGAGCTTAAAATCCCCCTCCTAGTTTAGGAGGGGTTAGGGGTGGTCAGGTTCACCAAACCCCCACTGTGTGAAAATTCCCCACTGTAGATAAAATCCATAGTTGAAAAAGTACCGATTGTGGACATAATTTTAAAAAACCGTTTCTTATCTCCCCTCCTCTCATCTCCGCTTTTTAGTCACAACTTCAAAAACAGCTGTAAATATCTGTATTTACTACAAATACAAAGTTGGCACCCAACTTGCTAAAGCCATATACAAGTCGATCTAGATGAACACGGTACGTAGAGATGTCCAGCTCATTTGCAGCATACAGAGTAAATCACAAAACCAAGTTATACAGAAGGTGGGAGCCAAATTTAGAAAGGAAGGATGTTGCAGCAAAACCGTAACAGATTCAAAACAAGGCAACTCAAACCAAAACACACACCAAAAAGGAGGAAGTACCCATGTCACACAACAAAGACGTCAAAAGAACCCTGAAGAATGAAAGACTGGAATACCCGATCAAGATGATGCACGCTTATCCGTCCGTTAACGTCGGCTGGGGCGCCCACACCATGGTTGGCAATGACGCCAAAGCATTGGGCATGACAAACGCTCTTATCGTGACAACCGGCCTTCGCGGCACCGGTATTGTTGAGACCATTCAGGGCGTGCTGAAAGCTGCCGGCGTGGCTTCCGAAGTGTTTGACAAAGTAACTCCCAACCCCAAAGACCATGAAGTCATGGCTGGCGCCAAGGTACTGGCTTCCGGTAAATTTGACGGCATCATCAGCCTCGGCGGCGGCAGCTCCCACGACGCCTGCAAGGCCATCAAACTCGTTCACAGCCATGACGGCCAGGACGTACGCACCTTTGAAGGCGCTTTCAAGGCAACCAAAGCCAACACGATTCCCCAGCTCGCCATCAACACCACATCAGGAACAGGCTCGGAAATTTCCTGCTTCTCGATCATCAATCACACCGACAAAAAGTACAAGATGGCTCTGTTCGATCCAAACTGCACCCCAAGCAAATCCGTCAATGACCCGTTGATTCATCAGTGTATGCCCGGCGACCTGGCCGGCTACACCGGCATGGATGCACTTGCTCACGGCGTTGAAGCCATTACTTCCCGTCTGGGTGTTCTCTCCGCATACGGCCCCGGCCTGAATGCAATTTCGCTGATCTTCGGCAACCTGCGTCAATCGGCAATGAACAGAAACAACGACAAAGCCGTCGAAGCAATGGTCTGGGCCGAAATGGCAGCAGCATACAGCTTCAACAGCGCCGGCCTCGGCCTCATCCACAGTATGGCTCACGCTCTGGGCGGTATGTACGATGCTCCTCACGGCCTCTGTAACGCCATCGGTCTTGGCCCGGTCATGTCGTTCAACCTGCCTGCCTGTCCGGATCGCTTCAAGCAGATGGCAGTAGCCGCCGGTATTGATGTCAGCGGCATGTCCGACATGAAGGCTGGCCGTGCATTTATTGATGCCTGTCTGGAGCTGAAAGCCGATCTGGGCATCACCAAAACCTTCAAGGATCTTGGTCTGCTGGAAAAAGACATCGAAGGGCTGTCACGCTTCTCCGTCAACGATATCTGCACCGAAGGCAACCCGACCGATACCGGTCTGCAGGACATGATCGGCATCTTCAAGCAGTGCATGTAACAGTTATCTGATTCATTGTGTTCCCATGTGTTGTTATGCCGCCGGCCCCGAAGGATGTTCCTCCCTGGGTGTCGGCGGTTTTTTTGTTGCTGAACCGGTATGAAGCGAAAAACATCAAACAATGTTCTCACTCAGGCGCAAAGATTGCAAAGATCTACCGGTAGACAGCAGTCATCGCAGACAAATACAGGATGCTGAAATTCAAACACGACGAGGCCGATATGATTACCGAACAAGGGGTTAAGGATTTTCTCCAGACTGGCGGATACATCGCCGACGACACAATTGCCACCGCCGTTTTCCTGGCGCTCCGCATGGAGAAGCCGATCCTGATTGAAGGCCCTCCCGGTGTCGGAAAAACCGGGCTTGCCAAGGCGCTCTCCAATGCCCTCGACTTCCCTCTGGTGAGGTTGCAGTGCTATGAAGGGATCGACGAAGGAAAGGCACTCTATGACTGGGAATACGGCAAGCAGCTCCTCTATACCCAGTTGCTGCGTACCCAGCTCGACAACTACCTTTCCGTGTCAACCGACCTGCGCGAAGCTGTCGAGCGTCTCTCAAGCGAAGAGAGCCTGTTTTTCTCCCGGAACTTTCTCGTACAGCGGCCGATTCTGCGCAGCTTCCTGTCGGAAAAGCGTTCACTGCTGCTTATTGACGAGATCGACCGCTCCGACGACGAGTTCGAAGCACTGCTGCTGGAGAGCCTGAGTGACTTCCAGATTTCAATCCCCGAACTGGGGGTCATCGAAGCCAAGAGAAAACCGCTGACGATCCTGACCAGTAACGGGACGCGAATGATTTCCGACGCCTTGCGTCGGCGCTGTCTGTATCTCTATATCGGTTATCCGGAACTGGAGCGGGAAGTTGCCATTGTGCGGGTGAAATTCCCCGATCTCTGCGAGGATCTGGCACGCCAGATGGTGGGATTCCTGCGCAAGACCCGCGAGCTGAATCTGCGCAAGCCGCCCAGTGTCTCCGAAACCCTTGACTGGGCCCAGGTACTGTCGATACTACAGGCTGCCAAGCTTACGCCGGAGGTGGTCGCCAACACGGTCGGCGTAATAGCCAAGCATCAAACCGACTTGCAGAAGGTGATGGACCTGGCTGTTCAGGAACTGGCCTGACCATGGAACGGATCGTCGCCAGATTTGTCGCCGCTCTCCGCCAAAGCGGCATCCGCGTCTCACCCGGCGAAAGCCTTGATGCGGTTCAGGCCCTGGCGTTCGGCGGACTGAGAGGGCGCCGGTTGACCCGGCGGCTTCTGCGCCTGACACTGGTCAAAAACGTCAATGACATCCCGCTGTTCAACGAGGTGTTTAACAGCTTTTTCAGCCGCTACCAGTTCGTCGAACCGGAAACGGACCTTTCCGGAGTCATGGACGCCGCCATCATCGACATGGAAGGTGAATTCAACTACCTGAACGAGATCAAGGACGATGATCACGAGCCGGGCCCGCTGCTCAAGCTCGACAGCGACATCAATCCGGAAGATTTGCAGGATCTGAAAAGCCTGTCGGAGATAGACCCTGACGATTCGGACGGCAACGAAATTGTTGTGCAGATGAAGGGGTACCGCGGCAAGGCAAAAGCTCCCCGTCCGGCAAGGCGCTACATGCAGAATCCGCTCACCATCGATCTTAACAAGACCACCGGCGGCGATCAGGGAATCACCTTTACCCCTGAAGAACAGATCGCCATGCAGGAAGTGGTGTCCCGGATGATGATGCGCCTCCGCAAGGATATGAAGCGGATGAAGAACAACCAGAATCGCGGCAAACTCCACGTCGTCAAGACCATCCAGAAAAATTACCGCCATGACATGATCCCGTTCCAGGTAGCGCTGCGGCGCAAACGGCGCGAAAAGCCCCGCCTGGTGGTACTCTGCGACGTCAGTTTTTCCGTTAGTCATGCCTCCCGCTTCATGCTTCTTCTGCTCCACACCTTGCATAACCAGATGCTTGATGTGCGCAGTTTTATCTTCAACAGGGAAATTGCCGAAATCACCGAGATGCTCGCCAACATGCCGGTCAATGACCTGATGAAGACCATAGACAAAGGGGATATCGTCGATCTGGATGCAAACAGCAGCTTCGGCCAGGTCTTTCTGGACTTCAAAAAACGATACCTTGAAAACGTGCGCGGCCGCCCGGCTTTTATCATTTTGGGAGACGCCCGCAACAACTACAGTGATGCCAACGACTGGGTGCTGGAGGAAATCCGCGAAAAAGCCCGTTATATGCTCTGGCTCACTCCCGAGGAACGTGATACCTGGAGTCGCGGCGACTGCCTGATCGAACTCTACGGTTCCTATTGTGACAAGGTGGAGGTCGTGAAAACGGTCGAAGATCTGAGCATGGTCGTTGAAGACCTGCTCCGCGACATCTATGCCGATAGTGCCGACCCGATCGACAGAAAGCGCTTGCAGGAAGCCAAAGCCGCTGAAACCTACGATTCGAAGGACTATTACACCCGCGGCACGAGCGGCGGTAGTGCACCGGCCTTTGATCCTGCCGGGCGCAGCAGTTGGTAACAGGGCAGGACTGATAGTATCTGACAAGAAAAGGAGCGGTTATGAATTGCGACGATAAAAATCATCAGATGCATATGTGTGCACTCAAAGCCAGGGGACTGGACGACTGCATCAAGAGTCTTTCTGACAAACCTACGGTCGAATGCAGAAAATGCGGTGCCAAAGCGAACAGCTCCCAGAACCTCTGCGCAGCTCATTTGGGTGAAAACGCGCCCAATGTGGAGGGAGGACACGGAACCGTGAGCATCGAAGAAGTCGGCAAACCGCACGAGGGCTCTGAATCTGCTGTAACAAGCGCACCGGAGATAGACGTCAAACAGGTACCCGCAGACGGCGTGTGCGGCGGGTATTGAGTTGTCGCCGAGGGAGACACCATGAGTCGGAAGCGACTTCCGCCCGGCATTTTTGACCCCGGCACCACTGAGGATGCACTACTGTTCCTGCAGCAGTCCCGGGCACGCCAGGATGAGCTGGAGAGGCAGATCGAAGAGCTGCGAATATCCAATGAAGAATTGGAAAAATCGCGCAACAAGTATGCTTTTCTCTACGATGTTGCTCCGGTCGGATATACAACACTTGATACAAGCGGCACCATCCAGACGGTCAACCTGACCGGCGCTACGCTGTTGGGAATGGCTCGTTCCGCCCTGGCCGGGCTCCGCTTTGAGCATTTCGTCGCTGCTGAGGATCGCCCCGCCTTTGCCGAATTCCTGAAGATTGTTTTTGCCTGCCGGGATAAAAAAACCTGCCGGCTGAAACTGGCAAACGTCGGCGGTCCACCGCTGTATGTGCGCATCGACATGATGGCGACGACATCCGGGCAGGAATGCCAGGCCGCGCTGCTGGACATCACCGAGCGCAAGCGGTCGGAAGAAGCGTTGCGGGAAAGCGAATACAAGCTGTCAAAGGCGCAGGCCATGTCCCACGTCGGCTCCTGGATTTCGGATCCGATAACGGGTGACCTGAGTGTTTCGGATGA
>Ga0209212_1003714_pt1 | contig 19729 bp, 19 predicted proteins | sample RifGroC2_FD_183996 | JGI IMG/M metagenome (GOLD analysis project Ga0209212, IMG submission 183996) | Groundwater microbial communities from Rifle, Colorado, USA - Groundwater C2 (SPAdes) (version 2) | ecosystem: Environmental > Aquatic > Deep subsurface > Groundwater | place: Rifle, Colorado... | reverse complement strand
TACCACCCCTGCCTCTCCATCGCCGGCAACTGCCGCATCTGCATGGTGAAGATCAAGGGGCGCCCCGGCTTTCACCCCTCCTGCAACCTGGCCCCGGCGCCCGGCATGGAGATCGAGAACAACTGCGCCGAGGTGGACCAGGTGCGCAAGTCGATCCTGCAGTTCGCCACCCTGAACCACCCGGCCGACTGCCCGATCTGCGACAAGGCGGCCGAGTGCCGGCTGCAGGACTACAACTTCAAGTACGCCGGCGAATCGTCCCCCTCCATCGAGCCCAAGAGGCGCCAGACCAAGTTCTACAACGTAAGCGAGCGCATCATCCTGGACCGCGAGCGCTGCATCCTGTGCAGCCGCTGCGTCCGCTTCACCAAGGAGATCTCGGGCTCGGGCATGCTCGGCATCGTGGAGCGCGCCGACCACTCGCGCGTCGAGCGCCTGGAGGGGAAAGAGGTCGAGGACCCCTATTCGGACAACCTGGTGCAGACCTGCCCGGTGGGGGCGCTCTTGTCGCGCGATTTTCTCTACAAGAGCCGGGTCTGGTACCTCGATGCCGTCGACTCGGTCTGCCCGCGCTGCTCGCGGGGGTGCAGCGTCAAGATCTGGCGCCGCAACAAGCACTGGAAGGTGCGCGCCCTAAGCCAGGAGAAGAACCAGATGGCCTACCGGGTGAGCGCCAGGGAGAACGCCGAGATCAACGGCCCCTGGCTCTGCAACAAGGGGTTCGACCTGCACCACTTCATAAACGACGCCGAGCGCGCCCTGACGCCGCTCGTTAACGGCATGCCCAGTTCTGTGGACGACGCCATCGCCGCCGCCCAGAGCCTGCTCTTCGAATCGGAAAACCAGGCGGCCATCGTCTCGGCCTGGGGCTCCAACGAGGAACTGGAGGCCTTCAAAAGCACCCTCGGCTCCTGGATCAAGGTCTACACCAGGCAGGACCGGAGGCCGGAAGAGGGGGAGGTGGTCGAGGACCAGTTCCTGATCCGGAGCGACAAGAACCCCAACAGTTACGCGGTCCAGGCGCTCTTCGGGGTGCAGCCCTTCGACCCCGCCGCCGGCCACGACGTGGTGCTGGTCTGGGGCGACCAGGTCGACTACGCCGCCTTCGGCAGCGCCAAGGTGATCCACCTGGCCACCCTGGCCCCGGAAGGGGAGCGCAAGGCCGACGTGCTGATCCCAATCTCCACCATGTTCGAGCGCTCCGGCCACTACACGAACTGCGAGGGAAAAGTGAACCGTTTCGAACAGGTGTTCGAGAAACCCGAGTCGGTGCAGCACGCCGCCGACGTGTTTGGGAGGCTGTAGCCCATGACTCAGGACCTGATCGTATATTCCCTCTACATGGGTTACGCCATCGCCTTCATGGTCGGACTCGCCACCCTGTTCACCTGGGTGGAGCGCAAGCAGTCCGCCATCATGGCCGACCGCATCGGCGCGAACCGCGCCTACATCCGGATCCCCTACACCAAGGTGAAGCTCACCTGCATGGGGCTTTTCCACGGCATGGCCGACGGCGCCAAGATGCTTTTGAAGGAGAACTTCACTCCGACCACCTACGACACGCTCTGCTACAACCTGGCCCCCTGGCTGGCCGCGGTGCCGGTGCTGCTCGTCTTCGCCGTGGTCCCCTTCGGCGGGCAGCTCATGCCCGGGCACCTGGTGGAGAGCGGCTTTCTGCGTGACTTCTTCGGCGACCGCAGCTACACCATGCAGGTGGCCCACCTCGATGCCGGCGTCCTGATCATGCTCGCCGTCTCCGGGATCGGCATTCTCGGCATCATGCTGGCCGGCTGGTCCTCCAACAACAAGTTCTCCATGCTCGGCTCGGCCCGTGCCGCCTCGCAGATGATCTCCTACGAGGTGGTCATGGGGCTCGCCCTGATCAGCCTGGTGGTCACCTTCGGCACCCTGGACATAGCCGAGATGGTGCGCCTGCAGTCGGGCCAGATCTTCGGCATCCTGCCGGCCTGGGGGGTCTTCAAGCAGCCGCTCGCCTTTTCCCTGTTCATGACCGCGGCCATCGCGGAGAACAAGAGGGTCCCCTTCGACCTCCCGGAGTGCGAGTCGGAGCTGGTCTCGGGCTACTTCACCGAGTACACCGGGATGAAGATGGGTCTCTTCATGCTCTCCGAGTTCATCACCATCGTGGTCGCCTCGGCGCTTCTGGTCACCCTGTTCCTTGGGGGCTGCAACCCCCCCTACATGAACGATGCGGGTTTCCTGTTCCCCGGTGGCTGGGAGCTCCCGCTGCCGCACCTGGCCGTGGTGCTCCTGCAGCTTGGCACCTTTCTGGTCAAGGTCGTCATCACCGGCTGCTTCATGGTGCAGATCCGCTGGACCCTGCCGCGCTTCCGCTATGACCAGCTGCTCAACTTCGGCTGGAAGCTCCTGATGCCGCTTACCGCCGTCAACCTGATCGTGACGGTTATTTTTCGCTGGTTCACCCTGAGGATGATATGAGGAAGCAATACTGGAACCAGCCGGAGATGGGGCTCTGGGAGAAGGTCTACGTCCTGGAGGCGATCCGGGGGCTCTGGATCACCGGCGGGGTCTTCTTCGGCAACATGTTCAAATGGCTCACCTTCAGGAAGGGTGCGCTCACCGCCTACTATCCCGAGGAGCGCCGCGCCGACTATTCGCCCATCAACCGCGGCCGCCACATCCTGACCCACCGTCCCAACGGCAAGGTGCAGTGCGTCTCCTGCAACATGTGCGCGACGGTCTGCCCGGCCTACGCCATCGAGATCGAGTCGGGCCTCGACCTGGACGACCCGGCGCACCCCAAGTCCCCGGTGCGCTTCGAGCTGGACTACTCGCGCTGCATCTTCTGCGGTTTCTGCGTCGAGGCCTGCCCGGAGGACGCCATCCGGATGTCGCCCGACACCCCCGATCTTCCCAACTTCAACCGGGACGACATGTGGGCCAGCCAGGATCTCCTGATGAACTGGCGCCCGACCAACGACACCCAAAAGAGTTACGATGAGCAACCGGCCCACGAAGGGGAGGTGCATTGATGGAAACTTGCTTCGTCATTTTCTTCAGCACCCTGGCCGTGGTCTTCGCCGCGCTGGTGGTGATCCTGCGCCAGCCCATGCGCGCTGCACTCGCGCTGATCGCGCACATGGTGAGCCTGGCCGCCATCTACGCCGCCCTGAACGTGCACGTGGTGGCCATATTCCAGATCCTGATCTACGTGAGCGCCGTCATGGTCTTCATGGTCTACACCATCATGCTCCTGGACGACCGCGACACCAGCTACCGGCAGCGCTTCTCGCGCTGGGTCTACCCGGCGCTGGCCGTGGCGGTCCTGATCCCGGTCTCGCTCTGGCTCCTCCCCGCCAATCCCGGGGCGGTGGTGGCGCCGGCCCTTGCCGACAGGTTCAGCTTCGCCTCCTTCGCCCTGGACTTCATGAAGACCTACTGGTTCCACTTCGAGCTGGCCACCGTGCTGCTTCTGATCGGCGTGCTCTCCGCCTGGACCGCGGTAAAGGAGGGATTGAATGGATAAGTACCAGTTCCTGATCACCATGGCCGGCGTGCTCTTCTCCCTGGGGCTTCTGGGAGTGGCGGTGCGCCGCAACCTCCTGGTGGTGATGATGTGCCTGGAGATCATGCTGAACGCCGTGGTCCTGAGCTTCGTCACCTCGGCGAGCCGCAGCGGCACGCTGGCCGGCACCTCCATGACCTTTTTCATCTATGTTGCGGCTTCCTGCGAAATCGCTCTTGCCATGGCAATCGTGGTGCTGCTGGTCAAGCGCCACGGCTCACTCGATCTCGACGCTCATCAGGATCTAAAGGGGTAGCTACTCATGAACAAACTGACGCTCATCCTCATGCTGCCGCTCTTGGGCTTTCTGATCAACGGGCTTCTTGGCTCCCGGCTCCCCAAGGCGGTGGTCTCCGCGATCGCCTGCGGCCTGCCCGCCCTCTGCTTCGTCCTGACCTGGAACCTGTTCTCCGGGGTGTACCGCACCGGGGCGCCGGTGGTTGAGGAGCTCTTCACCTGGGTCGCCTTCCCCGGCTTCAAGCTGGACGCGGCACTCTACTTCGACCAGATCTCGGCCATGATGTGCCTGGTGATCACCGGGGTGGGGACCCTGATCCACGTCTACTCCGTGGGGTACATGTCCCACGACGAGAGCTTTTCTCGCTACTTCGCCTACCTGAACCTGTTCCTCTTCTTCATGCTCCTACTGGTCCTGGGGAAGAACATGGTGCTCCTGTTCGCCGGCTGGGAAGGGGTGGGGATCGCCTCCTACCTCCTGATCGGCTTCTGGTTCCAGGATGCCGAGAAGACCTCCGCCGGGCTCAAGGCCTTCATCGTGAACCGGGTGGGCGACACCGGCTTCGTCCTGGCCGCCTTTACCATCTTCTACTTCGCAGGGACCCTCGACTTCCAGGAGATCAACGCCTTCTGCGCCAACGGCCAGATCCCGGTCTACGTGCTGAACCTGATCGGCATCCTGCTCCTGGTCGGCGCCTGCGGCAAGAGCGCCCAGATCCCGCTGCACGTCTGGCTCCCCGACGCCATGGCCGGCCCGACCCCGGTCTCCGCGCTGATCCACGCCGCCACCATGGTGACCGCCGGGGTCTATCTCCTGTCGCGCCTGAACGGCGTCTTCCTGCACGCGCCCGGCGCCATGACCGTGGTCGCCTACGGCGGCGCGCTCACCGCACTTTTGGGCGCCACCATGGGGCTCACCCAGTACAACCTGAAGAAGGTCTTGGCCTATTCAACTATGAGCCAGATCGGCCTGATGTTCCTGGCCTGCGGCGTGGGCGCCTTCAACGCCGCCCTGTTCCATCTCTTCACCCACGCCTTCTTCAAGGCCTGCCTGTTCCTGGGGGCCGGCGCCATCATCCACGCGCTGCACGGCGAGGAGGACATGAGGAACATGGGCGCCCTGGGCAAGAAGCTTCCGGTCACCCTGGTGACCTTCCTGATCGCGAGCCTCGCGCTCTCCGGGGTGCCTCCCTTCGCCGGCTTCTTCTCCAAGGACGAGATCCTCTGGAGCGCCTATGCGAACGGTTCCATGGTGCTCTGGCTGACGGCCAGCGTTTCCTCGTTTTTGACCGCTTTCTACATGTTCCGCGCCATCATCATGACCTTCTTCGGCGAGTCCCGGGTTCCGGCCCGGCTGGCGAAGGGGATTCACGAGGGTCCGCTCAGCATGTCGGCCGTCCTGGTGCTGCTCGCCTTCTGCTCGGTCTGGGCCGGCTTCCTCGGGCTTCCCGGCGCGCTGCGCGAGCTGGCAGGAGTGACCGCTCCCTTCTACGACTTCCTGGCTCCCGTTATCGGCCACGCCCAGGCCGCCGGCGCCGTGGATCATCACCTGGAAACCGTGTTCATGGGGATCTCGATAGCGGTGGCCTTCGCCGGCATAGGGCTGGCCTGGGTGTTCTACAGCCTGCGCCAGGAGTGGGCCGACAAGGTCAAGAAGAGTTCCGGCGTGGCCTACGACCTGGTGAGCCAGGGGTATTTCTTCGACGCCCTGTACTACCTGGTGGTGCGCTGCCTGGACTGGGTATCCGAGTCGGTGCTGGCGCGCAGGGTCGAGCCCACCCTGGGGCACGGCGTTTTGAGCGCTCCCAACGACGGGGTGAACTACGCCTCCAGGCTCTTCTCCAGCATGCAGATGGGCAACGTGCAGGGTTACGTGTTCTATGTCTTCCTGGGGCTCGCCCTGGTCCTTTTGTGGGGGGTACTGCATGTTTGATGGCGCCGCCATATTGCTGCTCTGCCTGATACCGGCAGTCATCTCGCTCCTGGTCTCCCTGGTGCCGGGCAAGGACTCCGAGTCGCAGCGCATGATCTCGCTGGCCGGGATGCTGGCGCTGGCCGCCATCTCCGGGTGGCTCTTCCTTAGCTACGACGGCAGCGTGAACGCCAGCCGCCACGACCTGAACATCGCCTGGATCCCGTACATGGGGGTGAATTTCCACCTCGGGCTGGACGGCCTCAACGTCTACCTGGTGCTCCTGACCGGCCTTTTGTTCCCGGTGGTGCTGATCTGCGCCTGGGGGAGCCCGCGCTCCCGCGAAAAGCTCTACCTGAACCTGCTGCTCATTTTGCAGGCCAGTCTGTTCGGCACCTTCCTGTCCCAGAACCTGATGCTCTTCTTCGCCTTCTGGGAACTGGTGCTGATCCCGATGTTCGTGCTGATCCTGGTGTACGGTGGCGAGAAGCGGCGCGAGGCGGCCAACACCTTCTTCCTCTACACCCTGGTGGGGAGCGTGCTCCTTTTGGCTGCTGTGATCCTGCTCGGGGTCGAGTCGCTGCGCCAGACCGGCAGCTGGTCCTTCGAGTTCTCCACCCTGTACGCCCTGCAGCTCGATTACGGCGTGCAGCTCTTCGTCTTCCTGTCGGTGCTTCTGGCCTGCGCCATCAAGTGCCCGCTCTTCCCGTTCCACTCCTGGCTGCCGCTGGCCTACGGCGAGGCGCCCGCGTCCGGCACAGCACTCATGGCCGGTGCGCTCTCCAAGATGGGGGCTTTCGGCCTCCTGAAGCTCGCCATCCCGCTGGCGCCTGCGGTAAGCTCGGACGCCGCACCCTTCGTGATTTTGCTGGCGGTGATCAGCATCCTGTACGGTGCGGTGCTGGCGCTGCGCCAGGAGGATTTCAAGAAGCTGATCGCCTACTCGTCGCTCTCCCACATGGGGTACATCGTGCTGGGGGTGTTCAGCTTCCAGCAGGCCGCGGTGCACGGCGCGCTGTTCCAGATGCTGAGCCACGGTGCCGCGGTGGTGGGGCTCTTCCTGGTGCTGAGCCTTCTGGAGCAGCGGGTGGGCGCCTCCTACCAGGGGCTCACCGCGCTCTCCACCCTGGCGCCGCGCCTGGCCGTGACGCTCATGCTCTTCATCCTGACCTCGGTGGCGCTCCCCCTGACCAGCGGCTTCACCTCCGAGTTCCTGATCCTTTTCGGCGGCTTCCAGCAGGGGCTGGTCGCCTGGCAGGCCGGGCTTTCCCCGCTTACCTTGATAGCTGTGCTTTTGGCCTCGACCGGCATGGTGCTCGGGGCAGGCTACATGCTGCGCTTTGCCCGGGTCATCCTGTACGGCAAGACCGGCAACATCTCCACCCTGGACGATCTGAACCCGCGCGAGGCGCTGGCATTCCTGCCGCTTCTGCTGCTCATCCTCTGGATCGGGATCTATCCCGCGCCCATCATGGGGAAGGTGCAGGGGGCGGTGGATCAGTTGAACGCCCAGGTAGCGCCCAGCTCGCTCCTGCCACAGCCTAAGATTACCAATACTTCCGTGAACGGGGGCGCCAATGCCAATGGCCACTGACTTTCTCTATGGACTTCTCCCCGAGCATCTGCTCTTGACCCTGATCCTGGTTCTGATGGTCCTTGAGATCATGAGGGCTGACCAGGGGCTGGCCGGACCGCTGTTCCTGCTCACCCTTTCGCTTGGCTGCGGCGTCCTGGTCACCCAGTTGAGCTCCGGCTACACCCTGACCCTGATCCCCGGCGAAATTGTGATAGACCGTTTCGCGGTACTGGCCAAGCTGGTCATACTAGGGTGCGGCACGGTGCTCGGCTTCTTCTCGATCACCGGATCCAAATGCTTCAAGACCTGGATGCTTTTGGCCTGCTCCCTGTTCGGGGGGATGGTCATCATGGAGAGCTCGGGCTTCATCTCGCTCTTCATAGGCATCGAGATGCTCTCCCTCCCCGGGTTCGCCCTGATGCTGCACGGCCGTGGAGCTTCCATCGCCTGCGAGGGTGCCTTCAAGTACCTGCTCATGTCCTCGGTGGCCACCGCGCTCATGCTCTTCGGCATCTCCCTGGTCTACTCCCACACCGGCACGCTTGCCGTCGCAGACTTCGTCGCCGCGGCCTGGAGCGGCGGAGCGCACAACTGGGCGGCCGGCGCCCTGGTTTTGAGTGGCTTCTTCATCAAGGCCGCCGTGTTCCCGTTCCACGCCTGGGCTCCCGACGCCTACGACAGCGCGAAGCTTCCGGTGACCGCGTTCCTGGCCTCCGTGATCAAGGCTGCCGTCGTGCTCGCCCTGGTGCGCATCGTCGGCAATACGGCGCTCGGCAGCGACGCCGCCCTGGCCGTCGCCCTCCTTTCGGTCGGCTCCATTTTTTACGGTAACGTGGCCGCGATCCAGCAGTCGACCTTCAAGAGGCTTCTGGCCTACTCGTCCATAGCGCACGCAGGCTACATGATGTTTGCCCTGACCGACACCACCGGCGGACGGGTGGAGTCGCTCTTCTACTATGTGGCCGTGTACGCCGTGACCAGCATCATCGCCTGCGCCTGTTTCAGCCTGTTGTGCCGGGACGCGCTGCACCAGGGTGACCCGCTCTCCTGCCTGGATGGAGCCTACTACACCCATCCGGTCCCCTCCACCATCCTGGCCGTCACCGTGCTGTCGCTGGCCGGCATTCCCCCCTTCCCGGGGTTTCTGGCCAAGTTCCTGATCTTCAAGTCCGTGATCGCCTCGGGATACCTGGTGCCGGCCGTGCTGGCCTTCGCCGGCAGCTTCCTGGGGGTGGTCTACTACCTGGGCATCGTGTTCCGGCTCTTCAAGCCGACTCCGGCCTCCGAGATCGCCCGGGCCGCCTTGATCCAGCAGCAGTCCCAGAACTGGACCTGGGGCGGCGTGGTGATCGGCTCGCTGGCCCTGGCCATCTTCATGCTCTTCCCCGACCTGTTCCACAGGCTGTTGGCGGTGGTGTAGGGGCGAATAATCATTCGCCCCTACGAGGCAGCCAGCGAGAGGAGCATCAAGGTTAGGGAGCGGAAGGCAAAGGCTTGGGACGCTGATTTACCTGTAAAGCCTGAAACGGCCTGACAAGCAAACCCGCATATAGACGAGACAGGAAAGGGGCGGCCGACAGGCCGCCCCTTTCTGCGTTGAAAAGCCGTGCCGGCTGTCGTATTATGCTGCCGCCGCTTATGCTGCCGCCGCTTATGCTGCCGCGGCACGACCACCACCTTTCACCAACTCTCCTTCAGAGGGGGAGGGCGTGAGGGGCCTAGAGACAAAAGTTCAAATCGAGAATCAATCTCGCACCAACTCTCCTCCCCCCAGAGGGGGGAGGCTGGGAGGGGGGAAGATTTTGCTCCAAGGCCAGTTGTTCCCCCTCCCTAACCCGGCCTAGCCGGAACCAAACAGGCAGACCGTGGGGACTAACTCCCCCTCCCTTGACGGGAGGGGGCAGGGGGGTGGGTGAAGCTGCTAGGTGCAATGGACGTGGCCCTTACCCCCACCCCCTAACCCCCTCCCGCAAGGGGAGGGGGGCAAGGACAGCAATTTGTTCAACATAACAAGTAGTTGCAAACACTTTTGCTCACGATCTGTAAATACTGCAGCCTTAAGAGACTAACCCTCCCCCTCCGGGGGAGGGGACTAGAGACAATTGATATCTAGAACCACTATCCCGCCTACGGAGAGCGCATGCGCCGCATCATTCTGCAGTTCGCCCTTGTCCTCTGCACCTCTGTTTCAATCGCATTTGCCGGCCCCATTGACGACTGCAAGGAATTCGCTGCCTACGGTGTCCCCGGGCAAGCTGGCGATCTCCTTTGCCGAAAGGGATTCCTGCTGTCGCACGACCCGGTCAAGAAAACGCCGGTCTGGGTGGCGCAGCATCTCACCCGGGAAAAGGTCAAAAGGGGGGTCAAGAGAAGCGACAACTTCAAGCCCGACGCCGATCTGGAAAAGGGCAGACGCGCCGAGCTATCCGACTACAAAGGCTCCGGCTACGACCGGGGTCATATGGCTCCTGCGGCCGACATGTCGTGGGACGAGCAGGCGATGTCGGAAAGCTTCTTTCTCTCCAACATGGTGCCGCAGGCAGGGGAGGGGATGAACCGCGGCATCTGGATGGAGCTCGAGAAAAAGGTGCGCAACTGGGCGCATGCGCGAGGAGAGCTCTACGTCTACAGCGGGCCGATTTACCAGGGGGAGGCCAAGACCATAGGGCGCAACAAGGTGGCGGTGCCCAAGTACCTGTTCAAGGTCGTGCTGGACCCGAAGAGTGAAGAGGCCATCGCCGTGATTATGCCCAATCAGAAGCTGAGAACCGAGGATATGCCGAATTACCTGGTGAGTGTGAGGGAAGTGGAGCAACAGACGGGGCTGGAATTCTTTTCGACCCTGCCGGAGCCAGAGCAGGACAAGATAGAGACGGTGCGGGCTTCGCAGCTGTGGCAGTAGCCTTTTTCTATACTACAGCAGCAGTCTGTCGATAGTGCGCCATTTACAATAAGCCCATGTCGTCTGAAAAAAGGCCATCTTTTTCGATCATCTGGTTGTAGGACTCGAATGACTCTTGATTTTGCTGCCTCCATCGTTCGAGCTCTTTTTTCTGCATCTCGACCATATCCGCGATGTCCTTGAAAGTGGTTTCGGCCCACACGAGGGCCTCTTCCTCTCTCTCAGCATCTCTTCCCATTTCTGCATAAGCTGCTTCAAGATTGGTGCGCATTACATGCAACTCCTTGTGAGGATTAAGACTCTCGGCCTGCTGGTCAAGCAATTGAGTCCAGCCCCTTTTGCTTGACCAGTGTCAGCAGCTTGAGCGACGGTCCGCTCGGCTTTTTCTCCCCACGCTCCCATTTGCTTACCAATCCGGTCGAGACGTTGAGATGCTGTGCGAATACTGATTGGCTTACGCCCGACTGCTGCCTAATTTCCGCGATTTCCTCTGGTGAGAGCGGGTCCACGGACGTAAGACATGTCTTGTCGAAATGACGCATCGTCTTTTCGTCAACTATCCCGATCTCGTATAAATCATGCATGGATTCGTGAACTGCAGCAGCTATATCACTTCTGTATTTTGGTCTCATAGGGTTATAGCTCCATTGCGACTGTAACACTAAGGGCTATAGTTTTGCAATTCGTACGCTCTCAGGAAACTGCTACTTGCCGTGCTCCTTCAATGTCTCCCTTATGAAATCCGCTACGTCCTGCTTCAGCCGCACCAGTTCTCCGCTCTCCAGGTACATCATGTGCCCGGAGCGGTAGCGCCGGACCGTGATGTTCTTCCGCAACGCGGGGGACAGCCCCATGTGCGCCATGGTGTAGTCGGCAGCAAAGTGGGGCGTGGATAGGTCGAAGAGTCCGGAGGCGACGAGCACCTTCATGTACGGGTTTTTCGCCATGGTGTCGCGCAGATTCTCGCTGGTGTCGGCGTAGCTGTTTTTCGCCTCCCAGTCCCAGCGCTCTATGCCGCCACCCAATACGAAATACTCCAGGTCCGACTCATACCCCAACTCCTCTCTCACGTACCTGCTGAAAGCCGCGGTGAAAGTCGGGCGAATGGTTGCCACGGTGGAATCGAAAGTGTGGGGGGAACCCGGATCGAGATCGTCGGAGTTGAACCGGCTGTCCATGTGGCCGACCATCCGCCCCCGGTCGCCGAGTAGCTCCCTGACGAATTCCTTGCTGCGGACCCGCAGGTTACGGCTGGCGACAAAAGAGCTGCTGAGGCCGGTAAACTGCGCCATTTTTTCCACTACCAGCCGGCGCTCCTGCGCCGGGAGCCGGTCCCCCTGGTTCAGAGCGGCCTGGTACTCCGTTGCCGCCCACTTCTCTGCCGCGGACAGCGTTCGCTCCAGGTCGGCCTGCAGATCGGGGGCGAGCTTCTTGTGATACCAGGCGGTAGCGGTGTAGCTGGGGAGATAAAGGTGGTAGGGGAGGTCGTTGCCGAAGTCAAAGGAGATGGTCTGCATATTGAGGACTGAAGAGACCAGGATGATGCCATTCAGCGCGATGCCATCCTCGAAAAGGTATTCGGAGAGCCCCGCGCACCGGAAGCTGCCGTAGCTTTCTCCCACCAGGAAAAGAGGGGAGCCCCAGCGCTGGTTGCGGGTCAGATAGAGCCTTATGAATCTGGTCAGCGAGTCGATGTCGCCGCGGACCGTGGCGAAATTCTTGGCAAGTTCGGGCTTGGCTGCTCTGCTGTAACCGGTGCCCACCGGATCCACGAACACCAGATCGGCCAGGTCGAGCCAGCTTGAGGCGTTGTCGGTCAATCCGAAGGGGGGTGCCGGCATGTTCCCGTCAGGGAGCAACTGCACCCGACGGGGGCCGACAGCTCCCAAGTGCAGCCATACCGAGGCTGCACCGGGGCCGCCATTGAACATGAACAACAGGGGACGCGGCTTGCTGCGCTCGGGCCTGTCGGCAGTATAGGCGACGTAGAATATCCTGGCATCGGTGTCGCCGGCATCGTTTAGAACCGGCAGCTCTCCTACAGTTGCCGTGTAATCGATCTCTTTGCCGCCAATGACCGCCCTGTGCCTGGTCACCGTCACCTTGGCACCGGTCGCTGCTGCGGAAGGTTTTTCCGGCTCAGCCTGCTTCTCCGTTCCCTTCTTCTTTTCAGCAACTGCCGGAGGCTCAGCAGACGCTATCGGTGAGGAATAAATCACTCCTGTAATCAAAGCAGTTGCTATCAAGAGATATCTCAGCAAAAAGCACCTCCCGGCTGCAGCAGGATACGGATCTTACCCCCCTAACCCGGCCTAGCCTGAACCAAACAGGCAAAATCCGCCCTCGTTCCCAAGCTCCAGCTTGGGAACGTAGTTTCCCCACTGAAGCTCCAGCTTCATCGCAGGCCACCAAGCCATTGGAGGTCTGAGGCTGGAGCCTCTGCGGCGCGGATGCGTTCCCAAGCTGGAGCTTGGGAACGAGTACCATGTCAGACTACTTGCTCTGTTTCTTCTGGTTCACTACCTCGGTTATCTCTTCTGTCAGATCCGTCGGCTCCATGCTTTCGGTGGCATAAAGGACGGCCTTTTCCTCAACGATAACAGAGTAGCCGTTCTTTTTGGCATACGTTTCCGCTGCTTTCTTGATATCCCTGTACATGTCCCGGGTCAGCTTCTCCTGCATCTCCTGCAGTTCTTCTTCGCTTGATCTTACCAGCTTCTGATACTCTTCCAGTTTCTTCTGGAACTCTTTGGCCTTGGCCTCGCGCTCCTTGGGGGGCATGGTGCTGATCTTCGCCTCGATCTCGGTTTTTTGTTTTTCGATCTGCTTCTGTTTCGCCTCGATTTTCGCCTTGAGCTTGGCGGACTTCGCTTTCAGGCTCGCCTGGGCAGCCTTGCCGCTATTGGACTCGGAAGCGACTTTTGACATGTCGATGACGGCGACCTTGACCTGCTGCTCTTTAACGGCGGCTGGTTCTGCTGCGGGGGTTGCGGCTGCGGGTGCAACGGCAGCGGCGTCGGTTGCCGCAGGCGAGGCGGCGGCAGGGGCCGGAGCCGCTGCGTGTGCTGCCGCGGATTTCGCATCCGGTGTCACTGCAGGCGCCGTTTCAGCTGCAAGGGAGGTGCTGGCAAGAAGTGCGGTGAGGGCCGATCCGATAAGGAGGGTGGTAAATTTGGTCATGATAGATCCTCTTTCTGGTGAGATGAGTTTGGAACCAAGAGAGGATAAAGCCTTTGCTCTCATTTGGCAATTAAAAGAATAGTTCTTAATCTTAGAGTCGTCGTTGTCTCATGGTTCTTTGATCCAGAATGTGTTGACTCGTATACAGGGCGCTGTTACCATGCCTGCACTCAAGGAGGGGCGAATATGACCGATATAGTAGAGAGACTGAAGTCATCAATGGCAAGCGGTGCAGCAGACAGTGAGCTCTTGGGCGATGCCATCCAGGAGATCTCCGAACTGAGACACAGGCGGGATGCACTTGAGGAACTGTTGATAATTCTCATGCGCACCGAACTGCCGTGGGACGATGACAATAAACTTACCGACGCCTTCCCGCACTTCAAGGAGCGTTACCTTAACGCGATGCACGAAGCCTCGGAACTGCTCGGTTTCGAGTTGCGCAGCACGATAACGAGGACCGAACCCAAGACGATGTAGGGGAGGCCGTACAGGGGTGCCAACATAAGCTCTGGGCGAACACGAGGTTCGCCCCTACGAATACGCTGGTAGGGGCGAACCTTGTGTTCGCCTTGGTCCGATCAGAGGAGACCTATGATTGAACAGTTACAGCAGATAGCCTTCATGGTGGTATTTTTTCTCGTTCCTGGAACAATCGGGGGCTGGCTTGCCTGGACCAAAGGCAGAAACGCCATCCTGTGGTTCGTGCTCAACACCTGTTTCCCGCCCACCCTGATGATAACCATCTTTCAAGGCCCGGTGCGGCCGGTTGACGGGCATTACCGCCAGTGCCCCAAATGCCGCGAATACAGCAAGTGGCGTGAAACAGTGTGCAGGTTCTGTCAGACGGAGCTCACAGCTCGATAGCTGCCTATGGTCACCTCCCCGCAGATAGAGTATATGCAGATGTCGCGTGAGCTGAACGCTCTCTCCCGCAGAGACGTCACTCAGGTCGCCAAGCTGTCCAAGTATAAAAAGAGCGCCGGTTCCCTGGTCAAGGAGGATCCGGTTGTCGGCAACTCCCTGCTGGGGCTGGTAGCCTGTCTCGAGCACGACATCGCGGCCATGCATTTCTACCACAAGAAGGCCATCGACGGCGCCGAATCAAGTTTTACCCTGATGTCCTATGCCGCCTCGCTGCAAAAATCCTGTCTCTGGAACGAAGCCGCAAGATACGCCTTATCCGCCCTGGATCACGAACCTGACAATCTGCAGTTCATCGATACCGTCATAGGGCTTGCTCCTTTGACCGGGAGATTCTCGCTCTTGAACAGGTTGCTGGCCCAGCGGCAGCAGGTAACTAGCGGCGTCCCACACGGCTCTCTTGGGCACTATGAGACCATCGCGGGCATACTGTCGAGAAACGGCTTGCTGGAAAAAGAGTTGAAGACCGTGATTTCTGCCATAGGCGATGCTCTGTCTGAAACAGACGTCATACTGCAGGACTTTCGCTACGATCTGGTCAGTGAGAGGCCTGACAACTCCTTTCTCCACTACAGATTCGTGCTCCCGGACCAGTTCGTGGCCTCGTACTATGAGGATCTGATAGCAGCCAAACTCGATGCCGTGCCCCATCATCCCAGGGTTTTCGATGCCTTTTCCTACAGCGTTGAGAATCCCACGGTGTACGAGTTGTACCGTTACATGGAGAAGGAGTTGGAAGAGAGCGCAGATACCATCCGTGTGCCCGATCCTGACAAGATGAAACTGATTGAAGAGTTGTTGCAAGGCGTGGAGATCTGAATCATGGTAAGCAACGAGTCACGCATCAGGTTCCACGCCGCCTTTGAGCATGTGCTCGATGAACTGATAGCGACAGTGGCGAAGGAAAAGGAAAGGGATCCCGAGAACTACAGGAAATCGCCTCAGACCAAGCTGTTGGCCCAGATTTACAAGGCGATCAAGGACGAGATACCCGCCAACCCGGAGCACGCCGGCTACTACCAGGGAGAGACAGAGGGGTACAGTTACAAGGAGTGGAAGAGGGGGAAACCGACTGACAACTACCGGCTGTTTTTCAAGAACGTCAAAGAGAGCAACATCATCATCTACGCCTGGCTGAACAGCGAAATCAGTCTGGTGAAATACAGAAGCCACATGGACGCATACAAGGCCTTCAGGAAGAAGCAGAGTAACTGAAAATTGAAGCTCTCCCTTAATAAGCTCTCCAATACTCCTCCCCCAGAGGGGGGAGGTTGGGAGGGGGGAAGAATGTCGACTGGAACCGGCGTAATTTCCCCCTCCCTAGCCCTCCCCCTCCGGGGGAGGGGACCTGAAGCGTCTGATTTCAGAACTGCAACTTTCTCTACACAAGAAAAGGGGACAGGCTACTTTTCGATTTAATGATGAAAAAAAGTAGCCTGTCCCCTTTTATTGCACGGCGCCGCCCTTAGTTACTCCAAAAAGCTCACCTTTATCTCTCCTGCATCTTCCACTGCGACCGCCGCGCAGTAGCCTTGCGGCACTTGAATATCACTGATGCTCCACTTGCCGACCTCGGCCGGCGCCCCGCGGTGGGCCAAAAGGGCTGCGGGCTGATCCGGCAGGAGCGCCATGTCGAACCCGTTCGACGGTTGGGAAAATCCGGTTCCTGTCCCCTTCAGATAAGCCTCCTTGCGAGTCCAGCAGCGGTAGAAGGCGTCGATCTGCTCGCTTGCGGGAAGGCTGAACAGATCCTCCTGCTCACGCGGCGAAAAATAGCGCTCCGCCATGGTCCGGTAGGGGAGATCCGCCAGATCCAGCCGCACCTGCTCCAGATCGACCCCGACCTCACTGCCAGCGGCGACTGCTACCAGCAACAAGTCTCCCGCATGCGAGAGGTTGAAAGTTATCGAGTCGGCGTCCAGATGGTCCGACAGATGCGGCTTACCGAACTCGCCCTCAGATAGCCTGATACTCCCCGGTTCCTCACCCAGATAGCCTGCCAGGATCTCACGCAGAATCGCCCGTCCGGCGAGGAAACGATCGTGCCTTTCCCGATCCAGCAGCCGGTTGCCACGTTGCAGTTCCTCGGTGCTCAGGTACTCCCGCAGCCGAGCCAACCGCTCCACTGCTCCTGGCAGAGATATCAGGCGGAGTTGCACTTTGCCCGGCCCAAGTGCAGGGATCACCATCACCGCGCTTCCCCTTGAAACCACTGCTGCAGGCGCTTAAGGCCTTCACTGATGCTGACTCTGGGCTCATAGCCGAGGTCTCTCTTGGCGGCGCTGATGTCGAACCAGTGCGCCGTCGCCAGCTCCTTGGCCACGAAACGGGTCATGGGGGGCTCGCCCGAGAGACGCAGCGTTCTCCAGATCGTTTCGCAGACGGTGCCTGCGGCGTAGGCGAAGCCAGGGGAGACGCTACGGGTCACGGGGGGGACGCCGGCCGCGGCGAGGATCTGGTTCACCATGTCCCAAAGCGGCAGCGGCTCACCATTGGAGATGAAGTACGCCTTGCCTGCCAGGGGAGCACCGGGACGCAGACGGTCGGCCGCGTTGATATGGGCTTCGGCGGCGTTGTCGACATAAACCGTGTCCACCAGGCAGGGGCGCTGGCCGATACGCCGCAGCCTTCCGGAGCGCCCCTTGGCCACGATGCGCGGCACCAGGTGGTTGTCGGCAGGTCCCCAGATGAGATGGGGGCGCAGTGAGACAGTGGCAAGCAAGGGGGTGTTGGCGGCCAGAACCGAGCGCTCGGCAATCGCCTTGGTCTGGGGATAGAACGCTTCGAAATGCGCAGGGTAGGGGAGGGCTTCGGTTCCCCCCTCTACATCGGAGCCGTCGAAGACCACGCTGGGCGATCCGGTATAGCCCAGCCGGTCGATGGAGTGGATGCGGCAGGCGGCGATGACGTTTTCGGTGCCGGTGACGTTGGCCTGGTGATACTCGTGGTAGCTCCCCCAGATGCCGGCCTTTGCGGCGACATGGAACACGACGTCGCAGTCGCGGGCAGCCTCGACCAGCGCCTCCAGGTCGGCGAGGTCACCGCGCCTCTGTTCCACGCCCAGGGCCGCCAGTTCGGGGTAATGGCCTCGTGAGAAGCTGACCACCTGGTCGCCGCGTGCCCGCAGCTGGCGCACGATGGCCGACCCCAGAAAGCCGCCACCACCTGTTACCAGCGCCCTCATTTCAGCCTCCGCGCCGCCCAGAGCGCGAGCTTTTCCCGGAAGATCTTGGCGTTGTGACGGATATCCACCGGGAAGGTCGGATGGAACAGTATCGTTTCGATGGCGTGGGTGTGGATATGGTCACGGGCGATGGCAAGCAGCTCCTCGCGCAGCGCGTTCTGGTCCGCCTTCACCCCCTTTTCCAGTTCCACGCAGAGCACCGGCTTAAGATCGCCGGGAGTGCCGACGCCGACCAGCGCGGTGCGGTAGACCATAGGGTGGGTATTGAACACGGCCTCGCAGGGGATGGTGAAGAGCGGGCCGTTTGCCGTCTCCACGCGATGCGACTTGCGCCCGCAGAACCAGATGCGCCCCTCCTCGTCACGCCCGCCCAGATCGCCCATGCGGTGGAAGAAGGAACCGTTCCGGTAGTCGGCGATCTTCGACAGGTGATCGGCGTCGGGGCGGTTGTAGTAGCCTCTGGTGACCTGGGCACCCTGCACGATGATTTCCCCGATCTTGCCGATCGGCACCCGCAGCGACTCGTCCCAATGGTAGATCGGGTCATCGGATATTTCGATGATCTCCAGCCTGATCTCCTCGACCGGACGTCCGATGCAGACCCCGCCGCCGGCGTCGGTGATCTGCCTGGTGCTCTCCAGGATCTCGCTGCTCCCGATGGAGCATACCGGAAGGGCTTCGGTCGCGCCGTAGGGGGTGAAGACCTGCACCCCCGGATTCAGCATGCTGGTGAAGCGCTCCAGCACCGCGGCAGGCACCGGAGCCCCTGCGGATATGGCGCGCCTTAAGGTCGGGAGCTTCACGTTGTGCTTCACGCCGTAGCGACTCACCCGGTTGATCAAGGCCGGCGACCCGAACATGGTGGTGACGCCGTAGTCCTGGATCGCCTTGATGATCTTAACCGGATCAACCGATCCCGGGCGGGTGAAGTTCATCTCCGGTATCACGGCGGTCATGCCGAGTGCGGGGGCAAAGAGCGCGAAGAGCGGGAAGGTGGGAAGATCGATCTCGCCCGGCTCGATGCCGTACACCTGGCGCAGCGCCTCGACCTGCGCGGCGAAGTTGCCATGACTGTACACGGCACCCTTGGGCGTACCTGTGCTGCCGCTGGTGAAGAGGATCGCCGCCACGTCATCGCGTCGGGTCGGAGCCAGGGCGAAAGGCAACTGGTGGGTGTTTTCCCTGAGAATTTCCGAGAGGGTTATCCCCCCCCAGAAAAGACGTCGCCCCACGGTAACCAGGGTGCGGATGGAACCCTTGCCCCAGCCGAACAAGGTGCGCGCCAGGTGCGCCTTGGGAATGCCGATAAAGGCGTGCGGTTCCGCCTCCGCGAAGCACTTCTTCAGGTTCTTGATACCCAGCCCCGGGTCGATCAGGACCGGGACCGCGCCGACCTTGAAGAGGGCGAAGGTGAGGGCGAAGAATTCGGGGCTCGGCGTGACCATGAGGACGGTGCGCACACCGCTGCAGATGCCGTTGCCGATCAGGCCGTGAGCGATCCGGTCGCTGAGCCGGTCCAGTTCGGAGAAGCTCATGCGCCGGTTTTGCCGGGGAAAGATGATAGCCGGCGTGTCCGGCTGCCGTCTTGCCATCTTGGGCAGGTGTGCGGCGATATTGACGAGATCGCTCTGTGGCATCAGTTGACGTCCGTCTCTTTCAGGAACGCGGCGATCATCGGCACCACTTCCGATTTCATGTCTTCCAGGATGTAGTGACCGGCGTCCGGGTAGCTCTTCACTCTTGCCTTCGGGAAGCGCCTTTTCCACTCCGCAAGGAAGGTGGGGTCGAAGACGAAGTCGAGTTCGCCCCAGAAGATGGCGATGGGGAGATCCGCAAAACGGTGCAGACCGGCTGCCACCTCGCTCACCAGGTCGTAGTTGCGGTCGCCGGGAACCAGCGGGATGTCCTGCACGAAACGAAGCGTCGCGATCCGGTTTGCCCAGGAGTTGTAAGGGGAGCGGTAGGCGCTCTTCAGTTCCTCGCTCATCGGGTGCTTTTTGCAGCCGACGATGGAGGCTCCGACGCTGAACGCGTTGAAGCCGCGCACCAAGAGCGTGCCCAGAGCCGTGTCGCGACAGATCTTGAGCCCGAGCGGGAACTTCTTCTCCTTGGGGAGATGAAAGGCCGCCGTGTTGAGCAATACCAACCTGCCGATCCGCTCCGGATGACGGCTGGCGTAGGCCATGCCGATCATGCCGCCCCAGTCGTGCAGGATCAGGGTGATCTTTTTGGTGAGGCCCAGGTGGTCGATGAGGCGCTCCAGGTCG
>Ga0209212_1003713_pt1 | contig 19731 bp, 14 predicted proteins | sample RifGroC2_FD_183996 | JGI IMG/M metagenome (GOLD analysis project Ga0209212, IMG submission 183996) | Groundwater microbial communities from Rifle, Colorado, USA - Groundwater C2 (SPAdes) (version 2) | ecosystem: Environmental > Aquatic > Deep subsurface > Groundwater | place: Rifle, Colorado... | reverse complement strand
CAACACCCAATGAAACTAAAGATTCAATAAAAGAAGAAGGCAGTGGACAAAAGTGTGGAACAACGTAACGTGGGGCACGTCACTTCCGCAATTGAGTCAGCCGCTCGGACAGCAGCCGCAACGGCAGCACTTTCTCGTTCGCTACGGGTAGAGATGAGAGATACATCATCGGCACGTCGGTGTTGGTAACCAGATACGCGTCGACATTCCTTTCCTCCGGTGCGAAACCCGTCACCTTCTCCAAGGAATGTCGATTCTCCTTGATCCACTGGACGCGCGCGAGGTGCTTCGCAAGTTCATCCCGTGCCTCGCCCCGAAACCTGGAGCATACCTGGGAGATTTCCGCGACGGTCTTCGATAACATCAGCCGCTTGCACTCGACGATCATGGTCATGCCGTTCCCATTCCAAGCCAGAACATCTATGTCGCCAAGTTCCTGAGGGCCGCCCAACTCTGACATCCGGATCGCCGTGCGCGCAGTCCATCCCGTGGTACGCCATTCCGCAGCGACGGTTTCCTCGAAGTCATGGCCACGGCGGTCGGCGACGGCTCCGATGTATGCTTTCATTTCTGCCGACCTGAAGAATTCCTGGGGAAGTTGGCCATCATTGATCCGCTCAAACAAGTAGCGGATCCCATCTCGCAGTTGTCCGACGCCGTACATCACCGTATCCTGGTCGCGATCTCCGAAGATCAATAACGGTCGCGCAACGCTTGAGAGGGGTCTTCTGAAACGCCAGGGCCAAAGGTCTGCACGACGATAACCACGTGGCGGTTTCTCCCACTCGGGCCTGGAGAAGAGACCAAAGTTGCGGATAAATCCCTCGCGAACGATCTCAGACATTCCCCGGTTCTTCGTGAACCGTCGCCGGAGTTCACCGACGGTAGTTTCCACCACGACAGTGCTTTTTTCGACAGCTAAGTCGAATAACTCGGCCAGTCCGTCGATGGCATCGTCGGGCGTCATGCTGAATTCAACAGTGAAGGCGCGAACGAAATCTGCGGAGTAGATCTCGTCGGCTCGCTTACGTACAGAGTGCCTTTCGCGTTTATAAAGATTGTCGTAGTCCCGTGCCGCGCTATCGAATCCTTCGTGAAAATATCCACTGATAAAGGGGCGAATCACAGTTTCGTGGAAGCGCAGATCAATCGCATAGGTACCGTTCGCGTGAAGTTGAAGCTTCGGTTCGACAATGTCCCCCATGACCGCATCAGAGTCCGAGGCAACCGAGAACAGGAGCGCGGCCTTAGCCAAGAGTGTGTCGAAATCCCATCGTGACACCGGTCTTCCGCCTCCGACGGGACATTCACATAAAGCCATTTCCATCAGTGTTCTCGCCGGGATTGCGGTAAGATTGCGATCCCGCTCTCTGTCTTCGGCAATCGAGTACACGTCATCTGTGGTATAGAGCGCTAATACCGCCTGCGCGGTTCGATTCCAATGATCTCGATCTTGGAGCAGTGACTCGTGCACTTCCAACGCATGGCGGATAACATCGGCCCTTTCGAAGCGGCGAAGCATGTTCTTCATGCCGGCCCAGATCTTGTCGACGACCGCGCGGAGAAATGCATTGCAGTCTTCCTTACCGGAAAGATATTTCCCGGCGCCGTCCGGGACACAACCTTCGGCGAGATTCATCTTCTCGAACGCGATGTCCTCTTTCCCGAGAAATCTCGCCTTTTCAGTACCCGTGGCCAGCAGATGTTCGACGGCGACATGCACATGGAAGAGATGCAACACACGCGCACCCACGTTACCTAAGAGCAACGCGTTGATGGCTGCCGGCGTTACCGCTGACACATCGCCTCCGAGGGTCGCATGGAGTCTCAAGAGCCCCTCGACGATAGCGCCGACTAGGATCTGCTCGCCAATGTTTTCGGGACAATGGAAGTGCTTGAGGAATTGTAGGGGGAAGCGGATTCTGACTACCGGCGCATCCGCGTCAACGCCAACCTCAGGCATCCCTGGCGGGGACGCGTCGTCCAGGTCGTCTCCTTCAAGCAACTTGACCATACGGAAATCCAGGCGTATCTCCACTGGCACGGTACTCAACGAGCTGCTTCTCCCCTCGATTTCGACCACGGCTTGATCGAGGAGACCGATGAAGCCTGACCAGATCTCGTATAGCATCGATCTTGCGGCTCGGTCATCGCCGCCAGGTTCCATCACGAGCCAAGTGGATCCTCGTTCCGTTTCGACGACCCCCGCCAACGTGCCTTCCGCCAAATGGTTCATGCTGGCGTATACCGGCCGATCCTTCATCGATTCGAAGTATGCGTCGCGACCATGCCTCATCACCCAGGCGTGGTGACCGGACACGGTCGGCAGAACATGCGAATCGCTCAGGCGGCGCAACTCTTGGCGCATGGGCAAGAGAAAATCACTTGAGAGCGACATCATGGAATTCTGCCCAATCTGGAGATCTGCGTGGACGATCTCGTAATGGTTCTGACGCCAGTAGGCGTAGTGATTGAGATCCCCGTTCAGATCGCGGAAGGAGACTCCATGCTGCTCAGCCCACTCCTTCTGCTTGATGCACTTCATGAACCGCTTGATCGGATTTCCGATCTCGCCTGCCAATAACAGCAGGTCCGGGACGCAAAGGACGGATAACCGCCAGTCCGTTGGCCATTCCTCGAAACCGAGCATGAAGCCGCGCCCCAGCCCTCCAAGGATGACGAAGGTCATTCCTTCGTCGCAATCCGGCAGCGACTTGCAGAGGTTGCCGACATCGTTCAGGTACTTCTGCAAACCTTTCCTTTCGGGCTCCGAATACTGCATAAAACTGGACAATCCTTCTGCCGCAATCAGGTCAGGACGGTCGTGGAGCAGGACGACGTGCAGGTACTTATTGCTGTCGTACTTCAGGAGCCATCCGTGCAGCGACGGCATCGGGCCTCCGGAAGGAGGAGGTGGAGGATAAGGAAGAACGTCATCTCGCAACTCAAACAGTCCATCGCGTTCCACCTGCCTTGCCTGCTGCGCCGCCAGAGCATTCGTGAATCCCTTCGCCAATCCGGCGTTGCATATCTCCTCCAACACGTGGCGCCGTATCGCGGGACTGACCGCATGCGGCAGGGCCAATGTGAGAACGTCGCCGAAATCTACAAGAGGACGGCGTTCAAGCCCCGAATGGCCAATTTCCTCCTTGGTGAGTCTTGCTTATCAATATTGCGTAGGATGAAGGGCGAAAGGTCATCCCGACTCACGCCAAGTTCAGCAAGATCACCGTTCGTAAAAGTCACTACGCGGGCTCGATCCTCGATGCGAGTCTCAGTCCCAATGGAAACACGTCCGGCGGGTTCAGAGCGTTCGCCATGCCAGCGATGCAGAGCTAACCGCTCGGCGACGACGTCGCTGAGCCGCAACAGGGCAAAGGCGGATTGAAGCAATCTGCGGCAAAGAGGGGGTGCACCCGAAGCCAGCAGTGTGTCAAGGACAACCTGGACATAGTAATCGTTCGACGGCCAAATGCCCTCAAAGACTCGTCTGTTACCCTCGGGAGTCTGCACGTTCGAGATAAAGACGTCTTCGACCGGATCTTCCATGGCAGCGACGAAATTAACACCCGGATTGCCGTTGAGCCACTCCCCAAGGTCCTTGGCACCAGGCCGTTTTCGGCCGTTGCAATAGGCCACAGCCAGATGGACGAGAAGTTCAATCCGGACCGTATTGGCCTGAAGTTGAGGATCTGTGAGCAGTCCGGCGGCGCGAGTGACCGCAGCCTGAGGTTGATACCGGGCCAACACGCGCCCAAGCGCTTCTGTTTCCGAAATTGTGATCGGTATCATTTGCGTCTACTGTTACTCGCCAGAAAGTTGCCTTCTGATTAAAACCTGCTATCGGCACCCTATCGACGAAACGTTGAACCCCGATAGCGGGTGGTCATAGGAGTATGATCTACCGCTATACATCCTTCCGAGCAATCCCGATTTTTCTAACAGGGCTTGCTTCAATGAATCAACATCCTTTACTCCAAGAGGCCGCAATAGTTTTTCTGCATTTTTCACAAGACTTGCTTCCAAGAGATATTTGGGTGATTTTCTGCTCATGTACAATGAACTCCACGGTCTCCATTTTAACCACCTCGATGTATCCGTCTCTTGGATTATTCCTCGCAAAAACAGGAAATAATCCGCTTCCATAAAATCTTCAAATGATACAAGTTGGCTGATATCGCCATCCTCGTATCTGGCTTTCAGAATATCCGCGTGCAGCGATACTCGGCGCAATTCCAGTCGTTTATTCCGGTCGTCGAGCAATCGCACGTGCTCGGACGCGTAATCGAACGACGCGGTCCCCTCTCTGTTCATGCCGGCATTCCTGACATGTAAGTCATTGTCCAGCAAATCGGCGATTGTTTCCCACCTGTCTTCTTTGATAAGCATCGAGAAAAAATCTACGAACATTTCATGTCCGACGAACTTGAAGAAATCGAAGTCGCTATCTATACTGCTACCGGAAAATCCGGCAGGAGTGTTATATCGCTCCAGTAACTTGCCAAACCCCTTGTACACGGCAAGAGCAACGGATGCGGCGTTCATCGACGCCATTAACTCGACAATATGACAGAACTCTGTGATCAGTGGTTTGGTGTTGTCTATTGCCCGCAGAAGCAATTCATCGCGTTCTTCCTCAGTGGAAAAATCGGGGGCAAGCGTAGCGATACGATCCAGCAAATCATCCATGTACTTTCGAGCAAGGTTGGCTTGGTTTGCTTGGTTACCCTTTATTGCCAACCGTAGCTGGTCGGTAATGGAGGGTCCTTGAAAAATATCGGGAGTTGCCTCGCATTTTATAATAATGGTGCGTAATGCACCTTCAAGCTTACTTTCCAGAACTTTGCGCCCGGGAGCACGTTCGGTGGCTTCCTCGGGTAACTCATATGTAATGACGTATTTCATTCGGAGATCAAAGGGAAGTTCCTCTGGGATTCCATAGGCCGTATTCATCACCAGGAGATATTTGTCCGGCCCCAGCGCTTTCATGGCGTACCCGAGCTCGATGAGGACGTTTGGATTCGGGGACAGTCTTTTCTCGCCTCGGTTGATGATCGAGATATCGGCGACGAAAATGTGGGCTTGGTCGATCTTGTCGAGAATGGTCCTTCCAATGTCGGGTGAGCCCGGCACACCTCGGATATCGCGGTCCACAACAGGCTCTACTTTGAGGGAGTCGTCGGTGCGAATTGCTTTAGCAGCGTTTTCGAGGGACTTCTCGATGAATCCACGATTGGTAGCATTGGGGAGATCGGACTGCCACGAATAAAAGATTGTGTATTTCCTCACGGCGCGTCGGGTCCTGGATTGGCTTTCGCGAGAGACCTAACGACCATGTGGATCCTCTCAAGGGCCTCGGCGCATTTTTCTATCAGTTGTAATCCTTGCTGGATCCCGTGCTTTGACGAGTCAATACCCGCTTTCCCCATCGCAAGATCGACTTCACTGCTGGGTAGATGAGCATCGGCAAGCCGGAGTTCGTACACGCCGAACAATGGAGCCATGATGGTGTAGGAGTCGTCGGCTGAGACAACCGTTGCGAGCACTTTTTCCAACCACTTGAGCGAACTACTTTTCTTTCCCTCAGGAGGGGCGGCGATGCTTTGCAACGCCTTGGCATCAATGCTGTCCGCGGTCAACCGGGCAACGTCCTTCGCCAGAGCCAACAGGCCGTTCCGATCGTAGGCGCGGAACCGGTGGACTCCTTGCAGAAGTTCCGAACGGTGCGGATGGCCCCGGAACAGCGAGGTGCCGGTCACTGTCCCGAATGCTCTATCGAGGGAGGTCATTGCGTCGGCGAGACGATGTTCAGGTGCGGTGGTGTCAGCTGGCATGGCGCGCATCTGAGACGCCAGAAGCTCCTCCGAGACGCCTCCCTCCGGGCCGACGTTGAAGGCCGCCCAGATACGCTGCTGCCATTCCGGTAGTAGTGCGATGTCTTTCGCGTACACGTTGACTAGCCCGATGCTGTTCACGCCGAAATGCACTTTGTAGTCGGGCGAACATCGAACGTGACCGGTATCCCTTGTATACCACCCAAGGGCGCCGCCGCGTCGATCCGCCAAGGCCGGGATCACTTCAGGTTTGAACCACAACCAACGGCTGGCGCCGACCAGTGTGTCCTTCGACTCGCGCTTGCCCGAAGCGTCTGTCAGGAAGAACACCGCCCCCGGCACATCATCCCTACGGATCCGGGGACTATAATCGCCCGGGTCGATCCATTCATCGCACCAATACTCCCCCTGCACGGAGAAGAGTTTCCTTTCACGTTGTCCGAACTTCCAGGATTTCGATGACACGTTCTCGCCAGTCTCGGGACCGAACACCGGAACGTCCTCCCCCGGATCGACATCGGTCCGTGAGGCGTGAAACACAGCAGTCTCCGCTCCGTACGGTGTACCTCCTTCATGGATCGCTGTGACGCGTCCCTCCCAGCGATTACCGTCGGCTTTTTGGAAGAAAGGGTTGTCCGCCCACCCGATATGGCTTGCAACTTCGACCACCTCTTCCCGGTTTCGGTACGAAGTGATGTGAAGACCCATGTTTCTGGCGCAGAGGTAATCCCGAAGGAACTCTGCGCGGATTTCCATAAGATAGGGGTGTCCGTCGACGTGCCACAACAACCTCGCGACTTCCGTGTAATCCTCATCTGGACAAACCCACTTGTCACCTTCTCTCACCAAGCCCAAGGCAATCACTATGTCTTGATGGAGATGCCACACTGAATGCTCGTCGCTATTGATTCGTTGTTCGAGCACCAGCGAGATCCCAAACATCTCTCCCGGATTAGACTCGTACACGTCCGAAGGGATGTATCGCCCGGTGTCTACAAAGGCACTGTGTGCGCGGCCAATGCCGATGTCCATCCACCCGAGACGCGTTGCTTCCTCCTTGCTCCCGACTGGAACTGCCAGGGAGCCGGCTCCGAAGAACTCCTGCCGGAATCCAAGACAGCCTCGCTGTCCCTCCTCGCATATGACATGGATAGCCCGCAGGGGAATCCACACGGCCTTGGCGAACTTGCGGCGCCGGACGTCGGCCATCTCGAACCAGGATTGATCCATCATGGGGCAGAACATCCACTGACCAGAATCACTTCACCGCCTCACCGATATTACGGGCAACTACGCTGCAACTTAGGACCACCACACCGCTACCCACGCTGGACTACGCCCTTATCTCACCGCCGCGCGGCCCGGGGCCCGGCGGCAGGATCCCGCCATCAACCGGGGCCCGCTGCTTCCGGTAGACCTTCTCCATGATCAGCCCCTTCAGGTAGGCTCCGAAATCCGGGTCGTTGATGATCTTGGCGAACAGGGCCTGGTTGTTCTCCATGAGGTCGATCAGCTTCTCGTCCCACTTGTCCTCGAACCCGAACCGGTAGTTTTCGATCGGGTTTGCCGTCGCCTGCGCCGCCAGCCCCTCGTCCTTGGCCATGTTGTCGATGATCTGGTCGAAGAATAACTGGTCGGTAGAGGTGAACGGTTTCTCCGGGGCAAACCTCTCGTTCAGCAGGTCTACGATCGCGGACAGCTTATCCTTAACTTCCTCCGCGTGGGCCTTCCCACCGGCGAGCCAGGAGGGCGGTAGCGTTACCTCTCCCGGCATCAGGTCGATGCTCCCCATGAACTTCCGCTCCAGCCGGTAATGGATGAGGGCCACGTCGTCGTCCAGCCGCATCGGGAGCGGTTTGGTCCCGTCCTCGATGTATCGCAACAAGAAACGACCGAAGGTGAAGAGCATTTCCAGACGCACGTCTGACATTGGTGCCAGAAGGGACAGGTAGGAGTATAGCCGCACGTACTTCGAGAGGAGGTCGAAGAACTCCTCCTGCTTGGTCTCGTCGAGGACGTTGTACCGGTCCGCCGCGGGGTGGATGTGGGCGTACAGAGCGGCGTGGTTCTTCACCACTTCCTTCGGATCGCCGGCGTAGAAAATATTGCAGAAGGTTTCCACCTCGGTCTGCCAGTACACCTGCTCAGCGTCCAATTTGTTCTTCAGGTCGTAGGCCAGGTTCGGGTCGGTGGTCGCGCTGACCAGCGTCTGCTCGTAGTAGGGCTGGAACGCCTTCTGGATCGTATCCGGATCGTTCACGAAGTCCAAGATGAAGGTGTCTTCCTTTCCGGGGTGGATCCGGTTGAGCCGGGAGAGGGTCTGGACAGCCCTGACACCGGAAAGCTTCTTGTCCACGTACATCGTGTGGAGCAGGGGCTGGTCGAACCCCGTCTGGTACTTGTTCGCCACGATGAGGACCTGGTACTCATCGGTGTCGAACTTCTCGGGGAGTTGTTTCTCGGAGAACTGGTTCATCCCAGGCTCGGTATATTCCCCCCCGGTGTCGTCGATGACCCGGCCGGAGAAGGCCACCAGCGTCTTGATGTCCGCGTACTTCTTCTCCGTGATGTACCGGTCGAACTCCTGCTTGTACCGGACGGCGTGGAGCCGGGATCCGGTGACCACCATCGCCTTGGCCTTGCCACCGATCTTGGGGCGGACGAACAGCCGGAAGTGCTCGATGATGACCTCGGTCTTCTGGGCCAGATTGTGGGGGTGGAAGCTTAGAAAACGCGCGATCGCCCGGCTCGCCCGTTTCTTTTCGAGTTCGGGGTCTTCCTCGATCTTCTTCGTCAGCTCGAAGTACGACTTGTACGTCGTGTAGTTCTTCAGTACGTCGAGGATGAACCCCTCCTCGATTGCCTGGCGCATCGAGTAGAGGTGGAAGGGGGCGGGCTTGCCGTCCGTACCCATGGTCCCGAATAGTTCCAAGGTCTTGGCCTTGGGGGTTGCCGTAAAGGCGAAGAAGGAGACGTTTTCAAGCCGCCCCTTGCCGGCCATCTGCTTCTGTAGGACGTCTTCGAGGTCGGGGACGGCCTCCTCTTCCTTGGCTTCCGCCTCGGCGGCCTCCTCCAGCGTCTGTTGCGCCGCGAGCACCGTCCGGACTTTTCCGGCGAGTTCCCCGGTCTGGGAACTGTGCGCCTCGTCGACGATCAGGGCATATTTACGGTCGGGGAGCTTACCTGCCAGACCCATGACGAAGGGGAACTTCTGGATCGTGGTGACGATGACTCGGGTACCCTTTTGGAGGGCGTCGGCCAGCTGCGCCGAGTTCTCGTCGATCCTCTGGACCACCCCCTGCTTGTGCTCGAACTGGTAGATGGTGTCCTGCAACTGCTGGTCGAGGACCTGACGGTCGGTGATGACCACCACGGAGTCGAAGACGGGCTCGTCAGCAGCGCTGTGCAGGCTGGAGAGGCGGTGCGCCAACCACCCGATTGAGTTGCTTTTCCCGGAGCCGGCGGAATGCTCGACCAGGTAGCTCTTCCCGGCGCCGGCTTCCCGGGCGTCGGCGACGATCTTCCGGACACAGTCGAGCTGGTGGTACCTCGGGAAGATGAGTGACTCCGTTTTCCTGGTGACCCCGCCTTCGGTCTTTTCCTTGACCTCCATCTGGACGAAGTGCCCCAGGATATCCATGAGGCTGTCCTTCTTCCAGACCTCCTCCCAGAGATAGGCCGTCCGGTGGCGGCCGGGGTTGTTCGGGTTCCCGGCGCCGCGGTTGCGCCCCTTGTTGAAGGGCAGGAACCGGGTGTGCTCCCCTTCGAGCCGGGTGGTCATGTAGACCTCGTCCGGGTCCACGGCGAAGTGGACGAGCGCCCGGCGGTTGAACTGGAAGAGGAGATCCTTGGGATCCCGGTCGGCCCGGTACTGCTGGATGGCGTCCTTGACCTTCTGCTTGGTAAGGGGATTCTTCAGTTCCGCGGTGATAAGAGGGAAGCCATTTACCCCGAGGACGAGGTCCAGGGACTTGTCGCTGCCCTTCTTGTACTTCACCTGCCGGGTGACGGTCAGGACGTTCTGGTTGTAGAGGTCGATGACGCCTTGGTTCATGCCACTGGCCGGCAGAAAGTACGCCATGTCGAAGTGGACACCGTAGTCGTCGATCCCGTGGCGCAGGACGTCCAGCATCCCCCGCTGGCCGATCTCTTTCACGAGGCGCTGTAGGATCTTCGCTTTCACCTGCGGGCCGTGGATCTTCCCGATCTTCTCCCATTTCTTGGGCTGGGACGCCTCGATGAATTGGAAGAAGACCTTGGTGTCAAGCGTGACGTCCCGGTCGAAGTCCTCGGGGGAGCCCTTCACGTAGCCGTTGGCGAGGAGGTGCTCCTCCATCGTCTGCTCGAACACCTTCTCCTTATGGGCGTCAGGAGGCATGGACGGTACCCCTTTTACGGACTGAACATTATGCTGTCACTTCCTGCAAGAGTTGCTTCGGATCCCAGATCTGCTCCGCGATTTTGCGGTAAAGGTCGTTTCTCTCATCAAGGTCGGCCTTCTTGAAGGCGGGGTGGTGTCGGAAAGGGAATCCGGATTCCGTTTTGAACCTCAAAAAGCCCGGGTTGTGGTCGTAACAGTTCGGATTTAGTGTCCGGGCAAGCAGGTTCTGGGAGTCGTAGTGGGGCAGTTTCTCCTCGTAGGTCAGTGCCCCATAGCTGCCGTTGAAGTCCTTAGGGAGCAGCAGGAGGTCGCCGATCCGGTTGCGGTACTCCCGGAAGTCCGCTGCATGTGTGAATTCATCGGTGTGCCGTTCTGGTTTGTCGGCCCAAATGTGCTCCACCTCGTATTTGATCCCACCCGTTCCGGATACATACTCCATGTAGCGGGAGACCCTGCCGGAACGTTGCTCTACGTAGTCGGTGATCCTCGCCAAAATCCGGTGAATGTGCTTCCGGTTCATCCCGTGGAGAGAGAGCCGGCTGCCAGAAAAGGATATCTCTGTATCTCCCACAAGCCTCTTGTGGAGGATGTCCGCCAGTTCTGCCGCATGCTTGCGTCTGACGTCCTTCATGACCAGGAAGATGGCGTACTGCATCGTTGAATAATCAATCGACTTAAAATTCCACATTCTCCGGTTTAGAAGGATGTCGAGATAGATCGCCACAAGGCGGATTTTCTTCAACATCTCCTCTTCTGGGTCCTCGGGAGCCAAGGGAGCCAGAAGAAGATGAGGCTGAATGGTAAAACCATGCTGCGCGTTGTAGAAAACGTGCTCCAACCCCGGAGTCAGGGTTTCGCAGGCCCGCATCAGGCGGAGGTATTGCCGCGAGTAAAAATTAAAATCCCGGTCGATAAACTGGAAGTAACTGGCCATCCCGTTCAGGCCGAGCTTCTCGTGGTTGTCTCGTACCCATCGGTGGAACTCAGTTCCAATCAGGTCGAAATCCTCCGCCTTGGCGCCTCGCTTCCTCTCACGGATGGTTTCCGCATACTGGCTCCGGAGCCACGCCTTGAACGTGTCCGCATCGGCGTCCTTTCCGAGGTCGGAGAGTTCCGACACCCGTTTTTTCCAAAGCGTATTGGCGGCAATTCTTTTTTCGTTGTCAGAAATATTGGAGAGAAGGTACCCCTTGAGCATTTCTGTCGGAGCAAGAGAAAGCCCGCGGTCGTTCATAGTCTCGAAAATCGTGTACGCGTCCTCGTCGGAGTGCGCCATGATCTCGACCAGGTGGACGTTTTCGATGAGCCAGTCGATGAAGTACGGTAGTGCTTTGTCCTGGAGTTCTTCTGGAAAACTCTCTTCAATGTCGCCATAGCGGGCATGGATATTTTGAACCGATTCAGACTGGCCCGTGTCGTCGAAGGACGTTCCCTCGTACAGGGCCTCCATGCATGTCGTTCGTTCGTCCACATGGACATTGAACGATTTTTTCCCGTACTGCTCCGAAAAAATCAGGGTGTCGATGGCTACCCGGTCCGACCGGGTCCGCTGAAGGTTGTTCAGGTAGATAAGGAACAGGCTCAGGGATGTCAGGCGCTGCTGTCCGTCGATCAGGAAATTGTACGTCCCCCGCTTGCTGATGATGATCGAGCCAAGAAAGTAGTGGCCATATTCCCGGACCTCGTGCCGCTCATGGCTCGAGTCGTAGAATTCGAGGAACTTCGAAGTCAGATCTTCAACAAGTTCCTTAATCTGCTTGGCTTCCCACCGGTACTCGCGTTGGTAATAGTCGATGGAGTATTTCGTCCCGCCGAGCAGGATCTTGAGGGTTCTGGCCTGTCCTTCGATACCCTTCACGAATAGACCTCCTTGGCTTCTTCCTCAGAGATTTTCCGGTTCGCCCATTCCCGCACGTCGATCTTCCCGGTGACGGCGGCGGAGATCAAGGACTGGCGGTATTCCCGTAGTTTTTCGATCTGCCTCTGATACGTTTCGATCATCGCATCAATCCGCTTGGTCCCGCGATGGAGAAAATCGACGATGGTCTTCTGCTCGTGGTAAGGAGGGCAAACTACGAGAAGATTCTTTGCCGTTTCAATATTGAAGTGCTGCTGGATTGCGCCCCCAGCCCCGATACCAAACTGCATCTTGGCCAAGGCAGAATTGCATTGGTACTCCAGAAAAGGCGAGAAATATTTGCCGGATCGCCTGATGATTATCAGGTCGATGCAGTTCGCTCCATCGAAGCGTTCGTCGACAATCGCGGTGGTTCCTGGTTGGCCGGTTCGCACCGCGACCAAGTCTTCGGTATAGATCATGGATTTACTGTGAAGTACGTTGCTCTCCGGACTGATGAATACAAGGTCTGAGTCCAGAAGCTTACCCTCTCGGACGTTGAGCGACCTGAGACAGGGTGTAGGCTCTCACGATAATCCGTGATTCCCCCCCTCTTCCGTTCCGGTTTGAGCCATCGAGGAATTGCCTGAGAAGGTGGATGAATGTGGACCGCCCTGCCGGTGACCGAATGCGGGAAGGGTTTCCGTTTCGCAAAATAGTGACATCGGCGTTTGTTGCGGCCAGAATAGTGTGGCCCGCCACGGCTGCCACCATGCGGGCCACGGCCGGTGCAGCTTCGCCATCAAACGTCACTCACCAGCAAGGAATACGTTACCCGAAAGGGGTGGCGGGAAGCAAGCCTTGTTCGCTGCCCGGCGCATCCTCTGGGCGGCTGCCACTTTCATCGTCACGGCACCTATCCGCGGGTCGCACCGCCCGGGATGCGAATCGCCCGATATTACTGCCCCGAGGCACGCAGCACCTGGAGTTTGCTGCCCGATTGCCTGTCGAGTCACTTCCGCGGCGACCTGGCGGACGTCGAGGATGTGGTCGCGATCGTGGAGGCAAGCAAAAGCGTCGAGGCCGCCGCCGATGCTCTGCGGTCGCTTGCGATCTCGCTGCCTTCCGCGGTGCGCTGGGTACGTCGGCGCTTGGCGCCGGTGCGTGCGGCGTTGCTGGCGATCTTCACCTTGATGCCGCATATCTTCGCCGGGTATGTGCCCACGGTTTATGAGGCTCGCCGGATTCTGTGCACGACGTCGGCGCTGGTGACCCTGCGCGATATTGTTGCGGATCGTCTTGGCGTTCTCCCTCCACCGCTCGGATTCGGCCCTCGCGTAAAACCTCGGCGGCGGCGTCGACAACGCCGGGAGCGCCGCCAACACAAAGTGGGGGCGGACCCTCCGGGGCAACCGGTGTAGTTGTGGTCTCCAGAATCCGGAAGGATCCGGATAAAAGGAGGCCACTTCAGATGAAGGACGCAAAAGAGGAGGATCGCAGCCAACGGATCGCGCTGTTCCGCTACGGGCTTATCGCCGACCTGACAGACCGTGAAGCGGGTCAGCGGGGGCTCTACGCCAAATTGCACGAGAAGGCCGGACGCAGTTATTCCATCCCGTACTCGCGTCGCACCCGTGTGGCGGAGGAGACGCTTCGCGACTGGCTGGTCGCGTGGAGACGAGGGGGCTTCGAGGCGCTGCGTCCCAAACCTCGCGGCGATCTTGGGCAAACCCGCGGCATCCCGGGCCCGGTCGCGGACTTGCTGGTCAGCATCAAGGACGAGAAGCACTCCATGTCGGTGGTGCAGGTCATCGAGAAGGCGCGCGCCACAGGAGCGGTGCCCGAAGATCTGGCATTGCCCAACTCGACGGTGCACCGGCTGCTCTCGCGCGCGGGGCTGATGCGCAAGCGTCCCGAGGAACCCAACGGCAACGATCGCCGCCGGTTCTCCTTCGAGAAGGCGGGCGAGTTGTGGATGGCCGACGTCATGCACGGCCCCACCGTCGGAGTCGAGGGCGGACGGCGGCGGAAGTCCTACCTCATCGGCATGATCGACGACGCGACTCGTGTCGTTCCCTATTGCGCCTTCGCCCTCTCCGAGGCCGTCGGCGCTTTCCTGCCGGTGTTCGGGCAGGCCGTCAGGCGTCGCGGTGTGCCGGTTCGCCTCTACTGCGACAACGGGGCGGCGTTCCGCTCGCATCAGCTTGAGCTGGTGTGCGCCCGGCTCGGCATCCACCTGATTCACAGCCGGCCCCACATTCCGGAGGGGCGCGGAAAAATCGAGCGATTCTTCAGAACGGTGCGAATGCAGTTCCTGCCGCGCCTTTCCCCCGAGGACACCAAGAATCTCGACGCCATCAACCGGGCGCTGTGGAGCTACATCGAGGGGGAGTACCACCAGACGCCCCACAAGGGGCTGGCCGGAGAGACTCCGCTGGACCGCTGGTGCAAAAGCGCCGATGCCATCCGGCTGCCGGAGCCCGGCACCGACTTCGACGCGCTCTTCTTGCTCGAAGAGAAGCGGCGGGTGCAGCGCGACCGCACCGTGAGCCTGCGCGGCGTGCTCTACGAGGTCGACGCCACCCTCGTCGGAGAGTCGGTGACCCTCAAGTTCGATCCGGCGAAACTGGGAGAGCCCGTCGAAGTCTGGCTGCAGAACAAAAAACTCGGCACGGCCAAGCGCGTAGATCTCTACGCCAACTGCTTCGTCAAGCGCAACCAGCACTCCCGGATCCCGGTTCCCGGGAAAGACCCCGACGCGCCCCCCCAGGGGCTGCGCCTGAGAGACTTCCCGCCGAGCCCGGCGAAAGGAGGCCGCTGACATGTACCGCCAACCGTTCGGCCTCACCCGCCATCCGTTCGACAAGGAGATCACCCCCGAGGATCTGTTCCCCTCTGCCGCCGGCCGGGAAACCGACGCGCGTCTTGCCCATCTGCTGGAGTTGCGAGGAATCGGACTGATCACGGGCGAGAGCGGCTCCGGCAAGACCTGCGCCTGCCGCAAAGTGCTCACCTCCCTGCACACCGGCCTGTGGCGCGTGATCTACATCGCCTTCTCCACGGGGAATGTCATGGACCTGTACAAAACCATCGCCTGGGAGATGGGACTGCCCACCGAACGCTCCCGGGCCGCCCTCTACCGCCAGATCCGCATCGAGGTCAACCGCCTCTCCGACGAGGCGCGGTGCCGCCCCGTCCTCGTCATCGACGAGGCGCACAATCTGCGCTCCGACGTGCTCGAAGACCTGCGGCTGCTGACCAACTATCAGATGGACTCGGAAAACCGCCTCTGCCTCCTGCTGGTGGGGCAGGCCGAACTGCGCCGAAGGCTCTCCATGGCCGTCTACGAGGCGCTCGCCCAGCGAATCGTCATGCGATACCACTACGCCGGCCTCGACCGGGACGAGATGCCCCTCTACATCGCCCACCGTCTGCGGCTGGCAGGCACCGAACTCCCACTCTTCGAACCCGCGGCACTGGAAGCCGTCTTCCAGGCGACACAGGGGTTGGCGCGCAAGGTCAACAATCTGTGCCATCAGGCGCTCATCGCATCCGCCCTGGCCAAGGCGAGAACCGTGACCATCGACCATGTCCATGCCGCATTGGCGGAGGTGACGTGATGGAAGAGAGGATCGAACCGCTGTTGCGACCCACGGCAAACGAACTGGCGGTCGCGCCCGAGTTGGGGGTCCTCGCTGCCCTCGACGCGACGCTTGCGACAACCGCACACCAGCTCATCGCCGAAAACCCGGACCTCTACTCCCTCGACCTGGCCGCACGGGGAGAGATCCCGGCACCCCTTACCCGCAAGGCAAACTCCCTGATCTTCCACGTCGGAGAACTGCGCGTGGAGATCCGCGAATACCGCGCACTCGCCGCAGGTGACGACGCACTACCCGACTGACCACAGACAAGGAGGGGGGCGCCATCCGCAGTGCCCCCTTCCTTGTCGTTCTCCCTCTCACTCTCTGCCACCACATCAACTGACCGATGTACCCCCTGCAATCCGGGAAATACATCCCGACTCATCGCGATTCTGCGTGAAATCCACCTTGCGGATTATCGTGAGAGACAACACGCCGCGGCTCAAGCGTAACGTTAGGCCGATAGAACAGGAAAGAGCATGGATACTGACGACCTTACTGAAATGGCGTATAAGACAATTATTATGGCAGAATCAATAAATCATATTATCACTGTAGAAATTGGAGCAATGAGTAACTGTTATGAAGATGAAAATTCCTATTTAGAGGGAATATTAAAACATATTAGAGGCATCAATAAGTCAACAGATAATTATATTAAGTACTGGAATCTTGGAGGCGATATAACTTCTGAACAATTGCGTAAAGGAATTAATAATATTGAAAGGCATATTTTAAACACTTTATCGATTCAAACTGGTTTAAGAGGGCAAACACAATAGTATTACGGCCTAACAAACGGTTGAAGCTGACGGCTCCTTCGGTTCACGCTTTTTGCTATTCCGCGGGTGTTGATGATCTTGGACCGCGGGTCAACAAGCGCGCCCCTCGGCCCGCAGCTTAACCGTAGCGTTAGCCAGACTGTAACCTGAGATTAAAGAGCTATTGTCGACTCATCCTGAGTGAATTGGAGCAAGTCATGGCTCATCCATTCGGAGGATCTGGTAATCAATTTAGAACTATTAATTCATTTGAAAAATCCTATAAACATATTGTTGGTAATAATATTGAATTTAATTCCACAACCAATGAAAATATTGTGGCTTACTGCGGCACGGCAATCGATGGAGTCACAAAGACAATAATATTTATGGGAGAAAGAACGATGCATGGCAATGTGTGTGAAAAATGCTGGGGATATAGGAAAAATTGCAATAAAACAAGGATAGGCCATTGTGTTGAAGCATTAGACAAATATATATCTGGTGAAATTAAAGATAAATAATTGTGAGGCTGGCTAACAACAGGCTGAAGCTGACGGCTCACGTGGCGGACTTCGTGAGTGCCCGCAGCTTAGCCTGAGCGTTAGGCCGGTAAATCTACATATTGACGAGGGAGCAATGGGAAAAGAGGATAACGAAAAATCTCCAAAATTGTTTCGTCCTCATCCTTGGCATGGGCTTGATATTGGCCCATCTCCACCGGAAATTCTTAATGTTTATGTAGAAATAACTCCATATGACCTAATCAAATATGAAGTTGACAAGGTCTCCGGGTATTTAAGGGTCGACCGTCCGCAAAGGGGCTCGTCACAACCTCCAGCCCTTTATGGTTTTGTTCCGCGAACATATTGCGGCGAACGCGTAAAGCGCTTATCGCCTGGCAGTATGGCTGGGGATGGAGATCCCCTTGATATTGTGGTTTTATCTGAGAGGCCTATAACAAGGAATGAAATTATTGTTCGCTCTCGAGTCGTTGGGGGATTACAGATGGTCGATAGCGATGAGGCGGATGACAAGATAATATCTGTATTGGAAAACGATTTGGTTTGGGGGCATGCTCGGGATGTAAGCGATTTACCTAAAGTACTAATTGAACGGCTCCAACACTATTTTATGACATATAAACTTGTGCCAGGAGAATCGGCAACAGCAGTTATAAAGCGTATTTATGGGTATAAGCATGCATTGAAAGTCGTTAATGCATCAATAGAAGACTATAAATTATCGTATGGGAAATATATTGACGTTACGGCCTAACAACAGGCTGAAGCTGACGGCTCACCTGGCGAACTTCGTGAGTGCCCGCAGCTTAGCCTGAGCGTTGGGCAGACAAGGAGGGATAAAGATGAGGAAACTTCTTTTGATCATACCCCTGATATTGATCGGGTGCTCCTCGGTCGGTAATGTTCTACCTATCAGTGGCAACACCTACACGGTGACGTCATCCGGTCATCACACATCGTGGTCAGGACTGAAGGAATCAAGTATCCAGCGCGCAAATGAATTCTGTACAAAGCAAAACAAGCACATGGCGGTTGTTGGCTGGGAAACCCATGGTGTAAGAGGGTGGTCGCCGCAAGAGGCAGAACTCACTTTCAAATGTTCAACAGAACTGCCCGCTGAATAGCCGCCCTGCGGGTACCTGAACGTAGATGGGGAAAATATGAAAGAAAAAATGTCGGAGTATGTCAATAAGTTCAATGATCTCCAAGTAGAAGCCACAAAAGAAGTTATGAAGATGACCTTCTTTCTTAACTGTGGAGGTATCGCAACTACACTCACTGCTTTCGGCAGTTCAGTCCTTCAGAGATATTCATGTCTCTTGATTGTTTGCCTATTGATCTTTCTTTTTGGATTAATATGTTCAATTGTTATGGCCGTAGAGTTTAGATCATTTGCTTTCGATATGTTTTCTAAAGCAACTGAACCTTCCATTACTGAAGACGAGTTGAAGACTGCCGTGCAAAACCATCGCGGGAGACGAACGGTGTTTGGTCTTTGCATAACAAGTCTTATATTCTTTGCTTTAGGTATTGTCGTGGGATTTATTGTGTTACTTGTTTCATTCTGACTTAAGGGGATTGCCCAACGAGTAGGTGAACCGGACACGGCGAAACGTAACGTCGCACCGGTGACCATCGTGTTGGGCAGACAGAAGTCTGAATCTCTGACGAGAAGTATTAAACGAAATCGAATTGTCAGGCCAATAATTATTAGAAGAGCACAAAGCATTTGGCGAGGAAGCCATCAAGGCATATTTTGAGAAAGGTATCAGGGCAATTTTGCGAGGAATGCATAAATTCATACAAGAAAATAAAGATGTATGGCAATTCGATTATAGCTGCCCAACAACAGGCTGAAGCTGACGGCTCACGTGGCGGACTTCCTGAGTGCCCGCAGCTTAGCCTGAGCGTTAGGCGTACGCGAGGAAGAAAGCATGAATGATAATACTTATGAGATAATTTGTGTCATGCCGAATTCCACAATTATTACTGAATATATAACTGCTTTTGCAGCATTTGTGGCAGTAGTTATTGCTGGGATTGGATTATATACTTGGAAAATGCAATTAAAGGGAACTGCTAAATATGATATTGCAAGAAAATTATCGAAATCTATATATAACGTAAAATACGCTATTGAGGCACTGCGAAGTCGGTACATTTCTGCAACAATTGATGAATCTCCTCAAAATATTAACTTTATAGAAACACATAAAATTGCGATAGAGAATGTATACAGGAGTCGTTTGGAATATTTAAATAAAATGATGGTAGATTTTGAGGGGAAGCAATTAGATGCGGAAATAATTATAAGGAATGGTATAGATTTAATTGGGGATAAATTCAGAAAATTAGTGAAAGGGATGGAATCTGAATTTAGGTTATACATTGAATTACATTCGATGTCGAATATTGAAAATGATTATACATTTAAAATATTAAGGACAAAAATATTGGCTAATATAAAACCTGAAGAAGATGGGATTGGGAAAAATATTTCTGAAATACTCAAAGATTATCATAATTTACTTGATCGACACTTATAATATTGCGACGCCTAACAACAGGCTGAAGCTGACGGCTCACCTGGCGAACTTCGTGAGTGCCCGCAGCTTAGCCTGAGCGTTAGGCCCTCAAGGAAAAGGATCAAGAAGGCGATAAAGTCATATAAGGTCGAATTAGAGCATTTCATGGTGGTAGGTGGATGGGAATCGAGGCTGAACGGCCGACCAATTATTGGATTTATTCTG
>Ga0209212_1003711_pt1 | contig 19746 bp, 19 predicted proteins | sample RifGroC2_FD_183996 | JGI IMG/M metagenome (GOLD analysis project Ga0209212, IMG submission 183996) | Groundwater microbial communities from Rifle, Colorado, USA - Groundwater C2 (SPAdes) (version 2) | ecosystem: Environmental > Aquatic > Deep subsurface > Groundwater | place: Rifle, Colorado... | reverse complement strand
CGCGCGTTGCCTATTGCCAAAAGCACGATGGAAGAGAGTATGCCGATGATGGCGATGACGACCAAAAGCTCTATGAGGGTAAAGCCCCGCGGATGCATGCCTGCATTATAACAAACAAAAACCCCGCCACTGGCGGGTTTTTTGATGGTGAACGACGGGGCGCCGCACGGCCTAAATAGTGAAATACTTGGCGTAGCTGCCGACGAGGGGCAGTTCCTTCTGATTGCCCTGCACGACGTTCACGATGCCGATGATGGCGAGGACCAAGGTCGCGAGATTCACGAGATTGAGCAACATCCACAATTGCCACATCATCATACCGAGGACCCACGCGGCGAGCTCGATGACGACCAAGACAAGCCCCTGTTTGATATGGAACTTCACGAACGGGTCGTCCTTCGCGACGAGGTATGGGATAATGATGAGTATACTGATGTAGCTCAATATCCCCATGAGAAGATTCTTTTCGGCTCCGGCTTGCGGCTTCGCGGCCTGCGGGGGAGTCGCCGGAGCGCCGCTCTGAGGTTGTTCGTCCATAGTAGATTGTAATACGCGTTAGATTGCTAATGAGACCTCCCTCACTGTAGCACCTGATTTGGGACCCCGCCCCGTTTTCCCCAGTATCGGGGATTTTCGCCGGGCCTACGCTCTGGGGTATACTCCGCATATGGCTCACGGACGGCGCGCCCGGAAGGTGAAACGAGGCGACCGTCTCGTGATGCACATGGAAGAGGCAGGCATCAATGATGTCGCGCTCGTCGGCGGGAAGAACGCTTCCCTCGGCGAAATGTTGCAGGAACTCTCCTCGAAGGGCATCCGCGTGCCGTCGGGTTTCATCGTCACCGCCGCAAGTTATCGGCTCTTTATCCGCGAGGCGGGGCTGGAGGATTTTATCAGGCGCTCGCTCGGCGGGCTCGAAGACGGGGACCTCCGGAGCCTTGAGAGCGTGAGCGCGGAAGTGCGCGCCCGCATCAAGAGCGCGCCGATGCCCGCGCAGTTGGAAGCGGAGATAATCCGCGGATACCGCGCGATGGAAAAGAAATACGGCAGGCACATCGATGTCGCCATCCGCTCCTCCGCAACCGCCGAGGACCTGCCCGACGCGAGCTTCGCCGGAGAGCACGACACCTACCTCGGCGTGCGGGGCGACAAAGACGTCCTGCGCTCCATCAAGTCGTGCTTCGCCTCGCTCTTCACCGCGCGCGCGATAAACTACCGGCTCGACAAGCACTTCGATCATTTTTCCGTCGCGCTCTCGGTCGCGGTACAGCGCATGGTCGCGACGCATACGGGCGCCTCCGGCGTGATGTTCACCATCGACACGGAGACGGGCTTTCAGGATATCGTCATGGTGAACGGCGCGTGGGGCTTGGGCGAGACGGTCGTGCAGGGGCGTGTCGTACCGGATGAGTTCCTTGTCGCCAAAAAAATGCTCGGCACCGCGCGCAACCCCGTCATTTCCAAGCGCCTCGGCGGCAAGCACGAGAAAATGGTGTACGCGCGCAAAGGCAGCCTCGGTCCGACCGAGATCGTGAAGACGACCAATGCGGAGCGCGACAGTTTCGTATTGAACGACAGGCAGGTGCTTCAGCTCGCGAAGTGGGCCAAGACCATCGAAGACCACTACACGAAAAAGCGCGGGGTGCTCTCGCCGATGGACATCGAGTGGGGGCTCGACGGCAAGACCAATGAGCTTTTCATACTGCAGGCGCGACCGGAGACCGTGCAGGTCGCCAAAGACCGGAGCAAGATAAAGCAGTACATCAGACTGGAGAGCGGCCACGTGTTGGCCAAGGGCCTTTCGGTGGGCAACAAAATAGTGAGCGGAGTCGCGCGTGTCATCGAGAGCGTCGCGGATATGGAATTGCTGCAGCCGGGAGAAATACTCATTACCGAAATGACCGACCCCGACTGGGAGCCCATCATGAAAAAGGCGGGCGCCATCGTGACCGACAAGGGCGGACGCACATCGCACGCGGCGATAGTCTCCCGTGAACTGGGGCTTACCGCGATAGTCGGCGCGGAGACCGTGACCAAGCACATACAGACCGGACAGGTCGTCACCATCGACACCACCTCCGCCGAAGGCTACGTCTACAGGGGAGCGCTCAAATTTGAAGTGCGCGAGCACACCATCGCCAAGATACCAAAGGTTAAGACGAAAATGACGATGAACCTCGCGACGCCCGACACCGCATTTGAAAAGTCATTCCTCCCGAACAGCGGGGTCGGACTCGCGCGCGAGGAATTCATCATCGCCGCGTCGGTGGGCGTGCACCCGCTTGCGCTTTTGCACTACGACGAGCTCGATGAGGGGCTGAAGCGCAAGGTAGACGAAAAGACGCGCGGCTGGGCCGACCGCGAGGCGTACTATGTCGACAATCTTGCGTTCGGTATCGCTAAAATTGCGACCGCGTTTTATCCGAAACAGGTCATCGTGCGTTTCTCCGATTTTAAATCCAACGAGTACCGCTCGCTCTTGGGCGGCGAGCTCTACGAGCCGCATGAGGAAAATCCGATGCTCGGCTGGCGCGGCGCCTCGCGCTACTACGACCCGAAATTCAAGCACGCATTCGCGCTCGAGTGCCGCGCAATGCGGAAGGTCCGCGAAGAGATGGGGCTTACCAACGTGATACCGATGGTGCCCTTTTGCCGGACCCTCGATGAGGGGAGAAAAGTACTTGCGGCAATGGCGGAGGCGGGACTCTACCCGCATCGCCTCGCAAAGACCCCCGCGCAGAGGAAACATGCGACGAAAGTCATTGTGATGTGCGAGATACCCTCGAACGCGATACTCGCCGATGAATTCCTCGACATCTTCGACGGCATGTCCATCGGAAGCAACGACCTGACCCAGCTCACGCTCGGATTGGACCGCGATTCCGGCATCGTCAATCGCGTCGCCGATGAGAACGACCCCGCCGTCAAGAAACTCATCGCAGATGTCATCAAGGTCTGCACGCGGCGCAAGAAGTACGTCGGCATCTGCGGGCAGGCGCCTTCCGATCATCCGCAATTCGCAAAGTTCCTCGTCGAAGAGGGGATAGAGAGCATGTCGCTCAACCCTGATTCAATCATCAAGACCACCTTCGCGGTCGCAAAAGTCGAAGCGGGGATGAAGAAAAAACCGCGGCGAAAATAGTCCACACATCACACTAGTGTCAGGAATGCGGCAGATGCACGGCTACAGGTGCATGAAGATGCGTTCGCGGACCGTTTTCCTTGGGCTGGTCCTCGTCGCTACCCTTGCCGTAGTTCCTTTTGCGGCGGATGCCCAACGCTATCAGTATTCATCATACAAGTCGTCCCAGCCGTCGTACGTCCAAGCGACCTATATCCTCTCGACCGATTCATACTATTACCCCGGGTACGGAGAATATCCGTACCACACCGAAGATTCAAAGCAAATGTAGAGTTAAAGGAAAAAATTGGTGGATGAAAAGTTGCTTTGGGAGCTTTGTATAGCCATACTCGGAGAATATTTTAAACACACTTGTAAAATATGAGAAAAAAAGTGCGAGTTTTGCGGACTGATAACGGTCGTTAGAAATGGGAAACGGAACGGGGTCGCGCGGTACATTTGCACCACCTGTCGGAAATCCACGAGTAGCACACGCCGCACCGGCAAGAAGGTGCGAGTGCTGTGGCGCGAGTTTGTACGCGGCAAACGTACGAAAGAACAGCTCGGCCGTGATACGGGAAAGACGTCACGCACAATCACCAAGTTCCTCGACGCTGCAGAGTTGCCGGGAAAAGTACACAGACCACGTTCCGTCGTCCTCGTCGTTGACGCGACATACTTCGGCAGGGAGTACGGTGTTCTTGTTGCCCGCGATCCGAACGGAAAAGAGAATCTGTACGTCGCAGAATTGCGGCACGAGACGAAGCTCGAATACACAGTGCTGCGACGCAACCTGGAAGCTCTCGGATACATCATCGAAGCGGTCGTTCTCGACGGCAGACGAGGCATTCCAAAGGTTTTTGAGGGCATTCCCGTGCAGGTATGCCAGTACCACCAGTGGAGTATCGTCCGCCGCGCGCTCACGACGCGACCGAAGCTCGACTCGCACAAGGCGCTACTCTCGATCGCGCGATTGATCGCGAAGAGTTCCGAGATTGAGATGCGATCGATGCTCGCGGGGTTCGAGGAAACATACCGGACCGAGCTCAATGAGAAGCACATCTGTTCCCATTGCGGAAAGCCGGTGTACACGCACCGCAAGCTCCGGGGCGCGTATCGTTCGCTCACGACGAATCTTCCGTTCTTGTACGTATATCAAACGTACCCCGGTCTCAAGATTCCCAACACGACCAATTCGCTTGACGGCACGTGGAACGCGCTCAAGACGCACGTGAACGTGCACCGGGGGCTGCGGCTCGACCGACGCTTCAAAGTGATCCGTGCGTATTTGGGATTGTGAAAACGCGCGCTTCTATCCACCAATTATTTCCATTAAACCCAAATGTACGATGAATGGACGGGCACGTGGTATTGAGGAAGCACTACACATCCCCGTATCGGAATGGTAGTATGGGAACTCATGAAAAAGGTACCCGTCGGAATACTGGGCGCGACCGGCATGGTCGGCCAGCAATACATACGGCTCCTCGAAGGTCACCCGTGGTTTGAGGTCGCGTACGTCGCCGCTTCGCCGCAGTCCGCGGGCAAGAAGTACAAGGATGCGCTTAGGAATGGCTGGATAGTCCGCGGGGAAATGCCCGAAGGCGTCAAGAATCTCGTCGTGCAGGATGTCGCCGACGTGGACAAGGCAGTCGCGAAATGCGCGTTCGTCTTCTCTGCGTTCGAAATGCCCGATAAGGATATGATACGGAAATACGAGGAGGCGTACGCCGCGGCCGGTCTTCCGGTCATCTCGAATGCGTCCGCGCACCGTCACACCGAAGACGTCCCGATGCTCATCGCGGAGGTCAATCCGCATCATCTCGATATCATTCCGGCCCAGCAAAAAGCGCGCGGGTGGAAAAAAGGATTCATCGTCGTAAAGCCCAACTGCAGTATCCAAAGTTACATGTCGCCCATCCATGCGCTTCTCCTCAAAGGATACGACGTCCAGCGCATCGTGGTGACCACGATGCAGGCGGTCTCGGGCGCGGGCTACCCCGGCGTGCCGAGCTGGGACGTGATAGACAACCTCATTCCTTTCATGGCGGGAGAGGAGGATAAAACGCAGTTCGAGCCGTACAAGATCTGGGGCGATATCAAAGGCGGCAAGATCGTCCCGAAGAAGACAATCGAGATCTCCGCAACATGCGTACGCGTGCCCATCTCCGACGGCCACTCGGCGATACTGAGCATCGAATTCGGGAAAAAGAAACCGAGCAAAGAAAAGATAATCGAGATATGGCGCGCATTCAAAGGCGAGCCGCAGAAGCTTGACCTTCCGTTCGCGCCCAAACACGCCATCACCTACAAAGACGAAGAGGACAGGCCGCAACCGAGGCGCGACCGCGACAACGACAAAGGGATGACGGTCACCGTCGGCCGTCTGCGCGAATGCCAAGTGCTCGATTTTAAATTCGTCGGTCTAAGCCACAACACCGTGCGCGGCGCGGCGGGCGGCGGCATTCTCAATGCGGAGCTGGTCTACAAGAAAGGTCTCATTTCTTGAGTGTCTGGTGAGGATCGAAGTAAGAGTTTGCCCATCTGTTATTATTCATCCTCCTCCCCATCATCTGCTTCTCCCTCAAGATAATAACCACCTTCTCTATTGTAACCACCGAGCTTATCGTACTCTCCATCCATTTCGAAAAGCTCTAAATCATTGTTCGACTCACCTTGCACGATTTTAGTAAAACCAGACTTATGCGCGTATGTCTCTAAATATGTACGGAGCTCCTGAGAAAGTTGCGTATTGAATTGCGAGCTATAGTCAGTATTTGCCTCAATGTTATCAACGACCAGCGCCACTTCTCCTGTCGCTCTATTTTTCCCAACAAAACACCATGCGGCTACTACTGTGGAATTTCTTTTCTCGTCAGTCATTTTCACCACTTGCACCCCAACATCGGTGAGATAATCAGCGATGGTCGATTCTTCTCCCATGTGTACACTGTCAATGCGAATACAACAATCGGTCTCATTGCCAAGATAAAGATCAACATCGGGGTCCCGATTCCATACACCGATTCGCATAGACGTTCCGACGAGTGAGATATTTTCGTTTTCAATTTGAATCATGCGCCCGATTGATTCAGCGTCAGCGCCCAAGTGGTCCATATCTACAGAAACGCGGCTAAGAAATTCTTGTTGAAAAGCGCCGCCGGACTCCTGTCCAAGATGCGTTGATAAGAGCGCCATATTTGTTTGGTCATACGTTGTCAAACGAGAATTGACTTGAACAACTTTCTCGACGAGATCACGCTCAAGTATGCTGAGGGTATTTTTATATTCAATCATTTTTTTACGCCGTTCAGACGGGGTGAGTGAACCGCTTGAGAGGGTCTTGAACGCCTCCTCAGCCGCACGCATATTTTCATGTATTTTTTGGACTGCTTTTTTGTTTTGTTGAATGACAGAAAGATCTCCCGTAAATTTGTCCCAAAGAGAGACCGTCTGCGGCGTAGTAAGCTGGGCTTCAAGCTGTGCAAGTCTTCGCGGAATGCCCTCTGCCTTGAGTTTCGCCTTGCGTCTCGCTTCCGGATCATCCCCTGCGTATTCAGGTTTCTCTTTTTCAGATCTAAGCTTAGCTATTTCCTCGACTAAAGCATTTTGATTGAGAGCCACCCTCTTTCCACGCAACGCATTTTTGTACTCGCCCATGGCGGACTTAAATCCGGCATCGTGTCGGTCGATACTCGCGATAAAACGATCGAAAGGCACGGAGATTTTTTTAGAGAACGATACATCTTCTTCTTTGCCAAGATCGAATTCTCTCTCGTCTGAATAATTGAGCCACGTACCGACATCAACCCCTCCGGTTTCGATTGCGGCCAGAATCGCTGGGTTGTTTATGTATCCTTGACCCTGCTTGTACCCAAGATTGCTTTTGAGATCTTCCAAATTTACAAAACCCTTGTGTTTCTCGCGCAATGCAATGAGAGTCTGATCATCAAACTCAGGCGCACTTCTACCTATCAATCTTTCCTGAACGGCGACACGAAATTCTGTAGCATCGGTATCACTGCCTTTATATGACCCTTTTACTTCGTAGAGAAGGCGAATGTTATTTTGCGAAAGCTCGTCGAGTTCCGGATACTTTAATAAAAGTTTTACTCCGTACTTAGGGTTTTCCTCGAGAGCACTGAGAAGAAACGGACTGCTTTGAACTATTGTTTGTATCGTACCCAGGTACTCAGTTTCGACTGGAGCAAACTCACACAATTGCACCGCCAATTGATCATTTGGTTTTATTCCCAGCTTATCAAAGAATGTCTTGATGCCCTCGCGATAATTGAAAATAACTGACGTGAGGCTTTCTTCAGGTAAAAATTTTGCTCGTAGCATTTCTGCGTGCGCGTAGAGTATAGGAGGTTTGTGCGAAGAAATTGAATTTACCAAGGCCCTTGCGACCTCGGCGGAAGAGACCTTTTCCACCGGTACATTAAATTTAGAAATTAAATCGATTGCGGTTCCATATTGCCCAAAACCGATCCATTTTATTACCTCCTTTTCTACAGATGATTCAACTAGGTGGGCGGGTAGTTCAAAAGTCTTGATTAACTCTTGACACCTGTCCCATTTACCGTAATCTAGCTTTTCGGCAACTATCTTTGCAACTGGCTCATATAAAAACTCTTTTCTGATTCCGAATTTAGCGATGAGATCCTTCGCCGAATCCATCCAGCCAGTTTGAATTGCAGCCGCGGCAAAATGAGCGACGTACGATTGAATCTCCGGGTTCTGGCGCAATTGGGTTGGTATTGTGGGGGCGTACGACGAAATAAAAGCAACTATCTCGTTAGGATGCGTTGAATGATATTTGCAGAATTGTTGGACATCTCTCTTCAACTTTTGAGATACCCCTCCTGTATCAGATGCTTCTGGCAGACTGTTTATCCCAGAACCATCCCCTGTGTCGGGGGAGCGTATCGGCTGAGACCATCGATCTCGCATTTCTGCCATGCATGTATGATACCCTATCCAGATACCCTCGCTCGCTTTCCCCGTGTCTCGCATTTAGGGGTTTTACTGCGCTTTCATTCTTTCGATTCGTTCCATTCCGACCGCATGAGCCGCGTCGGGAGTGATGTTCGTGTCGTTGCGGATGGCCAGCAGTATCGCTTCGGTGACGCCGCCCGGTGTCGCGAGCTTCCGCAATTCTTCCGCCGCGTCGCCCTCCGATGTGAGCGCGGCGAGTTCTTCGGGAGCCGAATTGAGGAACGGCGCGAGATACGAAAGATGCACGTCGGCATTTCGAAGCTCGCCGAGCTCTTTGAGAAAAAGAACGACGTACGCATGGACGAAGTATGCGGTAAAGGCGTCGATGCCGCTTTCGTCAGCAAGCGGAATGGTGTTCTTGCCAAGTTTGTCGAAAAGAAATTGATACCCGTTGGTAGAAAAGTTCTCACCATATACGAAGCCCGCAAAGTTCCACCACGGGTCCGCCATACCGCGGGCCACGGGCCTCCCGACAATATGTGCGATATCTGCGATGGGGACACCTGCGGCGAAGGAAAGCACCTGCGCGCCGGGTTTTAAGGATGTTTTTATTTCGTTCAGGAGCGCCGCGACGTCGCGCGGTCGGACCGCGATGATTGCGAGGTCCGCCTGCGCCGCGAGTTCGCGGTTGCGTTCCTTGTCGACTGTGCCGGAAATCTGTACCGAGGCCGGTTTTATTTCATTCAAACGTGTGACGAGACTATGGCCCAAGTGACCCTGTGCCCCGAATATCCCAATATTGACCATGAGTCCAATCATAACTGACATTATGCTTGTTTGAAACAAAACGCCCCTCCGAAGAGGGGCGTTTTGCAAAGACGTGAGTCTTTACGCGGAAACCTTGGAAACCTTGATCGCGTTCGGGCCCTTCGGGCTGTCAGCGACTTCAAAGCTTACTTGGTCACCCTCGCGCAGTTCGTCGAACGATACGCCGACGAGCTCGTTGGAGTGGAAAAAGAGGTCTCTTTCCTGTCCTTCGCGCTTGATGAACCCGAAACCTTTGTCAGTGAGACGGGCGATTGTTCCTGTTTGCATAGCAATGTGGAATAGATTGTTAAATCAAAAGTTTAGCTGAGAGTGGAGGTCGATCCCTGCTTCTCTGGATCAGCGGCGATTGATAGGTCAATCCTATCATGCCTCTAGTATCTTGTCAATCGTTTGGATGGCACATTCAACCTTGAAGTGCACCACTCCAGACTTCTAAAGGTGTCCTCCACTTGAGCCGTTTTCTCGGCCTCGTGTTCAAAGCATACTCCACTGCGGCAATCTCCGCATCCGGCACGAGCGTGAAATCGGTCTTCTTCGGACAGTAATCACGGATGAGGCCGTTGGTGTTCTCGTTGGTGCCCCGCTCCCATGAGTGGTACGCGTGCGCGGAAAAGCACCGCATGCCGGTGGCCGTTTCAATACCTTTCCAGTTGCTGTTCTCCGGTCCGCGGTCGAGCGTGATGGTGTGCTTGGCGTTGTTTGGAACGTCTTTGAATCGCGCCTCGACCACTTCGACGGTCGCGGCACTGGTTTTTCCCGCGAGTTTGGTGATGAAGACGAGTCCGGTTTTTCTCTCCACGAGCGTATTCACGCCCGGTTTGTGGTTGCTGGACTCAACCGTGTCTCCCTCCCAGTCTCCGATACGTGACCGCCGTTCCACGATTGCCGGTCGCTCGTCGATGCATCGGCCGAGTGGCTTTGCGACACGCTGGAATCGTCGTGCCCCGTGGGGGATACGGCGCTTGCGCCGTCTGCGGAGGTACACGCGCAAATCTTCGCCGCCACGAACCACTGAGCCGTTGCGTATCTGCGCGTATATGAACTGGTACACAGCTTCGTGCGAGACCCTCTCTTTGAGATCGATACGAATCCTCCCTGCAATCTGTTCCGGCGACCAGCGTTTCTTGAGATGCCTGACGACATATGAACGGATACGCTCGTTCTTGAGACGCTCGACTCGTCCGCGGCTCTTGCGCTGTTTGAGCGCTCGCTCGTGTGCGAGGCGCGGCGTGTACGTACCCTTCACCGGTGACTTGTTCCGCCGAACCTCGCGCACAAGAGACGAATGCGACCGTCCGATCCTCTTTGCAATGGAGCGGATCGACTCCTTCCGCCACAATCCACGCTCCACCTCCTCTCGATCCTCCACCCCCAAATGCTGATATTGCATACCCCGCTATATTAGCGGAGTGGTGCACTTACTTGTTGAACTCACTGATGATTTTGAGCAGGCTGGGAGATACGTATGAATTGCGACGACTTACAGAGCCCTACTGATCACTTGGAGCCATTTGGGATCATGGTCATCAGTAAAGATTATTTCGTACCCCTCTTTCTGCAGGATCTCTGTCATAGATCGAGCCGAGTAGTAGTAAAAGTCCCTTTCAAACCCTCTTCCTCTCGCACTTCGCTCCTGCCCCTCACCCTTTATTACACTTATAAAAATAATCTTCTCGTTACGCAATTTATTTTTCATTCTCCGCAGGCAGTCGGTGACCTCCTCCGGAGTGAAATGCACAAAGACGGCATTCGCATACAGGGCATCGGTATCGGGGAACTCATCTCGCTTTGCATCAAAAAAAGTTGCATTGAGCCCGCGCTCTTTTTCGATCTTCACAAATTCTTCGACAAAGTCACTTGCGGTTACGCTATATCCCGCGCGCTGGAGCGCTAGGGCATCGTCGCCGCCGCCTGATCCTATTTCAAATATCCTCCGTCCCGTAGGCAGATACTGCGCGAGCATCGCAACCCTTTGATCCGGCGTATTGCCGCCGATTGTACCTTCCCGGTTGGCTTCCAGATACTGTTTTGCATACTTGGAATATTGCGTCTTGTTGAAATTGTCATCCACCATATCGAATAGTATAGAGGTTAAAAACACTTTTACCATATTCCCAAAGTCTTATTCTAGTGTTTTGCAAAAGACTAGTATAAGGCGCGGTCGTACTAGAAGCGGGACGGAGTTGCGGCTACGCGATCGTGGAAGTTTTTGGCGACGACAACACCGACGAGCGTGCCTATGATAGCGCCCGCGACGACGTCGGAGAGCCAGTGAAAGCCGATGGATGCGCCGAGGGCGATGAAGAGCGCGTACAGAAGTGCGCCGTACCGCACGGCACTATTACGGGGAAAGAGGAGGACGAGCGCGACAGACATGGCGACGGCGACCGCCGTGTGCGACGACGGCCATCCCCAAAAGATGCCGTTCTGGAGGAATCCGAAATGGAATTCGCGGGTGATGTCGAGCGAAGAGATGTTGGTGAGGAATTCCGGCTGTATGCGTCCGGTAAAGGCTTTGTACGCCGACGATATGAGCCACGCGATGACGCCCGCTTCCGCCAAGGCACCCGCTTTGTGCATGAGGTCGCCCCTGCCTTTAACCTCGCCCAAGAGATACAAAGCGACGGGGACGATGACGGGGATGAAAAATCCGCCGATGCCGGCGCCCATGATGAGAAAACGGAGGGAAGGGGAGCGCGTCGCTTCGAAGAACGTCCAATCAATACCGCTCACCACGAGCACGTAGGTGAGCACGGCCGCAAGAAGATGGAAGAGGAGATTATATCCGCGAAAAGAGGCGACGAAATTTTGGGGCACGTGATACAGGAACGTGCGGAACATGATTATATCTTGCGCATTTCCGCGACGATGTCACTCGCGAGGAAGTAATATCCCTTTTTGCGTTTTGTGAGGATATCTGCAATTGTATTGCCCGTTTTGCAGGCCGCTTTTGCCGCCGCAAGAGGGGAGAGCCCTTGTGCGAGAAATCCCGCGCACATGCCCGCAAGCACGTCACCCGTACCGGCTTTCGAGAGCCCTTTGTTCGTGCGGACAGAAATATGGACATTGAATGTCCATATTTGCGAGGGAGAACCTTTTTTGATGATGACGTTGCCGCCTGTGAGAAGCTTTTTGATATCGTTGCGCTCCGACAATAATTTCCACTCGCCCGTATTCGGCGTGAGTATCGCGTTTTTCACCGCATTTGCCCGCAGGACCTTGAGCGCGTCGGCGTCTACGACTTTGGGGATAGGGGAGCGCATGAGTGCGCGCATCAGAGCGGCAGTGCCCGGGCGCGTGCCCGCCCCGTTGCCGAGCACGAGGATGTCGGCCGTTTTCATTTGTTTGCGTATCGCGCCCTCGTGCGCTTTCGTGAGGTACGCACCCTTCAGTTTTCGTGTCATCAAGTCAGGCGAGAGGGCATTCACAGCCCACGCCACCTTTTCGGGTGCCATGATGACGACGGATTCCGTACCCGCGCGGAGCGCGGAGATACCGGCCAGAAAGACCGCCCCCGCATATTCCTCCGAACCACCGACGATGAGTACCCTTTTCATCATCCTCGCAGTATATGCTATTCGAGGTACGGTTCCTTAAAGGGAAGATTTACGTCAGATTAGTTATCAACAGCTACGGGCGTGACATTTGTACAAATAGTCGGGTATAGTGTTGTTAATGAAAAAGACAATCACGGAGCGCCAGAAGCAGCTTCTTGAGGTCATTTACGATTTTTCGGCAAGTACCGGCTATCCGCCGACTTTTGAAGAAATGCGCGAAAACCTTGGTGTTTCCTCCAATCAGTCCATCGTCGATTTGCTTGAAAAGCTGCGTAAAGGCGGTTATATCAAGAAAGACAGCGGAGCTCGCAGCTTGGCCATCCTCCACCTAGGATACACAGCAATTGGTCGTCCGGCGCTTGCGCCCGTACTTGGCACTACTACTGCGGGCCTTCCCGCTGAATCCATAGAAATTGCAGGCGAGTGGCGTTCTGTATCCGCGGATGTTGCAAGATTTGCGGAAGACGTATTTATGCTCAAGATCTCCGGCGACTCCATGATCAATGCCGGCATCGACGATGGCGATGCCGTGCTTGTGCAGACAATGAAAGAATTCGTGTCAGGAGACATCGTCTTTGCAGAAGTTGGCGATGAGGGCACAGTCAAACGATTCATGTCGGACGACAAGCCGCCCTATGTGTACCTCAAGCCGGAGAATCCGAACTACAAGAACATTCTCTTTACCGACAACGTGCGACTCAAGGGCAAGGTCATCTCCGTGCTTAAGAGCGAACATTGGCAGTCAGTGAAATAGTTCGACGAGCTTACTACAAGTAATTATGGTCACAAAGAAACCAAATCGTGCAGAAGAAATTATAGGGAAAATTTTCCGTGATACAGAAATGGCGTTCGGTCTGAAGGAGTTTGAGGGTATCGACATATACAAAGTATTGGAGATTACAGAAGATGAGAAGGACCGCTACTACCTCAAGGACCTCAAATCCGGAAAATCACGTTTTGTGTTTGACGAGAAAAAAGGAAACGGCAAGCCGGAAGAGATTGTTCGTCAGTTGTGGCTCCACAAACTCAACGTGCACTATAAATATCCGCTCGACCGAATGGATACGGAAAAAGACATTCACTTCGGGCGCGAGATACACAGCAAGGCAGTAGATATCGTCGTTTACAAAAATGACAAGATTACGCCGTACATTCTCGTTGAAGTGAAAGCTCCTACGGAAAGCAAGGGTATTGATCAGATGAAGGGGTATCTGAATGCGGAAGGCTCCGAGATTGGTGTGTGGTCCAACGGTAGGAAGCGCGTGATTCTGTATCGTCCATACCCGAAAGAGTTCGACGACACGTTGCCGGATTTGCCTGCGGCCGACAAAACCATAGATGACCTGCTCGAATCAAAGAAGACATATTTTGAATACACCACGACGAAAGTCAGCCTCAAGGACATCGTCGAGTCCATGGAGGAGCTTGTGCTCGCCAATTCAGGAGATGACGTATTTAGCGAAGTATTCAAACTCGTGTACGCCAAGCTCTACGACGAGCAAGAAGCGAAATTGCACCGTGCAGACAACGAGGTATTTTTCCGCAAGTATCGCGACCCGTCGAAAACATACAGCGTCATCAACGACTTATTCAAAAAGGCCCTCAAACGATGGCCGGGCACATTTTACGAACAGGAAAATATCAATCTTTCTGCAGAACATCTCTCTATCGTGGTGGGCGAACTGGAACGGACGCGCCTTTTTGGCTCCGATCTCTCCATTGTCGATGAAGCATTCGAGCACCTTATCCCGGAAGTCGCAAAGGGCAAGAAGGGTCAGTATTTCACCCCGCGACACGTCATTGGCATGGCGATAAAAATGCTCGACCCGAAACCGGATGAACACGTAATTGATCCGGCGGCAGGCTCCGGAGGCTTCCTCATTGGTGCGATGTATTGGGCAAAAGAGAAGCATCTGCGTGATTCGGAAGACGCCATGCGTGAATATGCAAAGGAGTACATCTGGGGAATTGATTTTGCGGAGGAAATATCAAAGGTATCGCGCGCGCTTATGCTCATTGCTGGAGACGGTCGATCGCATTTATTTAAGCTCAACTCCCTCGACCCTCGCGAGTGGCAGGGTGAAGATGCACAACTACTCGATGCGCGCTCAAAATTGCAAACGCGGCTTCTGGATATGGGGTCGAGTGCAGACAACGCCGAGAACAAGAAGACATTCCATTACATGAATTTTGACGTTTTGCTCACGAATCCGCCTTTTGCCGGGGAGATAAAAGATCAGGGTCTTTTACGGCAGTATTTCTTCGGCAAGAAAAAAGGAAAGCTCATCAACAAAATCGAGCGGCACATTCTCTTCATCGAGCGCACGCTCGACATGTTGCGCCCGGGCGGGCGCATGGCAATCGTGCTCCCGCAGGGCGTGCTCAACAATACCAACATGGAGAACGTGCGCGAGTATCTTTTTGAGAAAGCCCGCATTCTCGCAGTGGTCGGCCTCCATGGCAACACTTTCAAGCCGCACACGGGCACCAAGACGAGTGTGCTCTTCTTGCAAAAGTGGGGGGATGGCAACGAACCGCAAAAGGATTACCCAATCTTTATGGCAGTCTCAAAAAAGGGCGGCAAAGACAATTCCGGCGACTATGTCTACAAAAAAGGCCCCAACGGCGAATATGTTCACGACACCAAAGGCCGCAAAGTCCTCGACCACGACCTCGACGAAATTGCAGATGGCTTTTTGAAGTTTGCCAAAGAGAGAAAGATATTTCAGGGCTTATGAACCAAAACAACGAGAAGAGAGACAGCCGGAGTTTAACACTCGGCGGATACCGTGACATCTGGACGCCATTTTGCTTTCTCGATGAGTCGGGCACTTTAGATATCGCGACGCAACCCTATTTCACAGTCGGCATGATCAAATGTTCAGAACCGTACTTTCTCCAGCAGAAAATCCGCTACATCAGGGAGAGTACCAATTCTTGGTGGGAGCTCAAATTCCACGACCTCAACAAGGCAAAGTTGCCGGTTGCACTACAGTTTTTGGACGCAATATTCACCACGCGTAGCATTCTTTTCTCGTCCTATTCTGTCGACAAGCGGAGTGAGTATTTTCAGCGCGAATTTCACAGCGATCCGTTTTTCGCTTACGAACAGATAGCCCAACAGATTCTGGAAGGGAATCTCAAGAAGAACGAAGTCATGATTGTACTGGCGGATAATGTGGTCACGCCGAAACGAAGCAAATTCGAGCTCAATATTAAAAGTGGCATAAACAACAAATTTTCGCGACTTGCGATTGCAGGCGTGTGTCGACTAGATTCGCGAACCAATGATTTGCTTCAGCTGACGGACCTTTTAACAGGATCAATCAATTATGAGTTGCTCTTGAAAGAGAAACTCATTCCCCAGCCGGCGGCCGCGAAATTGGATTTTGTGCAGAAGTTTAAGACAAACCTCGGAGTCTCCAACCTGACGACCGACTTCAGGAATTTTGCCTTCAATATCCGGCATCACCGGCCGGACGGTTTAATAGCCAAAATGAAAAAGGCCATCGGCCAATAGAGCCGACGCCTTTTTCGAATACCTATGCAGTGTATGCGAAGCAGATGGGAAGTCAATGAATGTGAGTGGATAGGCGAAATATACCTCTAAATATGGCCGTTGTCTCTATAATCAAAAAATCTCAACTTGAAGGTACAAAGCGCCTAGATGCGGAATATTACCAGCCGGAGTATTTGGCACTTCAAGAAAATCTTGAGAAGACAAAATCTATCACGGCATGGGGCGAGATTGAAGGTAAATTTATAACCGGTCCTTTCGGCTCCGAGTTTAATACTGAAAATTACGTGCAGGAAGGTAAGTATCGATATGTCAGAGGTAAGGATGTGAAGGACTTCTTTCCCACGGACGAAGATAACGTCTATATACCGAAAGAAGATTACGAGCGGCTCAAAAAATACGCTCTGAACGAAGGCGACATTCTCGTATCAGTTGTAGGCACGCCAGGCATTGGTGCCATTGTCGACTCAACACTGCCTCCAGCAATCTTTAGTTGCAAAAGTACGGTTTACAGGACGAAATCAATCAACCCCTTTTATTTCATCGCGTATCTTAACTCTTCTTATGGTCGGAAATTGCTTGAGCGAAGCGTGCGGGGTGCGGTGCAAACAGGACTCAATATTAATGACCTTAGAGACCTGCCTGTTTTTCTGCCAAGTGCCGATGTTCAAGAGAGTGTGGGCGATGGCGTAAAGAATGCAAAAAAGACCCTCGATGAATCGAAAACCCTCTACGCTCAAGCCGAGAACCTGCTTTTGGAGGAATTAGAGCTCAAAGATTTCAAGGCGGACGAGGATTTGTATAGCGTTGTCAATTTCTCGGATATGAAATCGGCGAACCGAATGGATGCTGAATATTTCCAGCCGAAGTATGAAAAGATCATTTCTGTTTCGCGTGCGCATGACGGTAAAGCGCTTGGTGAACTTGTAACTATGAAGAAGGGATTTGAGCCGGGTGCGGATGCATACGAAGACGAAGGCAAGTTGTTCATTCGCGTTAGCAGTCTCTCTAAGCACGAACTTCTCGTGAAAGACCAGAAATATATCAGCAAGAAATTGTATGAAGAATTAAAGAAAGAATACGAGCCAAGGAAGGGCGAGATATTGCTAACGAAAGACGCATCTCCCGGTGTAGCGTATGTCCTTGATACGGCCGTGGAAGGGATTATTTCCAGTGGAATCTTACGGCTGAAATTAAAAGAAGAAGTAAATCCTGACTATTTGGCACTTTGTATAAACTCTGTCGTCGGTCAAATGCAAGTCGAACGGGACGCCGGCGGCTCTGTCATAGCCCATTGGAAACCGGAGCAAGTAAAGAGCCTGATTGTGCCGATTTTGCCGAAGGCGACGCAGGAGAAAATTGCAGAATTGGTGCGGGAGTCGCACAAAGCGCGAGCGAAGGCGAAAGAGCTTTTGGAAGAGGCAAAGCGCAAGGTCGAGGAATTAATAGAATCTACAGCGAAATAATATGACAAAAACATTCAAACCAGGCCAAACCGTACCAAAGTCAGGGCAGTACGAGAAAATTGGTCCACGTGGCGGAAAGACGGGAAAAGAAATCACCGGAGTAAAAGGTAAGACTCTCCCGCCCGCACTTCATGGTGTAACATACCGGCTTGCGGACAAAACAAAACACAAACGCCCGAGTTCGTAAGCACTGACCGTTTCGTGCCTTAGAATCGTACAGCGCACATCCCCGTGAAACGTGGGCATCAATTGATCTCGATATCGATATGCTCCAAGGCGGGGAAGCGTTTTTTCAGCTGGGCTTCTATCTCGTCTATTTTCTTGCCCATAAGGCGCGGAATGCGGTCGGCGTAATCCACGCAAAAACGTTTGAACGCCTCGTAATCGGTCTTCACCTCCTCGTACTGTTCGCGCAGGTACTTGCGCTGGTAGGCTTCCCTGAAAAGCACCGAGCCGTTGAACTCCACCTCGCACTTTATCCGGTAGACGCCGATGCCGAGCACACTCGACTTGAAATCAATGACACGCTCGATCGCCGGGTTCGCGGTCAGGAACGCTATCATTTCGTCGCGTTCCTCTTCGGGAATGGAGCGGCCGATGAGGTACGCGCGATTTTTAACGATGAACGTCACGGCGACGATACCCAGAAGGATACCGATGACGATTGAGCCCACGGCATCCCAGAGCACATTGCCCGTATAGTAGGAGATGCCGATAGAAGCGGTCGCGACCCCGACGCCAATAACCGCGAGACCGTCCTCAAAATACACGGCCAAGGTCGTCGGATCGGCGACGGCGAGCCGGCGGCTCCACGGAATATCCGGATAGGACCGTTTGAGTTCGCGGGCGGCGATGAGGAAGGTGCCGGATTCGATAATGAACGACGCGCCCAAGACCAGAAAGATGAGCGCATTGATCTCAACGGGTTCCGGATGGAGGAGCGAGATGACCCCGCGATAGACGGTGACGCCGGCACCGACAAAGAAGATGCCGCACGCGGAGAGGAGCGCCCAAAAAAACCGCTCGTGGCCGTAGCCGTAAATGAAATTCTTGCTCGGTTTCTTTATCGAGCGGCGCACGCCGATGAAGAGGAGCGCCTGATTCAGCGTATCCGCAAAACTGTGGACCGCCTCGGCGAACATCACGCTTGACCCCGACGAGAGCGCCGCCGCCGTTTTTATCAGGGTGACGAGCGCATTTCCGAAGATAGCAGCCGTCACGGAAACCAACCCCGCTGTGCGTCGAATGGCCATTATCTCCAGACTATCATATGCGGCCGGTCCGCCGGCACCCGGCTTTCTTCCGGCCTGTAACGATACGGCCCTTGAGGCGTCTTGGAATAGAGAGTACGATGCCGTGTATGGAGACGCTCATTCAAGCCGATATCTTTTTCTTCATCACCAGTATCTTTGTGGCAGTCTTGGCGGTGGGATGCGCGGTCGCGCTCTACTTCATCGTCCCCGTTCTCAAAGACCTGCGCCATCTCTCAGAGATCGCGCGCAAGGAGGGGGACAAGCTTGCCGGAGACATTGATGCATTACGCGGTGCCGTGAAAGAGGAGGGTGTGCGGGTCAAGTCCATCTTCGATTATTTTCTTGACCTGTTCATCAGAAGGCGGAAGTCCGGCCGGAAGAAATGACCGGTATCAATTATTCGTATTAAAAAAATGAAAAAATGAAAAAGGTAAAGAAGGGTTCAGTGGTGAAGCGGGTCGCTATCGGTACGGGGGTCGTTGCGGCCGCCGCCGCTGCGGCCGCCGGCATGTATTTTCTCTATGGCTCAAAGAACGCCGCAAAAAACCGCCGACTCGTGAAAGCGTGGTCCCTGAAGGCGCGCGGTGAAGTGCTGGAGCGGCTTGAGAACCTTTCCGAGATAAATGAGAAGGTGTACCGTCAGGTCGTCGAGGAAGTCTCGAGCCGATACAAAAAGCTGAAGCACTTGAGTTCGAAAGAGGTGTCGGAATTCGGTACGGAATTGCGGAAGCACTGGAAGGATATCGCGAAAGAAGTCAGAGGCATGCGCACATCCGCCGGCGTCAGCCGCACGGCGAAGAAAAAGCGTTGATCCGGACGGTCAGGGTCGGCCTTTTTTGGGTTGTAATGTGTTTTTAGCACGCCCGTCTTCATGAACGTATGAGCAATTACTACGTAATAATTATTAAACACATATGAATACAAATACAGCAATTGTAGGCGGCATTATTGCGATCGTCGCGCTCGTGGGGCTCGTTTTCTACTTCGGCCAAAGTGGGGGTCCCGCGGAGAACGCTACATCCACTCCTCCGGTGACGAATGGTGACAATGGAGGCACGACGCCGAC
>Ga0209212_1003709_pt1 | contig 19755 bp, 14 predicted proteins | sample RifGroC2_FD_183996 | JGI IMG/M metagenome (GOLD analysis project Ga0209212, IMG submission 183996) | Groundwater microbial communities from Rifle, Colorado, USA - Groundwater C2 (SPAdes) (version 2) | ecosystem: Environmental > Aquatic > Deep subsurface > Groundwater | place: Rifle, Colorado... | reverse complement strand
GCCTGCCACGTGAAGGGCTCGCTCAATATTTTAAACGCGGTCAAAGAGCATCTGAAGATCAATATAGGCCAGACGACCCGCGACAAGATGTTTTCTCTGCAGGAAGTAGCCTGCCTTGGAGCCTGCTCCATCGCGCCGGTAATTATGGTCAACGACAAGTTCTACGGCCATCTCGACGTTGCAAAGACGCTTGCGATCATCGACAGGCTTAAAGCGGAATATCTCGAAACTAAAGATAAAGGCGCGGCCACAAGCGCGGCGTGATTTATAGTGGAGAGTGGAGAGTGGAGAGTGGAGAGTTAAGGATTTTTGATAATTGAAATTTAATTAACCAACTATATAAAAAAAGCAATCACTAAAATTTAAATAAAACTCAAGCCAAAACCACGATCGCTTAAATATCTTTTTAAAAAAATAAAAAAGTCCTTTAGTTCTCAACTCTCAACTCTCAACTCTCAACTCTTAACTGACAAAGAAATATTAACTTTTACATATATAGGTTTTAATAATAAACGCCTGGAGGAAATTTCATTATGAGTAAAGTGAAGGTGTATATCGGAATGGGCACCTGCGGCCTGGCCCAGGGCGCCCTTGAAATCAAAAAGAAGATAGAGGATTATTTAAACGGGAAGAAGATCGCTTTCGAGGTCGTACCCGTCGGCTGCATCGGCTACTGCTCGCGCGAGGTCATGGTCGATTTCGAATTTGAATCTATGCCCAGGATCGCATACTGCGAGATCAATCCTCAGAATATAGAAGAATTGCTGACTGAACTTATCGAAAAGAAAAATTATTCGAATAAATGGCTGCTCGGTACTTACAAGAAAACACCCAGCCTCGCCTGCCTTTATGACACCCCGTACTTCGCGAAGCAAAAAAGGGTCGCGCTGGAAAACTGCGGCATAGTAAACCCTTATTCCCTCGAAGATTACACGGGCGCTCTCGGCTTTGTCGCGCTCAAAAAAGTGCTTTCGTCGATGAAACCCGAAACGGTTATCGACGAGATCAAAAAATCAGGGCTGAGAGGCCGCGGCGGCGGCGGGTTCCCGACCGCTATAAAATGGGACCTCGCCTTCAAGCAGCCCGGCTCTAAAAAATATATAGTAATGAACGCCGACGAGGGCGATCCCGGCGCGTTCATGGACCGCGCGGTGCTCGAAAGCGATCCCTACAGGGTCATCGAGGGCATAACGATCGGAGCGTACGCCATAGGCGCGTCTTTCGGCTATATCTACGCCAGGGCCGAATATCCCCTTGCCATCGAGCGTCTTGAAAACGCCATTAAAATATGCAAAGAAAAAGGATATCTGGGCAAGAACATCCTCAACTCGAAGTTCAGTTTCGAGCTGAAGGTCAAAAAAGGCGCAGGCGCGTTCGTCTGCGGCGAAGAAACCGCGCTTCTTTCATCGATAGAAGGAAAACGCGGCATGCCCAACCCGCGCCCGCCTTATCCGGCCGAAAAAGGCCTCTTCGGAAAACCGACCGTCATCAATAACGTCGAGACTTTCGCCAACGTTCCCTGGATCATCCGCGAGGGCGCCGCTAAATTCGCCGCGTTCGGTGAAGGCAAATCGCTGGGCACGAAAGTTTTCGCCGTTACCGGAAAGGTCAAATACGCCGGCCTTATAGAAGTTCCGATGGGCATTACCTTAAGAACTCTGATAAACGACATCGCCGGCGGCGTGCCGGACGGCCGCAAATTCAAGGCCGTTCAGATAGGCGGACCTTCGGGCGCCTGCATGCCCGAACGCCTCATGGACACAAAGATCACCTACGAGGCGCTTAAAGAGAACGGCGCCATGATGGGCTCCGGCGGAATGGTCGTCATGGACGACACGACCTGCATGGTCGACGTGGCGCGCTTTTTCATGAACTTCATCCAGAACGAGTCCTGCGGCAAATGTATCCCCTGCCGCGAAGGCACCAAGCGCCTCTACGAGATCCTCGACAGGATAGTTCTTAACACCTCGAATCAGAAGAAATCCTCCGAAGAACTTCTACGCTTCAAGGGCGTCCTCGAACTCGAAGAACTCTGCAACGTCATAAAGAACGCCTCGCTGTGCGGACTCGGCCAGACGGCCAGCAACCCCGTGCTCTCGACGCTGAAGCATTTCAGGGACGAGTACGAGGCCCACATATTTGAAAAGAAATGCCCCACCCACGTGTGCTCGTCAATGGTTAAATGCTCGATAGTAACCGAAAAATGCAAGGGCTGCAGCCTCTGCTCAAGAAAATGCCCGCAGGGCGCCATTTACGGCAAACCCGGAACACCCTACATCATCGCGGCGGACAAGTGCACCGGCTGCCTGCTCTGCCTGAGCACCTGCAAATTCTCAGCTATCGTGAAGGAGTGATTTTTCGTGAAGACAAAATTAAAAATGATCATAAATAATAAGGAAACCGAATTCATAAAGGGTGAAACGATATTTCAGGTGGCTAAAAAAGCAGGCCTGTTCATCCCGACCCTCTGCCACATGGAAGGCTACAAACCCTCCGGCGCGTGCCGCATATGCGTCGTCGAAGACGTGAAAAGCGGCCGCCTCATCGCGTCTTGCTCGTATCCGGCTGAAGCAGGAATGGAAGTGCGCACCGATTCCCCTCAGGTCAGGATGTCGCGCAAGAAAATAATAGAGCTCATGCTCTCCAACCATCCGCAGGACTGCCTCACATGCACCAAGAGCGGTTTCTGCCTCCTGCAGGACCTTTCGAAACAATACGGCATCGACGAGATAACCTTTCAGGGCGGCGCTAAAAAGAAAGCCGTTATTGACAAGGCTTCGCCGTCGATAGTACGCGATATGGCAAAGTGCATTCTCTGCGGCCGCTGCGTCACCGTCTGCTCCGAAAAGCAGGGCGTTTCGGCTATCGACTTCTCGCATCGCGGCTTCAACACGCAGGTATCGCCCGGCAGCTTCAAATCGCTCGCCGAAGGAAACTGCGTCTCCTGCGGCCAGTGCATAATGGCCTGCCCCGTAGGCGCGCTGCACGAAGTGTCCCACAAGAAATTAGTCATCGACGCTATGATCAACCCCAATAAAAAGGTCGCGTTCCAGTTTGCGCCCGCGTGCCAGATGACGTTTCCCGAATATTTCAAAAAATCGATATCCGTCGATGACGCCACTAAAAAGATCATAGGCGCGCTTCGCGGCATAGGCGTCGATTTCGTTTTCGACACATGCACCGCCGCCGATATCACCATCATGGAAGAGGCCAAGGAACTCGTCGAACGCCTGACGAAAAAGACCAAACCGCTTCCGATGTTCACCTCGTGCTGCCCGGCCTGGATCAACTTCATTGAAACTTTCTATCCGAAACACACGAAGCACCTTTCGAGCTGCAAGTCGCCGCACATGATGAAAGGCGCCCTGATAAAGCATTTGAGCGAAAAACTTCTGAAGGTGAAGGCTAAAGACCTTTTCGTAGTATCCGTAATGCCCTGCGTCGCCAAAAAGTCCGAGACCGGCAGGCCCCAGCTTGAAAACGAAGGCCTCGCAAATGTCGACGCCGTTTTGACCACGCGCGAGCTTTTCTCGCTTCTCGACGAATACGGCCTGCAGTACGAAAAAATACAGGATTCCGACTACGACCGTCCTTTCTCCACCGCGTCAGGCGCGGGCAAGATATTCGGCGCGACAGGCGGCGTAATGGAAGCCGCCATCCGCACGGCATATCACATGGTCACCGGAAAGGAACTGGCGAACGTCGAATATAAACCCGTGCGCGGAATGTCTGAAATAAAGCGCGCCGCGGTCGATATCGACGGCACCATCGTTAACGTGGCGGTCGTCAACGGCCTCAAGAATGTAGTGGAAATAATGGAAGATATATCTTCCGGCAAATCCGACCTGCATTTCGTAGAGGTCATGAGCTGCCCCGCCGGCTGCGTCGGCGGTGCCGGACAGCCTTACACCACCGACGTCGAGCACCTCAAATCGCGCACGAAGACTACCTACAAAGAAGACGAGAACGCGGCGATAAGATGTTCGCACCATAATCCGGACGTGAAGGAGATCTACTCGAAGCATATAAACGAGCATGATGCGCACGAGTTATTACATACAAGGTATAAGGGGGACAAATAATGAAGAAGATATTGATAGTCGACGACGACGTCGACGTAAGGGAAGTCATAACCGAAACATTATCTTCGAACGGATATTCCGTCGAAGTCGCTGAAACCGGCGAAGAAGGCTGGGAAAAATTCGAAAAATTCCATCCTGACCTGGCAATACTCGATCTTGTTATGGAAACTTTCGACGCCGGCTTTATTCTCGCGTATAAAATCAAGAAGAACCGCCCCGAAGTTCCCGTTATACTAGCGACCTCGGTCAACCAGGAATCCGAGATCCAGTTCGATCTCAACGAGGCGAAGGAAAGGCAGTGGATAAAAGCCGACATGTTTATCGATAAGCCCATCAATCCCGGCATACTGCTCGAAAGAGTAAACAACATATTGAACCTGGCTCAGGATAAATCGCATCATTAAAATAAAAAAGGTTCATTCTCATTTTGTATAGGTAGATGTCAACGGGTGCCGGAAATTTTTTTTCGGCACCCCAAACAACTTTTATTTACCCTTATAAAATAAAGGATTGCAGTCCACGATTGTATAAGTTCCAATAATATGATATACTCGTGCTTGCCCGGCCAGGAAAAAAGCGATATAAAATTAATAAATACGGCGGTTGATATGTCTATTATATCCACCATAGGCGAAAAATGCAAAAAATGCTACGCGTGCATCAAAAGCTGCCCCGCCCACGCCATCAAGGTGAAGGACGGCAAGGCGAGCGTCATCAGCTTCAGATGCATTTCCTGCGGCCACTGCACCACCGTCTGCTCGCAGAACGCTAAGGTGGTCCTGTCTTATTTCAACGAACTCAAAAACGACATAGCTTCGAAGGAGATAGACGCGCTGGTCGCGCCTTCTTTCGCCGTGAGCTTTCTTGACGTCGGCGATAAATTCGTCGGCGCGCTTAAGGCGCTCGGGTTCAAGAACGTTTATGAGGTGGGATTCGGCGCAGACCTTGTGTCGCTCGCCTATAAAAAATATCTGCGCGAAAACCGCGAAAAAACCGTAATCGCCACGCCGTGCCCCGCCATAGTCAAATACGTCCAGAAATACGAGCCGGAAATGATCGATCTGCTCGCGCCGATAGTGAGCCCCATGGTCGCCTGCGCGCGCGTGGCTAAAACCATAAATCCCTCACGGAAGGTCGCTTTCATAGGCCCCTGCATAGCCAAGATCGACGAAAAAAGCAATTACGCCCGCGACATAGATTATTCGATAACTTTCGAAGAATTAAAACTGTGGATAGTCGAAAACAAGGTCGATACCGAAAAACTCGGCGCCGCCGATTTCGACCCGCCCCGGGCTTACGCCGGCTCTATTTATCCCGTGACCGGGGGCCTTCTGCGCTGTACCGAAAAACTCGACGACGTGGTCTATAACGAGGTCATCGTGACCGAAGGCAAGGAGCGCGTTCTCATGGTACTCGATTCGATAAAAAAAGGCGCGCTCAAAGGCAAGTTCATCGATATGCTCTTCTGCATGGGCTGCATAGAGGGACCGAAGATATGCTCCGAACTCAATTACTTCGAGAAAAAATCCACGATGGCGGCTTATGTCAAAAACCGCTTCAGTGAAGCCAATAAAGAAAAATGGGAAGCGGAGATCGAAAAATATAAAAATATAGACCTTAGCGTCAAATTCGAGTCGGAGGAGGTCTCCGAGATCAAAGAGGCTGATCCGGCCGAGATCAAAAAAGTGCTTATAGAAATGGGAAAATTCCAGCCGCAGGATGAACTCAACTGCGGAGCGTGCGGATATCCGTCATGCCGTGCCAAGGCGCGAGCCGTTATAGCCGGCCTCGCCGAAAAAGAGATGTGCCTTCCCTATGTCATCGAAAAACTCGAAGAAAACCTCGACCTTCTCGAGCAGTCGAACAGCATGCTCAAATCGACGCAGAACGAACTCATCCAGAAGGAAAAACTCGTCTCGCTCGGCCAGATGGCGGCAGGCGTCGCGCACGAGATAAACAACCCGCTCGGAACGGTCCTTTTGTACGCGCATATGCTCAACGAGCAGATCGAGAACGAGGAAATGAAATCCGACGTCAAAACCATAATCACCGAAATCAACCGCACTAAAGAGATCATTACCGGAATGCTCAATTTTTCGAGGGAAAATAAACTCAGTATACTGGAGTTCGATTTCACTGAATTTCTGGCCGGTTTGTGCGCCAGGTGCTGCAGTGATTATCTTTCGATAGGCATCAATATGACCATTATGATAGACTGCCCTGAAAATATCGCCATAGAGGCCGACCAGACGGCGCTCGCCCAGGTTTTCACCAATCTGATATCGAACGCGAAAGATGCCATAGTAGAGGCTAAACGTGAATCCGGCAGGATCGCGATATGGGTAGTGAAACACGACGAGGAGCTCATAATAACGCTTACCGATAACGGCACGGGTATTCCCAGGGACAAATTCCCGAAGCTCTTCACGCCGTTCTTTACGACGAAGGGTTATGGAAAAGGCACCGGGCTCGGCCTGCCGGTAGTTTACGGCATCATAAAAATGCACAGGGGCAAGATCACCGTCGACAGCGTCTTCGGGGAATCGACGACGTTCAAGATAATACTTCCGCTGAAATCCACAACCAGCCCTGGAATGCTGGGGTAGTTACAGTGGAGAGTGGAAAGTTGAGAGTTGAGAGTTTGAGGACTTTTGACGAAATAAAATGATTTTTAAACTTCAAAAGTTTTTTCAAAATATCAAAAATCCTTTAGTTCTCCACTCTCCACTCTTAACTCTCAACTAATACTGAGTGTTTGAATTAATTTGGAAATAATAAAAAAAAGAAAATACGGGAGAGGTTGAAATTATGGACAATCTCATAGGCAGGGTACTTGTAATAGACGACGAAGACCAGTTCAGAATCGCGCTGACGAAGGTCGTTAAAAGGCACGGCTACGAAGCGACGCCGTTTTCATCGGCGATCGATGCGCTCGAATACCTGAAGGGCCATCATGTCGAAGTGGATATAACCATCGTCGATATGAAGATGGACGGCATGGACGGCATCGAGTTCATAACCAGGATAAACGAATTATATCCTACCATAGTGCCTATCATGGTCACGGCCTATTCGTCCATAGACACCGCCGTCAATTCGATCAAGCACGGCGCGTTCGATTTCATTTCGAAGCCTTTCAGCCCGGAGCAGATATTATACGCTCTGCAGAAGTCGATGACCAGAAGAATGCTGCTCGTGCAGAATAAAAAACTTAAAGAAGAGGCCGAGCGGTCGCTAAAAATACTGGGTCAGGAAAAATCGAAGATACACACGGTAGTTCAGTGCATGGCCAACCCGCTCATCGTTTTGAACAGCGATCTTGAAATTGTGCTTTATAATCCTTACTTCGAAAATATAGATATCGACTGCCGCATCAAATTATTCACTAAATTAACCGATTACGATTCCGTATTCATAAACCAGGTCAAATCGATGGTCGACTCCATGACCGAAAATAAAAGCCTTACGATGATCCAGAAGGAAATGAATATCGGCGAAAAGTTCTTTCAGGCGACCTGCGCGCCCGTCGTCACCGACCTTGAAATAGAAGGATACTGCGTTGTTTTGAACGACATCACCAAGCTCAAGGAAGTGGAAAACCTCAAAAACCAGTTCGTTTCGATGGTCGCCCACGAGATAAAGGCGCCGATATCGGCTTCACTCGGCTACATTTATCTGATACTCGACGGTTATATCACCGATAAGGACAAGATACTCGAAAAACTCGGCCGCTGCAAGGAGCGTTCGGAGGCGCTGCTGGAGATGGTGAACGACCTGCTGCATATATCGCGCCACCAGACCAACCGGCTGAATCTCGAGATCAAGCCGCTCGACGCGGCGGCTAAAATAGAAAGCGCGCTGGAATTTTACGCGCAGGAGATGAAAAAGAAGAACATCAGCCTCGAAAAAGATCTTGCCGCGCCTGTCAAGGAAATACTCGCCGACGACAGGTCGTTCGAGATGGTGCTCAATAACCTTATTTCCAACGCCATTAAATATACGCCCGAAGGCGGAAGTATCAGGGTGAGTTTTTCAAACGACGGCGATTACGGCGTGTTCGCGGTCAAAGATACGGGATACGGAATTAAAAAAGAAGATATGGCGCGCCTGTTCACCGAATTTTTCAGGTGCAAGACCAAGGAAACGTCGAAAATATCGGGAACGGGCCTCGGGCTTTCGGTAGTGAAGAAATTCGTCACGGCGCAGGGCGGCACCGTATCGGCCGAGAGCGAATACCAGAAAGGAAGCGTATTCACGGTGAGGCTGCCGCTTAATGTCAAGAAATAGAGTTCCTTTTTGCTTGAAATATTTAGTATTATGCGGGTGCCAGATAATTTTTTCGGGGACGCGTTCGAAAATCCCTCCGGGATTTTCGCCGCTCGTGCTCGGCCCCTCTCGCCCCTCCCTGGGCTTCGGGGCCTCCGCAACGCCCCTCCAAAATTTATCTGTCACCCTCAACAACTTTCGAAAAATAATTTGACTTATTTACCACATAAAATGAATTAGAGACAGAATTAAAGAATAGAAAATGGTGAGTTTATTATGATGCTGGATGAAAATAAGATAAGCGGGCTTATCGAGGAAACCAAAAGAGTAAAAAAAGACGAAATTATCAGGATCATCAAAAAGAGCATGGAATTTAAGCCTCTTGAAATAAGCGAGGCTGCGGCTCTTTTGAACTGCGAGGACGCGGGGCTCGTTAACGATATAAAAAAGGCGGCAAAGGCGGTCAAGGAAAAAATATACGGCAGGCGCATGGTATTGTTCGCCCCGATGTATCTTTCTAATTATTGCGTCAATAACTGCTCCTATTGCGGCTTCAAGCAGTCGAACAAGGATATTTCACGCAAAAACCTCACGCTGGACGAAGTGGCGGAGGAAACGCTGAATATTTTAAAGAGCGGGCATAAGCGCATACTGCTTGTCGCCGGCGAAGACCTGAAAAAATGCAGCGTCGATTACATCGTTAAGGCGATCGAAACCATTTACAAGGTCGATTACAAGGGCAATAAAATAAGGCGCGTCAACGTTAACCTTGCGCCGCTCGAACACGACGATCTGGTTAAGATGAAGAACGCCAATATCGGCACTTATCAGCTGTTCCACGAAGTATTCCACCGCGAGACTTACGCTAAAATGCATCCGTCCGGCCCCAAAAAAGATTACGACAAGCGCATTTCGATATTCGACAAATGCTATCAGGCCGGCATCGACGACGTCGGAATCGGCGTGCTGTATGGACTTTACGATTATAAATTCGAGACGCTCGCCCTGCTTTCGCAGGCGAAATATCTCGACGATAAATACGGCGTCGGCCCGCATACCATATCGATTCCGCGCCTGGAACCGGCTGCCGGCTTTGATGTCAGCTCGATGTCGAAATACCGCATGACCGACGACGAGTTCAAAAAAGTAGTGGCGGTGCTGCGCCTGGCCGTGCCATATACCGGAATTATCCTTTCCACCCGCGAAAATCCAGCGCTGCGCGACGAACTCGTCGAACTCGGCGTGTCGCAGCTTTCGGCGGGGTCGAAGACCGAGCCGGGCGGCTATGGCAAGCCCAGAGAGGCTACCGGGCAGTTCGTCGTGTCGGATGAGCGCTCGCTCGACGAAGTGATATCCGCCCTCGCCGATAAAGGCTTCCTGCCGTCGTTCTGTACTTCGTGCTACCGCAGCCTTCGCACGGGGGAATCGTTCATGGCGCTGTCTAAAACGGGGCACATCCATGAATTCTGCGATATAAACGGCCTTCTGACGTTTTACGAATACCTGATCGACTTCGCATCTCCCAAAACGCGCAGCGCAGGGATGCGGCTGATCGAAAAACTTAAACCCGAGCTGCTTTCGGCCGAACAGACCGAAAGATTCAATTCATATGCCGCCAGGTTCGACGCCGGCGAACGCGACCTTTATGTTTAAAGCGATTTTTAACTTCATCAGGGAAATAAAAGACTGTCTCAGGCTTTTTTCAAAAGAATCCGAAAAAGCCCGCAGGATAGTCTTTTATTCTGAAAGCGATATATATTTTCAATATTACGAAGGCATTATCGACGAACTGCTGTCGCGCGGCGGCGAAGATATCGAGATAGCCTACGTCACATCCGATATCAACGACTCCATATTCAGGCGCGCCGAAAATAAAGAAAAATACGGCCGCCTGAAAGTTTTTTATATAAACAATTTGCTTTCAGTCGCCATGGTATATTTCGATTCTAAAGTCTTTGTGATGACGATGCCCGATCTCGGCAATTTCCACATAAAACGCTCGATCAACGCCGTGCATTACATTTATGCCTTTCACGCCATAGGCAGCACTCACCTTCAGTACCGGCGCGGCGCGTTCGACCATTACGACGCGGTCTTCTGCGTCGGCGAGCACCATGTGAAAGAATTGAGGAAGGCCGAAGAAATATACGGCGCGGCGCCTAAAACGCTTATCGAATGCGGATATCACCGCCTCGAAAAGATATGGCTCGATCATTGCGGGATGAAGGAAGCGGGCTCCGTTGACGCGAAAATCGGCGAAAAAACGGTGATGATAGCCCCCACCTGGTCTAAGGACAATATTTTAGACTCGTGCGTGTATAAGATCATCGACGCGCTCAAAGGCGATCGGGAGCTCGCAGTCGTGATAAGGCCGCATCCCGAATATATCAAACGCTATCCCGAAAAGGTCGCGAAGATCCGCGACTATATTGCGGGGGCTGATAACTTTTCGCTCGAATCCGATATGCTCAAAGATGAAAACCTTCATAAAGCAGACGTTCTAATTACCGACTGGTCGGGCATTTATCTTGAATACGCCCCCGGCACCGAGCGGCCCGTTCTTTTTATCGACACGCCCTGCAGGATCGATAACGCCGAATATGAAAAACTCGGAATTCCCCCGATGGAACTCACGCTCCGCCCGCTGTGCGGAAGAATATTACAATTAAATGATATATCAGGCATAAGGGCCGAAATATGCGATCTGATCGATAATCGCGAAAAATACAGGGAAGAGATAGTCAGGATTCGCGGCGAATATGTCTTTAATTTTCCCGGCTCGTCGAAAATAGCCGCCGATTACATATTAAGGAAGGTAAAAAACATTGATCTATAAACTGCATCCGTTCCTGCTGGTTTTATATCCGTTCCTTCAGACGCTCGCGAATAACCGCATGGACGTAAGTTTTTCACAGACGCTGCTGCCGCTCGCCGTTGTTTCGGTCTTCGCCGCCCTTTTTGCCGCGGCTTCGTACGCGTTTTATAAATGTTCCGCTAAAGCCGCCGCCGTGACGTCTTTTTTCATTTTCATTTTTTTTTCGTACGGTCACATCGAAGATATGGTTTTTAATATGTTCAGAAACGCCAATGACGTCATCCTGGTTTTTTCGGCGTTAATAATTTTTGCCATAGCGGCTCTTAAAATAAAAGAAGCCTCGGCGCACGCCATTAATAACGCGAATATGGTTATAAGCGCCTTCGCGGCTGCCCTGGTTTTTATGCCGGCGTTTATCATCGCGAGCGACGAGCATATTAATTATTCTCATAAGGCTCAGCTTTCAGGCACATTCGCGGACGCGGCCTTCGATGCGGATAAACTCGACAGGGCGTCGCTTCCGAATATTTTTCACGTACTTCTCGACGAATACGGCCGGCAGGACGTTATGAACGAAATATATAAGCTGGACGTTTCCGAATTCACCGATTTCCTCAGAAAAAAAGGTTTTTTTGTGGCCGATAAAAGCCGGTGCAATTACTGTTACACCGATCTGTCGCTGCTTTCGACGTTCAATATGGACTATCTGAATAAGATGGTCGAAAAATTCGATTTGGCGGCGTTGAGCGATCGAAGCATTGCCGCGAAAAAACTGATCTGGGATAACGCCGTTTTCAGGACGGCTAAAAAAGCCGGTTATAAAATAATCACATTTAACAGCGGCGAGCTATACACTTCGATAACCGACGCCGATATCCACTATTCGCCGTTCAGCGGGGTTTATTATAATACTTTCTACATCAATATGCTCATGAACATGACGCCGCTGCCTGTGATCTTGAGCGCGGCAGGCGCCAATCCTTTTCTGTTTCACGATCCCGCCGCCAACCACCGTAAAATAGTGATGCTCCCCTTTGAAAAGATAGGCGAAATAATCGATTCGGCCAATGCAAGCGGCGTGCCCGTGCTGGCCTGTCTGTGGGTAGACAGTCCCCACCCGCCCTTCGTTTTCGACGACGCCGGAAATCCGATAGTCGCGCTGAAAAAAGGCGCCGCCGCCATCGACCGCTGGGCGATCGAAAGCGAGAAGGACCGCGAGGATTATATAATTAATTACAGGAAACAGTTGACTTTTATAACAAGGAAGGCCGCCGGCCTGATCGATCAGATAATCAAAAACTCGAAACGGCCGCCGGTGATACTGCTGCAGAGCGATCACGGCCCGGCTTCGCGGTTCGACTTCGAGGCGATACCTTCCGACCCGCTCACGTTCAAGGAACGCTTCAGCGTTCTCAACGCGTATTACTTCGGCGGAAAACCCGCCGCGTCGATAACGGCCGCCGGACTGCATGAAGCCATTTCTCCGGTGAACTCGTTTCGGATCGTTTTCAATCTGTACTTCGGCGCCAATTTAAAACTGCTGAAGGACGAGTGTTTTCATTCCACCTGGCTCGCGCCGTATAAATTTACGAACGTGAGCGACAGGTAATTCTAGTGAATAGTGTATAGTGAACAGTGAATAGTGGAGGACTTTTGACGTTTGATACAGCCTTGCAGGCAAAAATAAATTCTTTTCTTTTTTTCAAAATTCCTTATCTATTCTCTTTTATCTATTCTCTGTTCTCTGAAAAAAAGTAGTATTGAATGAAGCCGGAAAGGCTTACTTATTTCGTGCTCTTTTTTGTTTTGCTGTCTTTCTTGCTTTTTTTGTCTTTGCCGCCGGTTCCGTCGTCGTTCGTGTTTTTAAAAGCGCGCGGCGCGTAACTTATCAGTTCGTCTAAAGCGGCGTTGAGCGAATCTTTCTGAGCTTCAAGCGGCTTGATGTCTTCTTCTATTTTCTGGATCTCTATCCTTTTTTTATTGATGGCGCTGTCGGCTTTTTCGATCATTTTTTTCAATTTTTCGAGCATTTTTTCTTTTTCTTCGTCGGTCAGGCTTTCGTCTTTGATTTTTTTTAGGACTTCTTCCGCGTATGCTTCGGCTTTGTCGCCGGCGGCGACGGATTTTGATTTTGTTTCCTTCGCCGAGGCCGTTAATGCGCTCGAGCAGAGGCTCAGCGCGAAGATAAAGATAAAACACTTTAATAAATTTTTCATATTACATTCTCCCATATTATAGGTTTACCCGTTAAAATAAAAAAGACAGGCAGTTCACCCGTCTTTTTTATTTTAACTTATTTATCGATTATTTTTTTTCGGAAGCCGGAACAGCCGGGGTCGCTCCTTTGGTTTCTTTAGCTGGAGGCGTGTAGCCGTTGAGTTTTTCGTAAACGCCTTTCGCTTTATTTCTGGTTTCTTCGGCTATTTTAAGGTGCTCTTCGAGCATTTTGATGTTTTCTTTCATTTCGGTAAGCAGCATTTCGGAAGCTTCGAGTCTTTTATTCATGCCTTCGAGCATTTTCGCTTTCTGTTTTTCGTTGATCTTGTTTTCAGCGATAGCCGCTTCTACCTTTGTGATCATTTCGGTTATCTTTTCGATTCTTTTTTTGAAGGTTTCGTCTCTTTTAGCCTGTCTTTTGTCGATATCGCCTTTTCTTTCCTCGACTGATTTCTTTTCGCCGCCGGCCGCGGGAGCCGCCGCGTCCTGAGCTGATGCGATACCGGAAACAAAAGACAATAAGAGAGCTGCCGCGATTAATAACCTGAATAATTTCATTAAAGACCACTCCTTTTATTTTTTCCGGGGGTTCGGCCCGTTCGGACGTATCCCCGAATTACTAAGTTGAAAATATTTTAGCATATTTTTAACTTAAATTCAAGGCGCGGGTAAAAAAGATAGTAAAAAAAGATTATTTCAGGCACGTTTAAAAAGAGAGAAATTACGCAGATATTCACGGACCAGGCCGCAGTGGTAGGCCAGAGTGAAAAAAGAACGCACGGGCCAGCGGGAAACGATTTTGAACTTATCGCTTTTGAAATTGAACCAGGCGTTGCGGCGGGCGTTAGTGTAAAATATCTTCCAAAGGTCGGTAAAATTTGAAAATTTCGGAAGGTAAGCGGCGCATTGCGGCGCGATCACGGCGCTCTGAGGATAGCGCTTCGTCAGTTCGGGGAGCAGGTTAAAGTCGATGGGGTTTAAAATGAACTCGCAGCCGTTCTGTATATCGAGATAGGTTTGGTATCTCATAGCCACGGCCATAACGTTCGCCTGCGCGAATATTTCATATTTATCGGCCGAAAATCCGGTTATGGTGTTGCACAGGGCGATGCCGTATTTTTTTTCTCCGCAGGAAAGGTTCATCTGGTAAAAAGAAAGGTTTTCCTGCGCGAGTATGGTTGATGGGATCGAAAAGTAAATGCCGGGATCTTTTTGGAGCGGCTCGACGATCCTTGAAATAAAATCGTCGCCGTAAAGCTCGCTGTCTTCATGTATGAAGATGATATATTCAGGTCTCGCGCATGCCGGTTCGGGATCGGACCCGGCTTTGCCGTCCGTGGCTTTATCGCTGCCGGGGTTCTGCGATTCTTCCTGCGCGCCGGAATAAATAGAAAGCTGGCGCGCCCGGGGGTATGCGTCGATGGTCCTGTAAGAGGCCACGTGAAGCGTATAATTACAGCACTCGGACTGCCTGTCGAAAGAGTTCAGCAATTTTTTCGATACTTCGAGCGACCTTGTGCATACGACGCATAGTATTTGATCATTCATACGCGCGGCTATATTCCTTTAATGTCTTTAATTATGTTTTCTATAGTTTCAACGGGCACCGAGTATTCGTTGGGCATAAATATGACGCTTTCTGAAGCTTTTATCGAGTTCTTATAGTTTTCTTCTAAAAGGTCGTAATTTTTCTTGTAATAGTGGGCCATGGGAAGCAGGACCGGCAATCGGCGAGCCGCCGCGGCGGGGTATTTTGCGAGAATTTTTGTGATCTTATTGTATAGTTCGCGGTTTTCGACCAGCGCCGGCAGATAGTTGAAGGTCGTCAGCGAGTAACTGTTCTGCTCGATGAACCTTATATCGTTGTGCTTTATGGTCATGTCGCGTCTGTAGTGCTTGGCTATCATGTACTTATAGTCGATAAGCGCGTCGATATGTTTTAAATGCTCGTTTATCATCCTGGCCTTCTCGTTGGACATCCTGAATTCGGGTACCGGGATCTTCAGTTCGTTATTGGCGTCGTAGCCGGCGTTGAATATGAGTTTCAGGCGGGAATTGATTTTTTCGTTCGATGTGGCGACGATCGCGCCGCTTCCGCAGTTGATTATCGATGACGAATCGAAGTTGAAAAGCGATATGTGCCCGCGGCTTCCGCATTTGATGCCTTTATAGACCGCACCCAGAGAGGTCGATGCGTCTTCGATGACGAAGAACTTGTATATGGCGGAGGCTTCAAGTATAGCGTCTATGGCGCAGGGCGCACCGAACATGTGGGATGCGATGACCGCCTTCAGGTTGCTGGTGCTCATGAGCTCCAGATGCGACATATTGGCGTTATAGTTGGCGAGGTCAATGTCTATGAAAACGGGCCTGCAGCCGAAGAATTCGACGCAGCCGGGTATTTCGGCGAAATTTAAGGCGGAAAGAGCCACCTGCGATTCGAAATTAAGGTTCAGCGTGTAAAACGAGATCAGAAGCGCGGCGGAAAAAGATGAAACGGGATAAGCGTATTTCACGCCCGCATAGGCCGAAAAGGCCTCTGATAATTTTTCAAGTTCTTCTTTCGTCGCAGGAGAGTCGAAGGAGGTCTTTATCTTTTTAATCGGATTTTCGTGTATATTCGAACCATAAATTGATTTTTCGCGCATATTTTCACTTTCCCGTAATTTATTTGTATGGTTATGCGTGTGTTTTAAGGCGCCGCGCCGTTAGACCGGGCCCGCCGCCGAGATGCCGCGAAGGATGCGCGGGCAGATCGTATTGATGTCGCGCGCGCCCATAACGAGCACTATATATGGCTCTTTCAGGTTGTCGCTTATGGTTTTGGTCACCGAGTTAGTCGCATCGTCGAGCGTCGCGCAGTAGCTGACTATGCCGCCCGGAAGTTTCGGGCTGATCTCGTCGACGAGTTCGCGCGATGTGATGGTTTTATTGACGGTGCCTCCGCCGTAATAGATCTCGTTGATAAACAGGCGGTCTCTTTTTTTCAGATCGGTGAACGCGTCGCACAGCTCGCTGCGCGTGAGGGCCGTCGGGCCGTATCCGTGCGGCTGGTAAACCGCGATGACTGGCTTGTCGAAGATTTTAACGGCGTTGATGGCAGTTTTGATTTCGTGCGGATTGTGCGCGTAGTCATCGATGACCACGACGCCGTTATGCCTCCCGATGACTTCCATGCGCCGCGCGACGCCCGCGTAATTTTTAAGAGAAGCCGCGATGTCGCGCATTTCGGCGCCAGCGATGTGGGCGGCGATTATCGAAACGGCGAAGTTTTCGACGTTATATCTTCCTATGAGCGGCGTTTCGAAAAGCGTGCCGTTGATCTTAAAACTCGACCCTTCGGGCTTAAGGTTCACTTCGCTCACCAGAAAGTCGTTATTGTATGAATTTACATTTTTGCAATATTCGAAATTAATAATTTTATAGTTGATATCGTCTTTTTTGGTTTTGCGCGCTTCGAAGAGTTTCGATACTTCAGGGCAGGAGATATTTATCAGCGCGTAGCCGCCGCGCGCGATGTTGGAAATAAAGCCGTTGAAAAGCCCGTGTAGTTCGTCGAGTTCTTTGTGCTCCTTGGAAATGTTGGTGAGAAGGCCTATGTAAGGCTTATATTTGACAATGGTGCCGTCGGATTCGTCGGCTTCGATCACGAAATGTTCTGATTTGCGGTACCTTGACGATACCTGAAAATTGCGCGAAACGCCGCCGATGACAAATGAAGGCGAAACGCCGCACTCATCGAGTATGAAGGAGATCATCGTGGAAACTGAAGTTTTGCCGGCGGTTCCGGCGGCGGCGATCGAGCGGCCGGCGCGGTTGAAAAATTCAGCGAGCAGGTCCGAGCGGTGCATTTCGGCGAGGCCGAGCGAGCGGGCTTTCACCAGGTCGGCGACGGTGTCTTCGATTGCGGTGGACTTGACAACGACGATCTCTTTGGCGCTTATAGAGCGCTCCGCGGCGAATTTTTCGATGCCCGAGCCGTCCTGCGGATAAAGGCCGATGCCGGCGGATCTGAATTCTTCGCAGATAGCGCCCGCGAGACTGCGGTCGGAGCCGCCCACCCTGTGGCCCATTTCGTGCGCCACGCGCGCGAGAGCTGACATCCCCGAACCGAGTATGCCGATAAAATAATAGCTTTTCATAAAAAACGTTCACTCCGTATCATGTTATTTGTATATATTTACAATATGCTATGTATATTATCGGTATATGTTGTTATTGTTTTATGATGGTTTTGAAAATATAGAGAAAAATATCGGAATCCAGGTCTTCTTCCTTCTTTTTGCTGATCTGGATCTTTCCGTTCGATGAGATTTTGATGGTGCGTATGCCGAAAGGCGTGTTAAGAACGCCCTTTATGCTCTTGATATTCGACGTGTAGTTATGGAAGGGGGAGATATCGGCGAGCGTTTCGATCTTGCCGTCGAAGCGAAGTTTTTTGATCGTCGGATGTTCCATTCTGTCGAAATCCATGGTTTTGATGAAAGCCATCTGATCGGATATTTTAAATATTTTTTCGGGCGTTACGAAAACGGGGTGCGGCTCGATCTTGCTGAATTTGAATATCAGCATCAAGCCTGATTTGAGGGCAGATGTCTTGCCGAAAGCGACCAGCAGGTCTTTGAAAATTATGAAATGGCCTTCTTCGACCATGAGGAATTTTTGCGTCTGGACCTTTCCGTCTTCGAGCGCGTCGATCTCGTGGGCGACTATTTCCTTGAAACTTACCGCCATGGCGTTATCGGCAATTGTCTCGTTGAAAAAGCCCGGCTGGTTTTCGTCGAGGGCGCACTGGTTTTCTCTAAGGCTTACGAATTTAAAGAGGTTTTTGATGTCCTGGTAAGCGAATTCGAATAGCTGGAAAGAGTTGCTTTTTGAAGATATGATAAGGCCGCTTGTGTGCTGGTTCTGACTTGCCATTTTTTTTACCCCGCAAATAAAAAAATGAGCCGTAAAGGACTCGAACCTTTAACCTAGTGATTAAGAGTCACTTGCTCTACCAATTGAGCTAACGGCCCACTGAAATTTTTAATTTGAGCTGATTATACATCAAAAATCATCAAATTGCAAGGTTTTTTTTAATAAAATGCAAATAAATTATAAAAATATTGTCTTGCAGGCAGGCGTTGTGTTAGAATTTAAGAAATTTTGATAACATGTGATGGTTGTGGATAGTGGAGAGGGCAGAGTTGAGAGTTGAGGATTTTTGACGAATTATATTGATTTTTATAATTTTGAAATTTTTATTAAATATCAAAAAACCTTTAGTTCTCCACTCTCCGTTCTTAACTCTCAACTATAAAAGAAAGGCGTTTTCAATTGGATAAAACGATATTATTTTACCCCAGCGGCCACGGCTTCGGCCACGCCGTCCGCCAGATCGAGATCATCAAGGAGATCTTCAAATATAATATACAAAACGGATGCGGGCACAGGGTTATCGTTCGGACACTCGCTCCTGAATGGGTTTTTCAAAAATCTCTGTTTTTGTATTTTGAAAGACTCTACCCGCGCGATCTCGAGAAGATATCGGAATGGTTCAGCTATCATAGAGTTCAAAATGACGTGGGCACGGCGCAGAAGGACAGTCTCAACATGGATATCGCTGCCACTTATGAAGCGGCCCGCGAATTTTATTCTGATTTCAGCGGGCGCGTTGCGCGCGAGGCTGAATTCATAGTATCCGCCCGCGTCGATACCGTCGTCGGCGACATACCTCCGCTGGCCTTCGCCGCAGCCTCCGCGGCGGGCGTGAGATCCGTCGGCGTCACCAATTTTTCATGGGATTTCATATACGAAGAATTCCTGCCCGATAATCCGGGATTCTCCAGAATTATAGACACGATCAGAGGCGCTTACGCTAAATGCGGAAAACTTCTCAGGCTGCCGTTCGCCTGCCCGCTTCCGGCATTCGGTAATATCGCGGATGCCGGCCTCATCGCCAGAAAGCCTTATATCGGAAGAACCGAAGTTATGGGCCTTCTCGGGTTTGGCCCGGATGAATTTGATGGCAGGGCGAGCGTTATGATAAGTTTCGGCGGTTTCGACACGCTCGGCATAAAACATGAGAATCTGGCCCGCTGCGGGGAAAAATTCATATTTCTGACGACGGTCCCGCCTGCCGCGGGCGAGCGCTATCCCGCGAACGTCAAATATATCGACACCGCGGCGGCGGGTATATCATTCGAAAATCTTTTTACTGTATTCGACGTAATAGTCACGAAGCCCGGCTACGGGGTCGTCGGCGATATAATCGGGGCCGGCGCTATGTGCCTTTACACCGACCGCGGCCGTTTCCGCGAATACGAATATCTCGTAAAATTTCTCGAAAAGCATTGCGTATCTTCGGATTATATCTCAAGGGATGAAATGCTG